>RCUS01000703.1_pt1 | contig 20511 bp, 19 predicted proteins | sample 2166221 | NCBI WGS metagenome assembly RCUS01 (sample SAMN09932758, study PRJNA488358) | compost metagenome | isolation source: compost soil in cyclohexanecarboxylic | place: Germany: Experimental Botanical Garden | reverse complement strand
TGCTGGCCAAGGGCTTGACCGATTTTTCCATCGAAGCGGGCGCCCTGCGGCGCGAGTATGGCCAGCGCGTCTTCGACTATGAAAAGAAACCGGTGGCCAGCGCCACGGGCCGCTATGGCGTGAGCGACAGTGTCACGCTGGAAGGCCATGGCGAACTGGGGCCGGGCGTACTCAACGGTGGCGCCGGCGCCCTGCTGCGCCTGGGGCAGGCGGGCGTCATCAACGGCGCGCTGGCCGTCAGCGCCGGCCGCAGCCGTGGCGCGCAGGCGAGCGTCGGCTACCAGTACCTGGGACCGCGCTACAGCGTCGACCTGCAAAGCGTGCGCGCCAGCGCCCGTTACGGCGACCTGGCTTCGCGCGATGGCAGCCCCGTGGCGCGCACCGCCGACCGGGTCTCGCTGAACCTGGCCTTGCCCGCGGGGCAAAGCGTGAACTTCAGCTATATCGCGTACCGCGCGCCCGGCATCCCCGCCTCGAAGATCGCCACCGTCGGCTATTCGGCCACCTTGTTCCACGGCATCTTCATCAATGCCAGCGCCTTCCAGGATCTGCGGCAGCGGGACAAGCGGGGATTTTATGTGGGTTTGAGCATGGCGTTTGACAACAATATCGCCTTGAGCGCCAATACCAGCCGGCAAAACGACGCCAATACCCGCAGCGTCTCGGCCCAGCAAAGCGCCGATTTTGGCGGTGGCGTGGGCTGGGCCGTGCAGTCGGGTACGTCGGGCGGCGCGGCCTACCGCCAGGGACAGGTCGATTACCTGGGCAATCTGGGCCGGGTCACGGCGCGCGTGCAGACGAATGCCATGAGCAATGCCGGCTCGCTCGGCGCCGCCGGCGCCCTGGTGCTGATGGACGGCCACGTGGCTGCCGCGCGCCAGGTAGGCAACGGTTTTGCGCTGGTATCGACGGGCGGCGTGGCCGATGTGCCCGTGCTGCATGAAAACCGGCAGATCGGCAGCACCGGCGGCAGCGGCTATTTGCTGGTGCCCAATCTGAATCCTTATGGCAATAACCAGATCAGCATCGGCACCGATGCGCTTGACGTCGATGCGCGCGTGCCCGTGACGAATATTAATGTGGTGCCGAAAATGCTGTCCGGCGTGCTTGCCGCCTTCCCTGTCGAGCGCTACAGCGCCGCCACCATCGTGCTGCAGGATGCCGACGGCAAGCCGCTGGCGACGGGCTTGCCCGTGCTGCACGTGCAAAGCGGCAAGCGCACGGTGGTGGGTTTTGACGGCTTGGCCTTTGTCGACGAGTTGAGCGCGGAGAACGAGTTGCAGATCGGCGACAGCGGCAGCCAGTGCGCGGTGCGCTTTGCGTATGTGCGTCCGGCGCAGGGCGGCTTGCCAATGCTGGGGCCGCTGCGCTGCCTGCCTGCCGGGGGAGGCCGCTGATGCGCCGCCTGCTGCTGTGCCTTATCGTCCTGCTTGGCTGCGCCAGTGGCGCGGCGCGGGCCGACACGTGCTCGGTAAGCATGACCAATATCAACTTTGGCAACATCAGCCCGATTTCCGGTACCGATTACACGGCGCAGGCCACGGGCACTTTCAGCTGTGTGTTTTCCTCGCTGAACCTGGGGCAATTGCTGACGCCAAATGCGCAAGTGTGCATTTCCCTGGGCCTGGGCACGAATTCCACGTCGGCGCTGCCGCGCAAGCTGGGCAATGGCAGCAACCGCATGGACTACAACGTGTACGTCGATGGCACGTATGCGCCGGCGAAGATCTGGGGCGGCGCCAGCGTCACGGGCGCGCCGTCGACGTTCGCGATGACCCTGTCGGCGGGCTTGCTGGCGCCGCCCGGCACGTATTCCATGAACTTTACCGTGTACGCGAAGATTCCTGCCGGCACGTCATTGGCCGCCGTGCCGACGGTGGCCAATGCCAACACGGTGTACACCTCCAGCTTTGCCGGCGCGGGTACCTACACCTACACCACGTACGGCCTGATCAACCTGGCTGGTTGCACCGTCAACAGCGGCAGCTTCGGTTTTACGGTGAACGCGACGGCCATCAACGATTGCACCATCGGCGTGACGCCGATGGCCTTTGCCAACGCCAGCATCCTGACGGGCAATCTGCGCAGCACCAGCACCGTGTCCGTGCGCTGTGTCAACAACAATGCCTACCAGATCGCCCTCAACGGCGGCGTCGTGGCGGCCAGCGTGGCGGGGCGGCAGATGAAAAATACGCTGACCACGGACAAGGTCAATTACTTGCTGTCGGCCACCCTGGACGGGCCCGTGTGGGGCGACGGCACGGCGGGCACCAGCATGGTGACGGGCACGGGCACGGGCGCCAGCGTGCCGCTGACGATCTTTGGCCGGGTGCCGGCACAGACGTCGCCGCGTCCCGGCGACTACAAGGATACGGTGACGGCGACGATTTATTTTTAGAACGTAACGGTGACGAGGCCGCCGCCGGACGGCGTGGCTTGCTGCTGCAGATGGTAGGGCGTGTTGTGACGGCAATGTACTTGCGCCAGCGCGCGCTGGGTGCTGACGCTGCAGACCTCGTGGATGACGAGGGTGGCCTGGAACGATGCGGAAGAGACGGTACCGGCGGTGGTGGTCTGGCAAAGCGTGAGGGCGAGCAGGGCTGGCAGTACGGCAAACTTCAATGGAGTCATCGTGAACGCATCTGGCAAAAAACGGGCGTGGGCAGCAACGCCGCATGGCATGGCTGACACCGTCTTTCGCACCGGGATTAGGGGAACTGAACGAGCCATGATTGTACTTGAACAAGAAAAGTGTGAGTTTGTGCGTATTTTCAGGCCGCCATCATGGGGCGCTCGAAGCTTTCGATTTGATAGTAACTGAAGTTTCCGTATTGCAACTGCAAGATTTTTCGATTGTTGTGTTGAATCAACGTGAGGAGATGGTCATGAAACATACCAACTTTAATAATTTGCCTTGCCCGATCGCTCGCAGCCTGGGCAAGGTGGGCGAATGGTGGAGCATCCTCATCCTGCGCGAAGCGTTTTACGGCAAGACGCGCTTCGATGAATTTGAAAAGAGCCTGAAGATCGCCCCTACCATCCTCACGCGCCGCCTGGCCGACCTGGTGGAAGGCGGTTTGATGACGCGCCGCCTGTACTGCGCCAAGCCGCCGCGCTACGACTATGTGCTGACCAAGTCCGGGCGCGCCTTCAAGCCCGTGCTGCTGGCCTTTATCGCCTGGGGTAACGAGAATTTCGCCCCGGAAGGCGCCAGCCTCGTCATCGCCAGCCGCGACACGGGCCTGGCCGCCGATCCGGTGCTGGTCGATGCCATGACGGGCTTGCCCATCAATGACGAGTACTACGCATTCGCGCCGGGCCCTGCCGCCAGCGACAGCATGCGCAGCATCATCCTCGATGCGGAAAAAAGCAGCGGCATCGCACCCAAGCCGAAGGCGCCGGCTGCCAACCGCGGCTGGGTGGCGGAAGGCCACCTGGCCTGAAGGCAGGGTGCGGGCGTGCAGCAAGTTTGGTAAAAAGCAAAACGGGCGGGCGGGCTTGCGCTTATTGTCGCTGCAGGTGCAGCAACAGTGCGGCGCCCATGCCCGTGCGCGGGCGTGGCGCCTTCCGTGATCCCACCCCGTTCCAGGAGTACCGTGATGACCACATTGCAAACACACGCCTGCCGCGCTGCCGTGGCGCTGGCGCTGGCCGCCCTGCTGGGCGCTTGTACCCATGGCCCCGGCCAGCCAGGCGGCCATGGCGTGACTCTTTCGGGCGCGCAGGAAGTGCCGGCCAATACCAGCACGGCCAGCGGCAGCGGCAATATCCGCGTGGCGCCGGACCGCGGCGTCAGCGGCGGCGTGCGCTACACGGGCATGCTGGCCACCGTGGCGCATATCCACGAAGGGGCTGCCGGCGCGAATGGCCCCGTCATCGTGCCGCTGCTGAAAACCGGCGAAGGCATGTTTGCCGTGCCGCCGAATACCGTGCTGACGCCATCGCAGCAGGCGAGCTACCAGGCCGGCAAACTGTACGTGAATGTGCACAGCGACACGTATCCGGCCGGTGAAATCCGCGCCCAGCTCAAGCCCTGACAGGCCACCGGCGTTTTCTCCGCAACCTCCTTGGGCCGCGCGAGCGGCCTTTTTTTGCGCCCGGCGGGGGATTGCGGGGGCACGCTACAATCGCTGCATGCTGACCATCCTTGCCATCACCTTTCCCTTCTTTGCCCTGGTGCTGTGCGGCTACCTGGCCGTGCGGCGCACCTTGCTGCCGCTGGCCGCCATCGGCGGCTTGAACAGCTTTGTGCTGTACTTCGCGCTGCCGTGCATGCTGTACCGCTTCGGCGCCGCCACGCCCATCGCGCAGCTGCTCGACGCCAGCGTCTTCGGCGTGTATCTGCTGTGCGCCCTGATCATGGTGGGCGTGACCATGGCCATGACCCTGAGCCACCGCATCGACTGGAACAACGCGGCCTTCGGTTCGCTGGTGGCGGCCTTCCCGAACACGGGCTTCATGGGCGTGCCATTGCTATTGACCTTGCTCGGTCCCCGCTCTTCCGGCCCCGTGATCGTCACCATCGTCGTCGACATGCTCATCACCAGTTCACTGTGCATCGCCCTGTCGCGCATCGGCAGCGGCGGCGCGCACGGCGGCCGCGCGGCCGTCATGAATGCCTTGAAGGGCATGGCGGGCAACCCGATGCCCTGGGCCATCGTGCTGGGCGCCCTGTCGTCGTGGCTGGAACTGGCCTTGCCCAAGCCCCTGATGCAGACGGTGGGCCTGCTGGCCGATGCCGCCTCGCCCGTCGCCCTGTTTACCATCGGCGCCGTGCTGGCGCGCTCGCAGATGAGCACCGCCGACCCGGCACCGCTGGGGGAATACGTGCCCGTGGCGCTGAAAAAACTGCTGCTGCACCCGCTGCTGGTGTGGGGCACGGGCCACGCGGCCATCGCCCTGGGCGCGCCGCTCGACCCGTTCGCCCTGACCTGCATGGTACTGGTGGCTTGCCTGCCCAGCGCCAGCAACGTCACCTTGCTGTCGGAACGCTTCGGCGCAAACACGGCGCGCATCGCCCGCATCATCCTGGTCTCGACGGCGCTGTCGTTCCTGACGTTTTCAGCGGCTGTCAGCTGGCTGGCGTGAGTGGTAGTTCAGCGCCTCGGGGCGCGCCCGCGCCTTGCGCAGCATCATGAGCACAGCGCAGCCCGCATCGCCCGCATCATCCTGGTCTCGACGGCGCTGTCGTTCCTGACGTTTTCAGCGGCTGTCAGCTGGCTGGCGTGACATTGGCGGCGATCAGCGCGCCCAGGGCTTGCGCCGCGCCGGGCTGGCTGTCCTGCGCCAGTCCGCACGCCATGCTGGCCTGGTCTTCCTGCGTGCGGTTCTGTCCCAGCTTCCACTTGCCCGTGAGGCGCGTGAGGGGAATCTCGATGCCGACGATGGCTTTCAGAAGTTTGTCGATGTAAGCGGTCGGCGCATCGGCCACCTGCCACGGTTGCGCCTGGCCCGCTTCATGGCGCGCCGTCAGGCGTTCCACCAGTCCCAGCAGCCAGGCCGCATCGTCGATGGCGCGCAGGGGGCCGTGCGCATGCGCGACGGCGTAATTGAAGGTGGGGACTTCCTTGCCGCTGATTTGCTTTTCCGCATACCAGGCGGGCGTGATGTAGGCGTGCGGCCCCTGGAAGATCACCATGCAGTCGGTACCTGCGGCGCGCCACAGCGGGTTGGCGCGCGCCACGTGGGCACGCAGGATGCCGAACGGGGCCTCCGGCGTCGGCGCGGCGATCTCGAACGGCAGATGGTCGGCGCACAGGCCGTCCTCGCCGTGGCGTACCAGCGCCCCCAGCGGGTGGGCGGCGATCAGGCCGTGCAGCACCTCGAGGCGCTCTTCGCGAAAACTGGAAGGCGTGTACATCTAGGCCTCCTCGACGACGACATCGGCCGTCAGCGAATTGGCGATGTAGCAGCGTTCATGGGCGTCGTGGTGCAGGGCGGCCAGGGCCTCGGGCGAGGGTGGCGTTGCCGCGAACACGATGCGCGGACGCAGCACGATGCGCGTCATGGCCAGGCGGCCCTGCGCATTCTTGCCCAGTTCGCCGATGGCTGCGTCGCGGTAGTCGTCGATGACAAAGCCGCGCTGCGCCGCCAGCGACAGGAAGAACAGCATGTGGCAGCTGGACGTGGCGGCCACCAGCGCCTCTTCCGGATCGATGTTGGCCGCCACCGACATGGGCAGCGGCACGGACAGCGGCGACGAGGAGGCGGGCACCGTCAGGCCGCCGTCGAATTGCCAGGCGTGGCCACGGCTGTAGCGCTGGCCGGCAAAATCCTGGCCGTCGCGCTGCCAGGCCACGGTGGCGAAAAACTGCTGCATGGAGGCTCCATGATGAAGGAATCGGAACACCATCTTAGTCGGGATTTTGGCTGTTTAAAACAGCCAATAAGTGCTATCTTGAAGCTACCAATTTAAATGCGTCCTTCATGCCTGCCGCCCACGTCAACCAGATTATCGCCGCCTTGCCGCTCGACCGCGCTGCCGCCGAACCGCTGTTCCGCCAGTTGTATGACGCCATCAGGGCGGCCATCCTCGACGGGCACCTGAGTCCCGGCATGCGGCTGCCGCCCACGCGCGAGTTTTGCCGCTTGCTGGGCGTATCGCGCCAGACGGTGCTCAATGCGTACGCGCAGCTGGCGGCGGAAGGCTATCTCGATGGCACGGTCGGGCGCGGCACCTTCATCAGCGCCGACGTGCCGCTGCCTGTCTCCGAGCCAGCGCCGCCCGCCGCCAGCGCGCCCGGCCTGCTGCGGCCGCTGTCGGCGCGCGGGCAGGGCGTGGTGGCGGCCATGCGGCAAGTGGCATTTCACCGTGGCCCGCTGCGCGCCTTCCGCGTCGGCATGCCGCGCATCGACCATTTTCCGTTCGATGTGTGGAACCGCCTGGAGGCGCGGCGCTGGCGCCGTCCCGACCACCACTTCGGCTACAGCGATCCGGCCGGCTTCCTGCCGCTGCGCGAACTGCTGTGCGTGTACCTGAAGGCGTCGCGCGGCATACACTGCACGCCGCAGCAGATCGTCATCACCTCCGGTTCGCAGCAGGCGCTGTTCCTGCTGTCGACCATTTTGCTGGCGCCGGGCGATTGCGCCTGGATGGAGTCGCCCGGCTACCGGGGCGCCAGCGGCCCGCTGCGCGCGGCGGGCGCCAAGGTCTTTCCCGTACCCGTCGATGCGCAGGGGCTCGACGTGGCGCATGGCGTGGCGCATTGCCCGCAGGCGAAGCTGGCCTACGTGACGCCGTCGCACCAGCTGCCGCTGGGAGTGAGCATGAGCTTGCCGCGCCGCCTGGCCTTGCTGGCGTGGGCCGCGCAGAATAAAGCCTGGGTGGTGGAAGACGATTACGACAGCGAATACCGCTACACGGGCGCGCCGCTGGCATCGCTGCAAAGCCTGGACCGCGATGGCTGCGTGGTGTATGTCGGCACCCTGTCGAAGGTCATGTTCCCCGGCCTGCGCCTGGGCTACATGGTGGCGCCGCCCGCGCTGGCCGAGTCGCTGGTACAGGCCAAGGCCGTGATGGACCGGCACACGGCCATCGTGCCGCAGATGGCGCTGGCCGACTTCATCGCCGAAGGGCACTTTGGCCGGCATATCCGCCGCACGCGCGACAGCAATGCCGAGCGACGCGACGCGCTGGTGCGCGGCATCGCCAGCGAACTCGATGAGCAACTGGCGTGCGGCCCGGCCGACAGCGGCCTGGATCTGTGCGCGTATTTTCGTGGCGACCACGATGAGGAAACGGTGTCGCGCGCGGGGCTGGCGCAGGGCGTCGAACTGCGCCCGCTGGGCCATTATGCCGATCCGCTGGCCGGGCCGGCATGCATCGCGCCGCCGGGGCTGCTGCTGGGCTTTGCGGCGATTCCCCCTGCCGAGATGGCGCACGGCTTGCAGGTACTGGGATGCATCCTGCGCGGCCGATAAACTATACTGGCACTTGCCCGCACACGAAGATTCGATGACCATGACTACCACCCGCTGCTCCTGGGCCAATCCGGCCAACCCCCGCTACCTTGACTACCATGATACGGAGTGGGGCGTGCCCTGCCACGACGAGCGGCGTCTGTTCGAGATGCTGAACCTGGAAGGAGCGCAGGCGGGCCTGAGCTGGGAAACCATCCTCAACAAGCGCGAGACCTACCGCGCCGCCTTCGATGGCTGGGACGCGGAAAAAATCGCCGCGTATGGCCCCGAGAAGGTGGCGCAGCTGCTGGCCGACCCCGGCATCGTGCGCAACCGCCTGAAGGTGGCGGCGGCCATCACGAATGCGCAAGCCTACCTGCGCCTGCGCGCGCAAGGGCAGACCCTGGACAGCTTCCTGTGGGCCTACGTCGATGGCCAGCCCATCGTCAACAGCTGGCAGCCCGGTGAATTTCCCGCCACGACGGCCTTGTCAGACAAACTGTCGAAAGACTTGCTCAAGCTGGGCTTCAAGTTTGTCGGCTCGACCATCATCTACGCCTACATGCAGGGCATCGGCATGGTCAACGACCACGCGCCCGCCTGTTTTTGCCGCGCGGGGCGCTGATGCGCCACGTCCCGGTCCTGCTCGACACGGATTTCGACGGCGCGCGTTTTCGCGCCGCCTGCGCCGCGCATGGCGGGCGGCATTTGCACTACATCGCGCTGGCGCCGCGTCCCGTCGATGCCAGCCATCTGCCGGACGAGTGGCGCGTGCAGTGGCCCCACTGCGTGCCGGGCCTGCACCGCATGGCGTCGCGCGATGGCCTCGTCACTCTCGATGTGCTGATCGGCGAAGCGGAGGCTTGCCTGGCGCAGCTGGTGGCGAAGGTCGACGTGGTCCACCTGGCGTGGGTGCCGGCCGCCGTGCCGGTGCTGGCGCGGCTGATGGTGGACGGCGGCCAGCTGCATGCTGTCCACCTGGATGAAGCGCAGCGCATGGCGCTGCAACAGAACGGCTTCGTGTTTGACGAGAGCCGCTTGCGCGCCGTGTTTTATGCGCGGCGCGGCCAGTACGAAGCCGCTCTCGCCCCCGAGCGCCGCGCCATCGTCATCGGCGCGGGCGTGGCCGGCGCGGCCGCCTGCGAAAGGCTGGCCGCGCGCGGCTGGAAAGTGACCCTGGTGGAGCGCCATGCGCAGCCGGCCAGCGAGGCCTCGGGCAACCTGGCCGGCATCTTCATGCCGCTGCTGTCGAAGGATGACAACATCGCCACGCGCCTGACGCGCGCCGCCTACCTGTACGCGCTGCGCCACTGGCATGACCTGGGCGGCATCGGCGCCGCCATCGAGGGCGCGCAATGCGGCGTGCTGCAGCTGGCGCGCGATGCCGAGCATGCGTACGTGCAGCGGCAGATCGCCGCCAGCGGCGTGTATCCGCCGGAATTCGCGCGTTGGCTGGAAGCGCCGCAAGCTGGCGCCATGCTGGGCGCGCCGGCGCCCGATGGCGGCTGGTGGTTCGCCGAAGGGGGCTGGGCGCGCCCGTCTTCCGTGTGCGCGGCCATGCTCGACGCCTGCGGCAGCTTGCTGACGCGGCGCTTTTCCAGCAGCGCCCTGCGCCTGGAACGCCTGGAAGACGAATGGCTGGTGCGCGATGCGCAAGGCACGCTGATCGCGGCGGCGCCGACCGTCATCCTGGCCGCCGGCACGGGCGCCGTACACTTCGATCAGGCGGCCGGCCTGCCGCTCGACGCCGTGCGCGGCCAGGTCACGCATCTGCCGCAAGGCCTGCTGCCGGCCATCCCCTTTGTCGTCTGCCGCGAAGCCTACATGACGCCGGCGCATGCGGGCATTGTCTGCGTGGGCGCCAGCTACGACGCCGACGCGGATGCCACGCTGCGCGCATCGAGCCAGCATGACAATATCGCGAAGACCGCCGACATCCTCGGCGTGGCCCCGTTCACCGCGCCGCTGGCGGGCCGCACGGGTTTTCGCTGCATGGCGCCCGACCGTTTGCCGCTGGCGGGCGCCTTGCCCGACCCCGGCGTGCCGGGGCGCTGCGAGCGCCTGCGCGACGTGCCCCGCTGGCCTGGCCTGCATGGCTTGCTGGGCTACGCCTCGCGCGGCCTGATCTGGGCGCCGCTGGCGGCCGAGTTCCTGGCCTGCCAGCTGGAAGGCGAGCCGCTGCCGCTGGAGCGCCAGTTGGCAGAGGCGCTTGATCCGGCGCGTTTTCTACTTCGCGAACGCCGCCGCGCTTCCTGATGACACCCAAAGGCAAATTCCGGGGTCGGCCCCTCAGGGGGAATATGCCCCAATGGGGCATATTCCGATTCCGAAGGAACTGACCCCATATACGTTTTTCAGCTTTCCAAACTCTTTTTAATTTGTTTTCCGAACAACATAAGTTCGCTACAGTGGACTCGTGCTGGTTTTTGACGACGAAATAATGAGGTGGAATGATGGCTGCTGCAGAACTGGTTTTCGATCCCCGCGCCGCGCACGGCGAGGGGGCGTTCGAGGAGGTGCTCAATCACGCGCGCACCCAGGCGCAGGCGCAAGGCTTGCCGTATGCGGGCGTCGTCAGCGCGCAGGATGCGTGGCAGCTGGTGCAGGCCGGCAAAGCCGTGCTGGTCGACGTGCGCACCAACGAGGAGCGCACCTTCGTCGGCTACGTGCCGCAATCGCTGCACGTGGCGTGGGCAACAGGCACTGCGATGAACCGCAACCCCCGCTTCGTGCGCGAACTGGAAGCGAAGGCGGGCGGCAATGAGGCCGTGGTGGTGCTGCTGTGCCGCAGCGGCAAGCGCTCGGCGCTGGCCGCCGAAGCGGCCGCCAAGGCGGGCTTCACGCACGTCTTCAACATCGCCCAGGGCTTCGAGGGCGACCTCGACGAACAGCGGCAGCGTGGCCACAGCGGTGGCTGGCGCTGGCATGCGCTGCCCTGGCTGCAAGACTAACCGACCCTTCAGGACCACCATGAACCAGCGTGCCTTGCCTTCCGCTTCCCTTGCCGCGCAGCCGCAATGGGAACTGCACCAGATCGTCGATGAATTGCGCGCCGTGCGCGAACGCTGGCGCGATGGCTTGCTGCGCCACCAGGAGTGCGGCGCGCGCGAATTTCCCTCGCGCCAGCATCTGCGCGACATCGTCACCGCCCTGTGCGCGGCCCTGTTTCCCATGCGTCTGGGGCCGCTCGACCTGCAGCAGGAAAGCGAGGATTTCTTTGTCGGCCATACGCTCGACACGACACTGACAGGTTTACATGAACAGGTGCGGCGCGAACTCAGTTACCACGCGCGCCAGCATGGCTTGCAGCAGACGGTGCCCGTGGAGCAGCAGGCGCTGGCCATCGTGCAGCGCTTCGCCCGCGCGCTGCCGCGCATCCGCGCCCAGCTCGACACGGACGTGGCGGCCGCCTTCCATGGCGACCCTGCCGCGCACAGCGTCGATGAGGTCCTGCTGTGCTATCCGGGCATCCTGGCCATCATCCATTACCGTTTGGCGCACACCCTGTATGCGCTGGGGGCGCCGCTGGTGGCGCGCATCATCGCCGAAGTGGCCCATTCGCAGACGGGCATCGACATCCACCCGGGCGCCGTCATCGGCAGCAGCTTTTTCATCGACCATGGCACGGGCGTGGTGATCGGCGAGACGGCCATCATCGGCGAACGCGTGCGCATTTACCAGGCCGTCACCCTGGGCGCAAAGCGCTTTCCCGCCGGCGAAGACGGCGTGCTGAAAAAGGGACTGGCGCGCCATCCCATCGTGCAGGACGACGTGGTGATTTACGCGGGCGCGACGATACTCGGCAGGGTGACGATAGGCCAGGGCTCCGTCATCGGCGGCAATGTCTGGCTGACGCGTAACGTGGCCCCCGGCAGCAATGTCACGCAAGCCCACAACCAGCAGGAGGCAGCGGAGCTGCCGGCGTCACTGCTTCCAGTCTTTGCCCACCACCCATGAGGACAGCATGTTGATCAAACAGTTTGGACTGGCCGTGCGCCAGTTGCGCGAAGGGCATGGCTGGTCGCAGGAACGGCTGGCCGAAGCGGCCGACTTGAACCGCTCGTTCATCGGCGAAATCGAACGGGGCGCCGCGACACCGTCGCTGCTGACGGTGGAAAAACTGGCCGGCGCGCTGGGCATCGGCCTGGCGGGCCTGATGGCCCGCTGCGAACCGGAGCTGGTGGATTAGCTTATTGGATTAAACGCCGCGTTGATGGCGATAGCATGTTGAGAGAACCGAGGAGACGCTGGATACTTTATTTGTTTTTCAGATAAGCATATTCACTTTTCTCATTAGGAGTCGTTGATGGCCGAAGCAACCCCCGATAGCCAGTTTGCGCTGGGCGATAACGCCGCGCGCCAGCTTGCCAATGCCAGCAAGAGCGTTCCCCAGCTGTCCACCATCACGCCGCGCTGGCTCGTGCATCTGCTGCAATGGCTGCCCGTGGAAGCGGGTATCTACCGCCTCAACCGCGTCAAGAACCCGAAGGACGTGCGCGTGGCCTGTTCGCAGCGCGACGAGTCGGAACTGCCGCAAACCTTCGTCGACTACGACGAGCAGCCGCGCGAGTATTTCCTCAATGCCGTCAGCACGGTGCTCGACGTGCACACGCGCGTGTCGGACCTGTACAGCAGCCCGCACGACCAGATCAAGGAGCAGCTGCGCCTGACCATCGAGACGATCAAGGAGCGCCAGGAAAGCGAGTTGATCAACAATCCCGATTACGGCCTGCTGGCCAGCGTGCACGACGACCAGCGCATCTTTACCCTGACGGGCGCGCCCACGCCGGACGACCTCGATGAACTGCTGACAAAAGTGTGGAAGGAGCCGGGCTTCTTCCTCGCGCACCCGCTGGCCATTGCCGCCTTTGGCCGTGAATGCACGCGCCGTGGCGTGCCGCCACCGACGGTCAGCCTGTTCGGTTCGCAGTTCCTCACGTGGCGCGGCGTGCCGCTGGTGCCGTCCGATAAACTGCCGATCGAAGACGGCAAGACCAAGATCATCTTGCTGCGCGCGGGCGAACAGCGGCAGGGCGTGATCGGCCTGTTCCAGCCTGGCCTGGCGGGCGAGCAAAGCCCGGGCCTGTCCGTGCGCTTCATGGGCATCAACCGCCACGCGATTTCGTCCTACCTGATTTCGCTGTATTGCTCGCTGGCCGTGCTGACGGACGACGCGCTGGCCGTACTGGAAGACGTGGAGATCGGTAAATACCATGACTACCCAGACACCTACAAGTGATGGCGTGGCGGGCTTGCCTGCCGTTCCGTTCTTGCCCGACGAAGCGACCCTGAACCGCCTGGCAGGTGAATTCTTTGCCCGTTTGCCGGGCTTGGACAAGTCACCCAGCCTCGGCGGCTCCGGCAGCGTGCTCGATGCGGCACCCCGCTATGTGAACCGTCCGCCGCCGCAGCCCGGCCCTTCCTTCGCCGCCATCGCCCCCGGCGTGGCGACGGCGCAGGTGCCGCCCGTGAAGGCGCCGCTGGAGTCGCCCATCGCCCCGGCGCCGGCCTCGCTGCCGACGCCGCGCGCATCCAGCCTCGCTGCACCGTCGCCGTATTACTTTGTCGGCGGCGCGCATGGCTATCCCGCATCGAGCCACAAGCTCGATGGCCTGGCGCAGCAGGGGCTGGGCGAGGCCGCGCCCGACGATGTACAGGGACTGTTTGCCACGCCGCGGCACGCATCCGCGCGCCAGCTGCCCGTCGCGCCGGCTTCCGGCCAGCCCGCGTTCTATTTCCAGACCGAGCTGCCCCCGGCGACGCAGCCGGGCCAGCGGCAGACGCCGGCGCCATTCGACGTGCATGCCGTGCGGCGCGATTTTCCCGTGCTGGCGGAAAGGGTCAACGGCAAGCCGCTGGCCTGGTTCGACAACGCGGCCACCACGCACAAGCCGCAGTCGGTGATCGACCGCATCGCGTATTTCTATGCACACGAAAACTCGAACATCCACCGCGCCGCGCACGCCCTGGCGGCGCGCGCCAGCGATGCGTATGAGGCGGCGCGCGCCAAGGTGGCCAATTTTCTGGGCGCCGCCTCGGCCAATGAAATCATTTTCGTGCGTGGCGCCACCGAGGGCATCAACCTGGTGGCCAATACCTTCGGTCGAAAATACATCGGCAGCGGCGACGAGATCATCGTCTCGCAGCTCGAGCACCATGCCAACATCGTGCCGTGGCAGCAGCTGGCAGCGGAGAAGGGCGCGACCCTGCGCGTGATTCCCGTCGACGACAGCGGGCAGATCATCCTCGATGAATTCCGCAAGCTGCTCAACGGGCGCACCAAGCTGGTGTCCGTGACGCAGGTATCGAATGCCTTGGGCACGGTCACGCCCGTGGCGCAGATCATCGCGCTGGCGCATGCGGCCGGCGTGCGCGTGCTGGTCGATGGCGCGCAAGCCGTGTCGCATTTGCGCGTGGACGTGCAGGCGCTGGGCGCGGACTTTTATGTGTTCTCGGGGCATAAAGTGTTTGGCCCGACGGGCATCGGCGCCGTGTATGGCAAGGCGGACTTGCTGGAGCAATTGCCGCCCTGGCAGGGTGGCGGCAACATGATCGCCGACGTCACGTTCGAACGCACCGTCTACCAGGGCGTGCCGAACCGTTTCGAGGCGGGCACGGGCAATATCGCCGATGCCGTGGGCCTGGGCGCGGCCATCGATTACGTGCAGCGCATCGGCCTGGAAAACATCGCCGCCTACGAACACGCGCTGCTGGAATATGCGACGCACCACTTGCAGGCGATACCGGGCGTGCGCCTGATCGGCACGGCGTTGGACAAGGCGAGCGTAGCCTCGTTCGTGCTGGCCGGCTACGCGCCGGCGGAGGTAGGGCACGCCCTGAACGACGAGGGCATCGCCGTGCGCTCGGGCCACCACTGCGCGCAGCCGATCTTGCGCCGCTTCGGCGTGGAAGCGACCGTGCGGCCGTCGTTCGCCTTCTACAACACATATGAGGAGATCGACCGCATGATCACGGTGGTGAAACGCCTGGCGGCCGCCCGGCGCTGATCCTGCCGCGACGCTGTTCCATGCCGCCCCTGCGCCAGCGGGGGCGGCATTGTTGCGTCAAGTCACGGACTTTGCGCGCGGCTGGCGGGCCTCCGCAGGCTGGCGGTATAATTTATCCTTGGCAATATCAAGCCGCGGCGCCGTGCCGCCGGCGCCCGAGGAGATATCCGGTGGAAGATCAACGCAGCTCGCCCGAGCTTTTCCTGTTCCTGGCGTCGACCGTGCACGACATGAAAAATTCGATCAGCGTGGTCAGCGGCACGCTGGAATCATTGCTGGCAGCCGAGCAGGCCAAGGCCTCGCCGCAGGCGGATCCCGCCTATCTGCAGATGGCGCAGATGCTGTACCAGACCAAGCGTCTCAACGATAACCTGATCCAGCTGCTGGCCCTGTACAAGGAAGTGGGCAAGCCCGGCTACCCGTTCGACGTGCAGCCGCAGCTGGTCAGCCAGGTGATCGGGCAGGTGGTGGACCAGGAAAAAATCCTGCTCGCCTCGAAAGGCATCGCCCTGGAGACGGCTTGCCCGCCCGAGCTGATCTGGACCCTCGACGAAGACCTGGTCATCGGCGTGCTGGCGCATGCCATCAACAACGCCATCCGCTACACGCGCGACACGATCCGCCTGTCCGCGCGCCAGGTGGGCGAGGTGCTGGAATTGCGCGTGGAAGACAATGGCGAGGGCTACACGCAGGCCTTGCTCGACGCGGGCAGCGCGGCCATGGATGGCATGGCGGCCGGCGTGAACTTTTCCACCAACAGCACGGGCCTGGGCCTGTATTTTTCCAGCGAGGTGGCGAAGATGCACAAGCACCGGGGGCAGGGCGGCAGCATCGCGCTGGAAAACGGCGGCGCCCTGGGTGGCGGCTGTTTCATCCTGCGCCTGCCCTGAACGAGGACATCATGGCAACCGACAGCCACGCCACCGCCGCCGAAGCGGGCAGCACCGACTGGGCCGACAAGCACTATCTGCTGGTCGACGACTTCATCGGCATCCGCATCCTGCTGCGCGAATCCTTGCGCAACCTGGGCGCGCGCCATATCGACCAGGCGGCCAGCGGCGGCGAAGCCATGAAGCTGCTGGCCAAGACGCGCTACGACGTGGTGCTGTGCGATTACAACCTGGGCGAAGGCAAGAATGGCCAGCAAGTGCTGGAAGAGACGCGCGTGCGCAACCTGACGGCGCCGTCCAGCGTGTGGTTGATGGTCTCGGCCGAGAAAAGCGTGGAATCGGTGATGGGCGCGGCCGAGCACCAGCCCGATGCGTATCTGATCAAGCCGATCACGGAAGGCGTGCTGCTGACGCGCCTGAACCGCGTGTGGCACAAGAAGCAGGTGTTCCGCGAAATCGACCAGGCCTGCATGGAAAAGGATTATCTGCGCGCGGCCAAGCTGTGCGACGCGCAGATCGAGGTCAACAAGCTGCACGAGCTGGAACTGCTGCGCATGAAGGCCTCGCTGCTGCTGAAAAGCGGCGAACCGGAAAAGGCCCGCGCCGTGTATGAGAAAGTGCTGGCCGAGCGCGATTACAGCTGGGCCAGGGCGGGCCTGGGCAAGATCCGCATGAATAACGGCGAGCACGAGGCGGCGCGGCAGATTTTCCAGGGCGTGATCGTGGAAAACAAGTATTACATCGACGCCTACGACCAGATGGCCACCGCCTACCAGCTGATGGGCCAGTACGAGGAAGCGTGCGGCGTGCTGGAAAAAGCGGCGCGCCTGTCGCCCAATTCCGTGCCGCGCCAGCGCAACCTGGGCCTCGCTGCGCTGAAGGTCGGCAATGTCGGCATGGCGGAAAAGGCTTTCCGCAAATGCGTGTCCATCGGCGAGTTTTCCGTCATGAAGACGCCGGACGCCTACCTGGGCCTGGCGCGCGTGTGCGGCCTCAAAAAGGATGCCAAGGAAGCGCTGCAGTGGCTGCTGCTGGCGCAGCGCGAATTCCCGCCCGAGCAGATCGGCTTGCGCGCGAAGATCACGGAAGGCATGGTGCACCACGAAACGGGCGACTACCGGCGCGCGCGCAAGTGCGGCGACGAGCTCGAAGCCATGCTGGCCGAGGATCCGGTGCGGCCGGAGAAAAGCATCTGCATGGAGCTGGCGACCCTGCTGTTTGCCGTCGGCGTGAAGGATGCGCCGGCCGGCCTGCTGTGCTACGTGGTGAAAAACAACCACGACAACCAGGTGGTGCAGGACGAAGTGCAAAAAATTTTCGACAAGGCCAAGATGGGCGACGAGGGCACCAGCCTGATCATCGCTGCGCGCAAGGAAGCGTCGGACTTGATGAACAAGGGCGTTCTGCTGTGGAAGACGGACAAGCTCAACGAAGCCGTCAGCTGGATGCGCGCGGCGCGCGAAAAGCTGCCGAACAACCTGCGCATCCTGTTCAACTCGGCGCAAATCATCGTCTCGTTCCTGCAGCAGCGCGGCTATCAGGCGGACTTGGCGGCAGAAGCCATGGAAGTGTTGTTGTATGTAGACAAAATTGCACCAGGCCAGCAACGCTTCGCCCAATTGATGGAGCAGCTGGTGCAATTGACGCCCCCGCCCGGGCCGGAAGAGGTGGCCGTGGTGCTGGAAAAGGCGGCGCCGGCGGCGGAAAATCCGGGAAAAGCCGTGCGTGAGCGCGCCGGATGATAAACTAGGGGCCAGCGTGGGCTTGCCCGCGCTTGAGTTGCTTTACAACAATAAGGAAGAAACTATGCGTGATGTGGTCAATGAAGTATACAAAAAAATGAAAGTCGGCGCCGTTGCCTGGGTACGCCCGGTGGCCGCCAAGGGAGACACGCTGGAAACATTCCAGACTTCGTACGAGCACGCCAAGGCGCTGGCCGACGAAGGCCTGATCACGATCGGTGACGTAAAACGCCAGGCCGATAACCAGATCGAGGCGATCCGCATTCATCGTATCGCCTGATCATATCGCCGGCTTGACGCGCTAGGCCTTGCCTGGCGTTTTGGACTTGGGCGCCGCGCGCTTTGCCGGTGCCTTGCGCAGCGGGGCCTTGGCCTTGGCTGCCGTGCCCGCTTCTGCCGGCTTGGCGGCCTTGCTGGCTGCCGGCCTGGCCGTCGTGCCCGCCGTGCCGCCGCCAAAGCTGGCCGCTGCCGCGCTGGCCGCATCGGGCGACATCGCCGACGACACCGCCTGCTTGAACTGATCTTGTAACAAATTCCACCAGGCACTTGGATTGCCCAGCTGGGCTGCCGCATGGCTGCTGGCGTCGCTGGACGCTGGCGCCGCAGGGGGCGCTACCGGTTCCGGCGCGGGCGCTGGGGCAGGTTTGGGGGCCGGGCCGGACGCCGCAGGTGCCGCCTGCTGGAAAAATGCGGAAGCGTAGGGCACGGATTCGAATACCGATTTCTCGCTGGCGCCAGGCTGGGTAATGGCAGCCGCCAGCGAGGCACCCATCGATTTCAGGGTGGCGATGGTGCCGCGTTGCACTTCCAGGGCCTGGATACTGCCGCGCAGCATGCTGGTATTGAGGTTCAGCCAGGCTTCGACGGCTTTCAGGTCATTGATTTTCTTGTCCAGCTCTTCCACCGACATGGTGGGCGCCGTGATGCCGGGCACGCCCATGCCAGGCACGCTCATGCTGCCCCACAGGTTTTTGACGAAGTCGAGCGTATCGGTCACAACTGCTGCGCCCGGCATTTGGGGCATTTGCGGGTTTGCCATGCGAAATCTCCTGGTAGATGGATGGTCCTAGGGTAGCAGATATCAGCTTGCAACTGACACAGGCACGCCAACATTTTCTTACATAAAACATCAGAAGTTGAGCACGGGCAAGAGGCAGGAAATGCGGCGGAGGCGTTACACTACGCCTCATGATGCCCGCTTCCTTCTTTTCCTCGCCGCGCCGCCGCACCGTCATCTTCGTCGCGGTAATCGGCGCCTTGCATCTTGTGGCGCTGGAATGGCTCACGTCGCGTGCCAGCATGGTGCCGCTGAAGGCGGACGGCACGCAGGTGGTCAGCCTGGCCCTGCTTGCCGAAGCGCCCAAGCCGGAGCCTGTGCCGCCGCCACCGCCCGAGCTGCCCGTGCCCAAGCCCAGGCTGCCGCCACCGCCGCCGCTGACGGACTTGCCGTCGAGCGAGGCGCCGCTGGCCACCATGCCGGCCAGCGATGCGCCGGAAGGCCCGGCCACGCCAGCGCCGCCAGCGCCGGGCACGCCCGTCGTCACGGCCCCGGCGCCCGTCGCCGTGGCGCCACCGGCGCCTGCGCCTGCTGCACCGCCGCCCGTGGTGGAGCAGGCGCGGCATTACAAGGCGAATGCGCCCGCCTCGGCCCAGTTCGACCTGCATGTGGACCGGCGCGATGCGGACGGCACCAAGTGGCAGGGCGTGGCCGCCATGGCGTGGGACAACAGGGGCGACAGCTACCAGCTGAAACTGGAAGTGGGCTTGAGCATGCTGATCACGCGCATCAACCTGCTGGTGCTGAGCAGCGAGGGGCTGATCGATGCCACCGGCATCGTGCCTGTCACGGCCACGGAAAAGCGCAAGGGCCGCGCGCAAACGGCCACGCATTTCAACCGCGATGGCAAGGTCATCACGTTCTCGGCCACGACGGCCACGGCGCCATGGCAGGTAGGGGCGCAGGACAAGGCCAGCGTGCCGTTCCAGCTGGCCGCCATCGGCCGCGCCGACGTCAACCAGCTGGTGGGCAATATCGATATCCTCGTCGGCGAGGAAAAGGAAGCGACCGTGTTCCGCTTCCAGCTGGTGGGCGAGGAAGAACTGGACACCAAAATGGGCCGCCTGGTGACGTGGCATCTGCGCCGGCCGCCCAAGCCGGGCACGTATTCCTCGCAGCTCGACATCTGGCTGGCGCCATCGATGCAGTGGTATCCAGTCCAAATACGCAATACCGAGGCGAGCGGGGCTTTGACCACGCAAACCGTCACCAAGATCTCCGTCAATGACGCTACAGGAAAATAAATGATGACTCTGACTACCTTGAAACACTTGCTGGCCGCCGGCGTGCTGGCCGCCACCCTGTCGCCTGCCATGGCGGACGCGCCCGTGGACCATCCCGCCATCAAGCGCCCGTACAAGCTGGTGCCTTCTGCCGACCTCGTCTACTCGATCAAGGCCAAGCAGCGTGGCATCAGCCTGTCGGGCGAATCCGTCAGTAACTGGCGCGTGGGCGAGGGCAAGTACTCGCTGCTGGCCGAAACCAAGGCGGCCCTGTTCGGCAAGATCCTCGAGCAGCGCAGCGAAGGCACGGTCGACGACTACGGCCTGGCGCCGGCGCAGTTCGTGGAAAAGCGCTTCCGCAAGGATGCCGTCACGACCACCTTCAAGCGCGACAGCAAGACCATCGTCTTTGGCGAAGGCGATGAAAGCTACCCGCTGAAAGGCGGCGAACAGGACCGCAACAGCGCTGTCTGGCAACTGGCCAGCGTGGCACGCGCGGCGCCCGAGAAATTCGTCCCCGGCTCGGAATGGGCCTTCTTTGTTGCCGGCGCACACGATGCCGAGCCATGGGTCTTCAAGGTCGTCAAGCAGGAAACCGTCGCCACCGGCGAGGGCCTGGTGGAGGCCGTGCACCTGGTCAAGGCGCCGCCGCCGGACAAGAAAGGCCAGCAAGTGGACCTGTGGCTGGCGCCG
>RCUS01000697.1_pt1 | contig 20619 bp, 22 predicted proteins | sample 2166221 | NCBI WGS metagenome assembly RCUS01 (sample SAMN09932758, study PRJNA488358) | compost metagenome | isolation source: compost soil in cyclohexanecarboxylic | place: Germany: Experimental Botanical Garden | reverse complement strand
GATCACCAGCGTGGCCCAGGCTGCCGATGTATTGCGGGTGATTTCCGGGCCGACTTCGCCGCTGAAAAAACTGCTTGGCGCAGTCGCCAAGGAAACCAACCTGCAACAGCAGGACCCGCTTGCCGCCGCCCAGGCCAAGGCTGGCGAAGCCGGTGTCGATCAGCTCAAGCAACGCCTGGGTAACCTGCTGGGCCAGGATGCACCGGCAGATATCCGTCAGGCGCAACACAACGAGGATCCGGTCACCGCGCACTTTGCCGAACTGGCCAGCCTGGTCAGCAAGGGCGAGGGCGAGCCTGCGGCCATCGATGGCCTGCTCACCGACATGAACGCCTTGTACGTGCAGGTCAGTGCCATGGTCGGTGCCAGTGGTGACGCCTTGCTCGGTGAGGCCAAGAACCAGGCCACTGCCGCCGCCAATCGTGTCAGCCTCACCGCACAACGCCAGCCGCCGATGGTCCAGGGCCTGGTCAAGTCGGTCGTCAGCTCGACCACCAACACCATGATGGGCGGCGTGCGCAATCAACTGAACGCCGCCTGGGTCAGTGAAGTGGTCAACGTTTATCGCCAGTCCCTGAGCGGCCGTTACCCGTTGGCACCGGGCAGCTCGCGGGATGCCACGCTGGACGACTTTGGCCAGTTTTTCGGCGTTGGCGGGGTGATGGACAGCTATTTCCGCAAGTACCTGCAGCCGTACGTCGATACCTCGGCCAACCCGTGGCGCTGGCAGCCGGGTGCGGCGCAGAAACTCGGCATCGGCCCTGGTGTGCTGCACACCTTCCAGCGCTCGGCGGCGATTCGCGATGCGTTCTTCCGCTCCGGCGGCATGCAGCCGACCGTGCGCTTCGAGCTCAAGCCGGTGGCCATGGACGCCTCGATCACCCAGTTTTTGCTCGACCTCGACGGCCAGCAGATCAGCTATGACCACGGCCCGAGCCGACCGGTAGCAATGCAGTGGCCGAACCCCAACAGTATCGGCGTGGTCCGCCTGTCGATCATGCCGCCGTCGGCCAACGGCCGTTCCGGCCTGACCCTGGAAGGGCCGTGGGCCTGGTTCCGCTTGCTCGATCAATCCGATCTGGTGGCCGGCAACGGCCCGGATCGCTTCAGCCTGCGCCTGCGCGTCGACGGTGCCAGCGTGTCTTACGAACTGCGCGCCAACAGCGCTTTCAACCCGTTCAAGAGCCGCGTGCTCAGCGGCTTCAGCCTGCCGGAGCGGTTGTGATGGGTGGCGTTGGCTTCTACGGCAAGCTGGCCAGCCGTGGCGACTTTGTCAGCCGCGGCTTGCCGCAGAGCTTCATCCAGCCCTGGGACCAGTGGCTGGCGGCGGGGCTTATGGCCAGCCAGCAGCAGTTGGCCGAGCACTGGTTGCCGGCCTATCTGGTCAGCCCCTTGTGGCGCTTTGCCTTGGCCCCGGGGGTCTGCGGGCCAGAGGCTGTAGTGGGCGTGCTGATGCCCAGCATCGACCGGGTAGGGCGCTATTTCCCTCTTACCCTGGCTCAGGTTCTGGCGTCGGATGAGTCGCTGGCGGCGGTGGTCAGTGGCCCGGATGACTGGTTCGAGCACGGCGAAGCGCAGCTGTTGGCCACCCTGGAACCCCTGGCTGGTTTCGAGGCGTTCGATGCGGCGGTCCAGGGCTTTTCCGCACCCCGCATCAGTGCCGTTTCGAGCCCGGCGGTTGCTGGCTTGCAGCGCTTTGCGGCAGTGACCCCCGAGGCCCGCCAGGCCGCTTTGGCCGAAAGTGCCTGCGCCGGCATGAGCCTGTGGTGGGGGCGGGGTTCGGAGCATATCGAGGCGGGATTGTTGCGTTGTGCCGGTCTGCCGCGCAGCGAGGATTTCGCCAGTTTTCTTTTGGGTAGTGAGGCGGCGCGCTAGATGACGGCTTTGCATTACACCGCAGCCAGCTACAGCCATGTCGGCATGGTGCGCAGCATCAACGAAGACGCCTGCCTGGACCTTGGCAGTGAAGGCCTGTGGGCGGTTGCCGATGGCATGGGCGGGCATGCGGCGGGCGATTACGTCAGTTGCCTGATCGTCGATACCTTGCGCCAGTTGCCGGCAACGCATTCCCTGGATGAATACGCCCAGGTGCTGCGCGAGCGGCTGTCGGCGGTCAATGCAGCGGTGCGCGAAGAAAGCGTCCGGCGTGGCGTGACGATGATGGGTAGCACCCTGGTGCTTTTGGCTGTGCGTGGTGACCAGGGTATCTGCCTGTGGGCCGGTGACAGCCGCCTGTACCGCTTGCGCGACGGGCGCCTGGAGGGCATCTCCCGCGATCACAGTTACGTGCAGGAACTGCAGGACAGCGGCCTGCTCAGCGAGGCCGAAGCGCGGGTGCACCCGCGGGCCAATATCGTCACCCGGGCGATTGGTGTCGAGCCCGAGCTTGAGCTTGAGGCCGTGTCACTGCAGATCTTCCCCGGCGATACCTACCTGTTGTGCAGCGACGGCCTCAACAAGACTGCCGAAGACCATGAAATCCGCGAAGTGCTGGGCCACAGCGACCCCTACCAGGTGGTCCGCAGCCTGGTGCACCTGGGCCTGACCCGGGGCGCCCCCGACAACATTACCGCCGTCGTCATCAAGGCCGGTTGAAGACCAAGCACATGGACAAAGTGATTCCCGGATACGACATCGACGGCGAGATTGGCGAAGGCGCCATGGCTACCGTCTACCTGGCCACCCAACGCTCGCTGGAGCGTAAGGTGGCCCTGAAGGTCATGGCTGCGGCCCTGGCTGCCGACCCGACCTTCTGCGAGCGCTTCTTGCGCGAAGGCCGCACCCTGGCGCGGCTGTCGCACCCGCACACGGTGACCATCCACGACATCGGCAATGTCGGCGAGCTGTACTACATGGCCATGGAGTACCTGCCCAATGGCACGCTCAAGGAGCGCATTGCCGCCGGGGTGACACCGGAGCAGGGCCTGCTGTATATCCGCCAGATCGCTTCAGCCCTGGGCTACGCCCATGCCCAGGGCCTGGTGCACCGTGATGTGAAACCGGCCAACATTCTCTTTCGCGCCGATGGCACTGCGGTGCTGTCGGACTTCGGCATCGCCAAGTCGCTGGATGACCGGACCCAGTTCACCCAGGCCGGTTTCGCTGTTGGCACCCCGAGCTACATGAGCCCGGAGCAGGCGCGTGGCCAGGACATCGACGGCCGCGCCGATCTCTATGCCCTGGGTGTGGTGTTTTACGAGATGCTGGTTGGCAAGCTGCCATACAGCGGCAACGACGCACTGTCGACGGCACTGGCGCATTTGACCGAGCCGTTGCCGGAGTTGCCGATCGAGCACGGCCGCTATCAGGAAATTCTTCGTGGCCTGCTGGCCAAGGACCCGGCCGAGCGCTTTGCCGATGCCGAGACCTTGCTGGCGGCGCTCGATCGGCTGCCAGCACAAGATACTCAAAGCACGTTGATCCAGCCGCTGCCAATTACCAGCCCGGTGACGCCTGTAGCGGTGGCGCCGCCACAGGCGCCTCCAACGCCGAAATCAGAACCCATCGCCAAGGCATCGCCACCGGCAGCCCCGCGCAAGCGCCCGGCAGTGGCCTTGCTTGCCATTGCGATCGCTGCGGCGCTGGGCCTGAGTGGGGTTGGTTATTGGGTTATGAGTGGCGATGAACAGGTCGCTGATTCCCAGCCGGTGCAAACCAGCGAACCGGCACCACAGACGCCTCCGAGCGCAAGCAATGACGACAATCGCCCGCTGTTGATGGCCGGCAAGAAAACCCTGTTCCAGCGCGTGCTGAGCAAGCCCGGCGCCCAGGTCGTCAGCCAGCCGGGCGCCACGCCCAGCGATACCTTGCCGGCGTTTACCGTGCTCTACGTCTACCAGCGTCAGGACCTCAACGGCAGCCCCTGGCTTCAGGTCGGCACCGCCAGTGATGGTCGCCGCGACGGCTGGTTGCCGGCCTCCCAGGTTAGCGACTGGAAGCAGAGCCTGGTACTCAAGTTCACCGAACGCTCGGGGCGCGCACCGGTGATGTTCCTGCGCCAGTCCGATGAGCTGGAACGCTTGCTCGGCGATACCTCGGCGGCCCGCGCCGAACTGCTCAAGGCGCAAAACACTCCGGACGCAGTACCGCAAGTGATGGCCCTGGAACCCAGCGCCAGCGCCGTGCCTCAAGACCAGTTCTACCTGATGCCGATCTTCGAGGCGCGCGAGAGCTTCGACGAAAACGGCCAGCCGCTGCAGCTGCTCAATGTCGCCTCCATCGACCCTGGCAGCAGCGCGCGCAGCAGCCAACCCAAGGCCGCCGGTATGGCGTCCTCCAGCGACGCGTTCCGTACCGCCGTGGTGCTGGTGGTGGATACGTCGGTATCGATGCAGCCCTATATCGATCAGGTGCGCCAGGTGGTGCACGAGCTGCATGGGCAGATCTCGCGCCGTGGTGAGCTGGATAACGTCAGCTTCGGCCTGGTCGGCTTTCGCAACAACACCACGCGCACGCCGGCCCTGGAATACCTGACCAAGACCTTGGTAACCCTGGACCAGGGCCGCGATCCCGAGCGCTTCCTGAAGCTGGCCGAACAGGTCAAGGCCACCAATGTCTCCAGCCACTCGTTCAACGAAGACGCCTTTGCCGGGATCATGCAGGCGGTCGACGGCATGGACTGGTCCGGTTATGGCGGGCGCCTGATTCTGCTGGTCAGCGACGCCGGCTCCCTGCGCAAGAACGACCGCTACAGCAGCACCCAGATGAACGAAGCCGAAGTGCGCCAGGCGGCCCTGAGCAAGCAGATCAAGATCTACGCCCTGCACCTGCGCACCGAAGCGGGCAAGAAGAACCACGCCTACGCCGAGCAGCAGTACCGGGTGTTGACTGCCGATGCCAACCCGCAGATCGGCGACCTGTATGTGTCGGTGCCCGGTGGCGATGTGAACAAGTTTGGCGAGCGGGTGCGCGAGATCGGCTCGAGCTTCGCCGACCTGGTCCACCAGGTACGCAGCAACCCGGCACAACCGGCACCGCTGCTGGCTGCTTCGCCAAGCGTTGCGGATAAATCAGCCGCCATTGGCTATGCCATGCACATGGACTTTCTCGGCCGCAAGAGCGCCAGCCAGGCCCCGCAACTGGTCAGCGCCTGGACCTCCGACCGCGACCTGACCAACCCGGCGCTGCCGACCCTGCAGGTCTGCGTGATGCTCACCAAGCTGCAACTCAACGACCTGCAGCAATCGCTGAAGCTGATCGTCGATGCCGCGCGCAAGACCCGCACTTCGCCCAAGGATTTCTTCCAGGAAATCGCCAGCGCCAGTGCCTACATGAGCCGCGACCCGGCGGCCCTGCGCAAGGGCGCCAACCTCGCCGAAGGCGGTGTGCTGGGCGAATACCTGGAGGGCCTGCCGTACCGCAGCAAATCCCTGAGCATGACCCAGGACCTGTGGTTGTCGCTCAGCGTTGGCGAACAGGAGGACTTTATCGACGAGCTGGATTCGAAGATCCGCCTGTACGAAACCTTCCATAACGACATGGCCAACTGGGTGCGCTTCGGCAATGCCGAGCCCGGTGATGCCTTGTACCGTGTGCCGTTGTCGACGCTGCCGTGATGATCAGCCTGCAAGCGCTGCGCAAAACCCGCGGCCTCGGCAGCCAGCGCTACAGCCTGGAGATCGAGCGCCTGGAACTGCGCGCCGGTCAGCAGCTGGCCCTGGTCGGCCCTAGCGGCTGCGGCAAGAGCACCTTGCTCGACCTGCTGGCCTTGGTGCTGCAGCCGGATCAGGCCGAGCGCTTCGTGTTCAGCACCGACTCGCACACTTACGACATTCAGCAACTGTGGCGCGAGCAGCGCCAGGACCGGCTGGCGCACCTGCGCCGCCGGCATCTGGGCTATGTGCTGCAGGCGGGGGGCTTGCTGGGCTTTCTCGATGTACGCAGCAATATCGCCCTGCCGCGCCAGGTGCTTGGCCTGGGCGATGACGGCAGCGTACAGCGCCTGGCCGAGCAACTGGAAATTGACGACCAGCTCGACAAGCAGCCGAACGCGCTGTCGGTCGGCCAGCGCCAGCGGGTCAGTTGTGCCCGTGCCCTGGCGCATAACCCCGACCTGTTGTTGGCCGATGAGCCGACCGCGGCCCTTGATCCACTCAATGCCGAGCGGGTGATGCAGCTGTTGCTGCGTCAGGCGCAAGCGCGGCAGGTGGCCTGCCTGATCGCTACCCACGACGAGGCGCTGGCCCGCGATGCCGGCTTGCAGGTGTTGCGCATGATCTGCCGCCGCGATGCCGACGGCGGTGTCACCGCCACGCTGGAGGGCCAGCCCTGATGCGCCCGATGCTGATCGCTGCCCTGGCCTGGCGGGACTACCGCAACGACGCGCGCCTGTCCGCTTGCAGCGTGCTGGCGCTGGTGGCGGTGATCGCGCCGTTGCTGGTGTTGTTCGGTTTGAAGTTCGGCCTGGTCAGCAGCCTGACCGAGCGCTTGGAGCGCGACCCGGCGGTGCGTGAAATCATCCCGTTGGGCGGTGGTCGTTTCAGCGCTGATTTCGTTGCCGAACTGGCTGAGCGTCACGATGTGGCATTCGCCTTGCCGCGGACCCGACAAATTGCCGCAACCGCTGATCTGGTGCTGTCTGCGCGCAAGGTGGTGGTCAATGTCGAGATGATCCCGACGGCGCTCCGCGACCCGCTTCTGCAGGGGCTGCAAATCCCCAACGGCATCGACCAGATCGTCCTCAGCCGCACGGCGGCGGAGAAGCTTGGCGCTCAGGCAGGCGACTCGCTTGAGGCGTCGTTCAGCCGCCAGCTGGCCGGGCAGATTCAGGCTCAACGCACCACCTTGAAGGTCTTGGCCGTATTGCCGCTGGAAGCCTTCGAGCGTGACGCCTTGTTCGCGCCTCTGGCGCTGCTGGAAGCTGCCGAAGACTACCGCGATGGCCGCGCCGTACCCGCCTTTGCCTGGGAAGGGGAGGCCAAGGCCGGCGAGGCGCAACGGGTCTATCCGGCCTTTCGCCTGTATGCGCGCAACCTCACCGATGTCGAGCCGTTGCGCCGCTTCTTTGCCGACCGCCAGTTGCTGGTCTCGACCCAGGCCCCGGCCATTGCCCAGGTGCAGTCGTTGAGCCGCAACCTGACCCTGGTGTTCTGGATCATCGCCGCGCTGGCAGTGGCTGGCGCGTTCGCGGCTATCTGCGCTGGCGCCCTGGCTGCGGTCGAGCGCAAGCGCCGCGAGCTATCGGTGATGCGCTTGCTCGGTTTCAGCACGACAGCCTTGCTGGCTTTTGTGGTGCTCCAGGCGCTGTACAGCGGTGTGTTCGCCGCGGTGCTGGGCGCCACGCTGTATGCCCTGGCCGAAAGCGGCCTCAACCAGTTGTTCATGCAGATGCCCGGCGAGTACGCCAGCCATCTGCTCCCGTCGCATTACCTCGTTGCCTTGCTCGCTGTGCTGTTGGCCAGCGCGGCCGCTGCCGCCCTGGGGGGCTGGCGCGTGGCACGAATAGACGCTTGTGAAGGAATTCGAGATGTTTGACCGCCGCTTCCCCGCCCTGGCGCTGATCGTCGCCGCCCTGAGCCTGGTGTCCTGCGCCCAGGCCGAGGACGACCCCAAGCCTGCCAGCAACAAGCTGGACAACCCCAAGCCGCTGGCCGACGACATCAGCCTGCCGCTGCCGTGCGACGGCGAGATGGTCTTCCGCCACGTCTACGTGCTGGCCCAGGGCAGCCTCGATGACCGTGAAGTGAACCTCGGCTATCCGTTCAGCGAAGGCGAGGCGGGCTACAAACAGTCGTTTATTTCCGGCTATCGCCGCGACTTCATCAACGGCCAGTTCAGCCTGCAGGACCTGTCCACTGACTGGAAAAAACGCATCAGCCCAAGCCTGCCGAAAACCGAGGCCGGCAGTCCGCTGAAACCGATGATGTACTTCATTGGCAAGTACGAAGTCACTGCCCGCCAGTACGCGCAGGTGATGGCGCAGGCCCAGTCGCTGGCCAGCGGCGAACCGGCGCCGGCCTGCGAGGCACCGACTGGCATGGCCGGGCGCCTGCCCAAGGTCAAACTGTCACGTTTTGAGGCTGAGCGTTTTTCTGCGGTCTACAGCGCCTGGCTGATGAAGAACCACCGCGATCTGCTGCCGGTCAGTGGCCGTGGCAAGAAGGCTGAGGATGGCGGTATCGGTTTTGTGCGCCTGCCGACCGAAGTGGAATGGGAATTTGCTGCCCGTGGTGGCTCTGCCGTCAGTCGCCAGGAGCTGGAAGGCCGGCTGTTCCCGCGACGCCTTGAGGGCAGTGAAAGCGACGGGCCGCTGGCTGATTGGGCAGTGTTCAATCAGGTTGCCGGCGGCACCGGCCAGGCCGCGCGCCTGACCCCGATCGGCACCAAACTGCCCAACCCGTTGGGGCTGTTCGACGTTGTCGGCAACGCTGCGGAAATGGTCCAGGAGTCGTTCCAGCTGGTGCATGCCGGGCGCCGCCAGGGTGCTTATGGCGGCTTCGTGGTCAAGGGCGGCAATTACCTGGAAGGCGAGGGCACGCTGTTCACCGGCATGCGTCGCGAGTACCCGCTGTTCGGCGCCGATGGCACTGAGCAAAGCAATGAAACTACAGGTTTCCGTGTAGCCATTGGCGCCCTGTCGGCCCCGCGTTCGCGTTATGAGGAACTGTTCGAGCAGTGGCAGAAAGAGGGCCGCATGGCCTCGCTGACCGACGCCATCGACGACGCCCAGGACCCGACCAAGCGCCTGGACAGCATCATCGCCGCCAGCGTCGACCCGCGCCTGCAAGCGGAGCTTGGCCTGGTCAACGAAGAGCTCAAGCGCAACGTTTCGTTGATCGCCCAACAGCGCGAAGAAGCTGCCGGCAACCTGATCCAGTCGGCGGCGCTGGTGGCCGAGACCATCAACAACTACAACATCCGCCTGACCAACCTGCAGAAGACCCAGCAGCAGGCCAAGGCCTCGGGTGACGAGACCAGCGCCAAACTGTTCGCCGCCGCCATCAACAACGGCCGCAGCGCGCTCGACGGCGCCGTGGCGATCTACATCGACAACCTTGCCACTGGCACGCGCTATACCGATGCGGTGATTCAGGCGCAGTTCCAGCGGGTCAAGGAAGAGCTCAATCGCAAGCCGGTGTTGGGCAAGAGCCTGCTCAGCCGCGCGACCTTGTTCGTCCGTCATGTCGGGGACTATCGCCAGCAACGGCGTGCGGACCCAGCGACGATCTTGAAAGAACTGCTCGCATCAGCTGCTCCGCAATCTTGAGCGGCTGTCGAGCGAGCATCGTAGTGACCGGGGCGACATGAGGTTGTCCCGGGCGTGTTTAAACAGAGAGAGAACCTGACCATGCTTTCAACTCGCAAGCCCTTCTTCACTGCTTCCAACGGCCGGGCCGCGCTGCTGCTGGCGGCCGGTTTCAGCACCGTCCTGCTGACTGGCTGCGCCAGCTCGCCGGCGTCCAAGGTCGGTGCGACGACCAAGGTCGAGTACTACCCGAGCTGCTACGAGCCGGTCCAGCACCTGCGCGCCACCGATTCGGACATGACCAAGTCGGTCGCAACCGGCGCCCTGATCGGTGCCGTCGGCGGCGCGCTGACCGGCGCCCTGACCGGCAACTCCGACACCCGTGGCCGTAACGCTGCCATCGGTGCTGCCGGTGGTGCCCTGGTCGGCGGTGCGGCCGGTTACTACACCGAGCGCCAGAAGCAGATCAGCGACGACAACCAGCGCATCGGCTCTTACGCCACCGACATCAACAAGAGCGCGGCCGACATGGACCGCAGCACCGCTTACGCCAAAGCCTCCCAGGCGTGCTACCAGCGTGAGTTCGCCAACCTGATGGATGGCCGCAAGAGCAACAAGATCAGCGATGGCGAAGGCCGCAAGCGCCTGGCGGAAATCATCGCCGGCCTGCAGGAGTCGAACAACCTGATCACTGCGGTCAACGGCCGTCTGGGTGAGAACCTCAACAACTACACCCAGGCTTACGAGCAAGACCTCAAGCAGGTCGGCGTACCGCGTAACGACGTGGTGATCGTCGCCGAGGCCCAGGCGCCGGTGCTGGCCACCGGCAACGCCAAGAAGACCAACACCGGCAAGACCAAGACTCCGCCACCGGCGAAGAAAAAGCTGCCAGAGGTACCGAAAGAAGCCGTCGCCACCGAGAAGACCCTGCAGGACGCCAATGCCAAGAAGGCTGAAAGCCAGAAGGTTGCCAGCGCCGGCCAGAGCCAGGTCAACAGCATGTGCAAGAACCCGGACATGGGTGACTGGGCACCGGTGCCTTGCCCTAACGTGTAAGGCCTGAACAGCAGCGTCGCCTGGCCTTGTGCTACAAGGCCGGGCGACCTGTGCGCCGTTTCAAGGAAGACCGTACATGAGTGAGTTACTCAACCGACTGGATAGCAATCCATCGCAGTTTTTCGCAAGGCAGCGCATCGAAAGCGGCATCAACCTGCCGAAACTCTTTGCCGCCATCGACGCCGATCCAGGCATCGTCGGTGCCGGCGTGGTGTATATCGATGCGGACTACAACGTGGTGACGCTGCGTGAGTTTCAACCCATTTGCAGTGTGTTGCCCAAGCGGGTGATTTTGCGTGAGGCGAAGAAGTATCTGGCGCCTGCGCAGTTCATCGAAGAGCTCAAGACCAGTCCGCGTGAGTCGCGAGTGGTTAAAGAAGCACTGAACGCAACGCTTTCCTGTACCGGGGCAGTTCTGGGATGGATCGTAGTGTTTAGCGGCACGGTTGCGGTGCCGTTCACTGCCGGCACCAGCCTGGTGCTCACTACAATGGGCGCCGCAGCTGCAGCGGCCAGTACCACCCAGTGCATTTTCGGCGGGTACAGAACTTTCAACGAAGTGGTGAACCCTGCGGATAACGACGAGCTGGACTCTTACGAGTGGTACCAGAACATGTCGTCAGCGCTGGATGCTGTGTCGTTGATGGGGGTAGGGGCCTCTGGGCTTACGACTTTCAAGTATCTTCAAGTGCGCAAAGCGGCTACCGGAAGCAGTTGGTCTGAGCTTTCCAGAAAACTGAGCCGTCAGCAGCGCAAAGCGCTGACCGATGAATTGCTTTCGCTCAAACATCCTTCGCTGACAGCCAAGCAACTACGGCTCAAACAGAGTACTGGTCAACTTCCCAAGCGCCACACACCGACCGAGTTCAAGCATGCAACCCAAACCCTGATCAAAGACTCCTTGGGTGCTGGTGCTGGGTTTGTGGGCAGCAGCAGAGTGCAAACGATCGCCGTAGGTTTGTATGAGGAGTTTGAGCAATGACGCAGCCGCTGAGTTTGAAAGTGTTTCTGGCACAGTACTTTCCAGCGTTCATCGTCGCCTTCTTTATGATGTGCTTCTCGGCTTCCTGCACCGTGGCGCTTGCCTCCAATACCTATTTCAAAGGTATTGAAGATCGAGTGTTCAAAACCTCCATGGTTCTGCTGGCGCTTTCTGTGGTGGGGTTTCTGAGCCATTTTCTGATGGTAAGGGGTCGCGCTTGGGCGGTTTGGGTCATTGTCGGCTTGTTCGTGGCTTGCCTGTTAACAGTGTTGCCCAGCTACGGATATCGGCCTCATATGTTTGTCTACAGCACCGGTCTGCTATTCCCTCTCATCGGGTTGTTGATTCTGAACAGCAAACGGCATAGGGAAATGCGTGCCTATCTGGTAGCGATGCGAAAGGAGCGTGTTAAGCAACGGGGCGAAGCTCGTGCAATCAAGGCACGTCGTTGAAGGGGGGAAGTCCCAAATGGTTCATCTCCATGACGTACCAGGGTTTCTTCGCCGTTACTTTCCGACCTTTATCTGCGCTTTTTTGTTGGCCTGCTTCTCCTGCGCGTTGACAGCGGTAGTAGTGGTCGATGGGCATTTTGCCAGTGTGACAGAGCAGGCCAACTACACCGTAGTACTCGTGATGATCGCTTCATTGGTGCTTTGTATAGGCAATATGCTTGTTGTCCGCGGGCGTCCTTGGGGTGTCTGGGTGGTTGTTGCGTTGTTGGTTGCTAATCTGCTGGCGTTGTTCGTTAGCTATGGGTCGCGCTCCAGCAATCTGCTGTTCCTGGTTATTACGGTTCTGTCGCTGGCAGGGCTTTATGTGCTCAACAGCCAACGCCAGCGAGAAATGCGCAGTCGTCTGGTGGCGATCCGCAAATCGCGTAACAAGTTGTTCAAGGCCATGCGTGCGGCCAAAGTTCGAGCTCGGAGTCGAGCCTGCCGTTGAGCAAGCGCTTGGTTAACCTATTGCTCTAGAGTCATGGATACATCAAGAAACCAAAGTGCACTGAGGTTGCTGGCTGGAGCTGCTATGAATAGGGCTTCTTTGCCCGGGTGACCCAATCTGCTTCGTCAGCTTTGGAGTACGGGTGTTAGGTTCAAGGAGACCCCATGACCGACTCAAGGATGAGTGGGCTGGGCGCCAGCCCCTCGAGGTACTTTGCGCGCCAACGTGTCGAAAGCCAAACTAATCTGCCCAAGCTGTTTGCCGCCATTGATGCCGACCCCGGTATTGTCGGGGCAGGAGTGGTCTATATCGATGCAGATTACAACATCATCATTCTGCGTGAATTTCAGCCACTGTGTAGTGTGTTGCCCAAACGGGTGATTCTTCGCGAAACCAAGAAATATCTGACACCTGCACAGTTCTTGGATCAGTTGCGGAATAATCCGCGTGAATCCCGCGTTATTGCAGAAGCATTGAGTGCTTCGGTTGCCTGTGTGAGTGCCTGGTTGGGCTGGAGTGTGGTGTTCAGCGGTACGGTAGCAGTCCCCTTTACTGCTGGCGTCAGCGCAGTGCTGGTACCAATAGGTGCGGCCGCTGCTGCTGCCAGCTCCGCCCAGTGCTTGATAGGTGTGCAGAGAGTTTTCAACGAGGTGCTGGATCCTGCCGAGAATGATCGCCTCGATTCCCTGGAATGGTACCGAAATATGTCATCGATGCTTGAGGCTGTTTCGCTACTCGGTGCAGGTGTTTCTGGAGCCACTACCATCAAGTATCTGCAACTTCGCAAAGCCACTACAGGGCGCAGCTGGAACGACTTGTCGCAACGTTTGAGTCGACAGCAACGTAAGGCGCTCACCGACGAGTTGTTGAAGCTTAAACATCCATCATTGACAGCCAAACAGCTACGGTTAAAGCAAAGCTTGGGCGAATTGCCGAAACGATACACACCTACCGAATTCAGGCATGGAACGATCAACCTGATCAAAGACTCGTTGGGTGCCACGCTCAGCGTTGCGGGCAGCAGCTACTCGAAAAGCATTGCAATTGGTTTGTATGAGGAGTTTTCGGAATGAATCCAAATCACAGCCCGGAAGGCTTCAAAGCGCGCTACTTCCCCTACTTCATGGCGGCGTTCTTCATGGTGTGCCTGTCAATTGGGTGTGCGGTGTCCTTGGCTTCGGCTACCTATTTTGCGGGCTACGCGGATCGGAGTGATTACAGTACCTTTTCCTTGCTGGTGCTTGCCGTATTGGTTTTTATTGGTCACTTCTTGATGGTCCGAGGGCGTCGCTGGGCAGTTTGGATTATTGCCTTTCTATACTGTGCGAGCTTGATTACGGTAGTATCTACTTACTCGTTTCAACCCCATCGCGGCGTGTATATGCTGGGGTTGCTGTTCCCCCTTATTGGTCTGCTCCTGCTGAACAGCACCGGCCATCGGCAAATGCGCGAGTCCCTCGCGAAGCTTCACCACGAACGCCGGCAAAAACGCCAACATCATTGACTCTGGTTAATATTTGCACAATCGCCACTCCCTAAACTGAGGCCTCTGCACCCTCAAAGGGGGACATGGCATGACCATTATCGTCACCGGCGCCGCCGGTTTTATCGGTAGCAATCTGGTTCAGGCCCTCAACCAGCGCGGAGAAACCGAGATCATCGCGGTCGATGACTTGAGCGATGGCGACAAGTTTCGCAACCTGGCTGACGGCGAAATCGCCGACTACCTGGACAAGGACGACTTTCTTCCGCGTTTCGGCCGTGGCCAGTTCGGCAAGGTACGCGCCGTGCTGCATCAGGGCGCTTGCTCCAGCACCGTCGAAGGCGACGGGCGCTTGATGATGGACAACAACTACCGCTTCAGCCGCGACCTGCTCGACGCCGCCCAGGCCCTGCAGGTGCCGCTGCTGTATGCCTCGTCGGCAGCGGTGTATGGCTCCGGACGCGACTTTCGCGAACAGCGTGAATGCGAGCGGCCATTGAATGTTTACGGCTACTCGAAATTCCTTTTCGACCAGCGCGTGCGCCGGCAACTGCCACAGGCGCGCAGCCAGATCGTCGGCCTGCGCTACTTCAACGTCTACGGCCCCCACGAACAGCACAAGGGCGCCATGGCCTCGGTCGCCTTGCACTGCTTCAACCAGTACCAGACCGACGGCAAGGTCAGCCTGTTCGGCAGCTATGGCGACTACCCGAGCGGCGGCCACCTGCGCGATTTCGTGGCGGTCGAGGATGTGGTCGAGGTCAACCTGTTCTTCCTCGACCGGCCACAGTTGAGTGGCCTGTTCAACGTCGGCAGCGGTCGTGCCCAGCCTTTCAACGATGTGGCACTGGCAGTGATCAACCACCTGCGCGAGCAGCAGGACCAGCCGCCGCTGTCGCTGGAGATGGCCCTGCTGGAAGGCATTCTTGAATACAGCGAATTCCCCGAGCACCTGCGCGGCAAGTACCAGTGCTACACCTGCGCCGACCTTGAGCGCTTGCGCAGCGTTGGCTATCAGCAGCCGACGCTGACGGTGGAGCAGGGTGTGGCGGGTTATTGCGAGTGGTTGCAGCGCCCGCATTAGCTTGCTGCTGGCGCAATGGCCTGCGAGTTACCGCCACTTCATTATGGACTCGTGTGTTTCCCGCCTTGCCATTTCGGCATGGTGAACGTTAGGCTTCCACGGTCGCTGCAAAATCAGCGATCGGGTTTGGTCGCCCGTACAGCAAATTGCAAAAGCTCCCATCCACGAATGCTGACGGATTTTCGTCTGCACATCGTGCTATGGCGGCTGTGCGCGGGAGGCATTCGTGCCTGCCGGGTTTGCCTTTTGCCCCGGTCGACCAACCTGCGTACAGCTGTCCCCCAATTTGTTTGGTCGCAGACGGTGACAGCTCCATTGCAAAAGGAGCGTCATAATGACAAAAAAGATAGTTCCGGATCCTCCCGAATCCCTCCTTGGCAAGACTGCCGCACCCCCCTTCGGCTCCTGTGGTGCCGGACATCCACCGTTATTTGCTGTGCGTGATGGAATCGAGGCTGAAGACGCTTTGGTTCACGTTTCGCTCTTGCTGCAAGGCATCTATGACAGCGCTCAGCAGGCATGCGGCTCGGCAGCCCATCGTCCAGGAGCGTTGTTGATCATTTTTCTGGGAAATTCGGGCCATGCTTTGCCCGAGATCTCAGGTACCCAAGCAGTGTCAGCACGCTCGGCCAAAACAAAGTATTCAGCACATCATGAAGGCTCGCCTGCCAACGCCAGTAGCCCAGGCTATGCAGGTCATCCCACCCGTCGACTATCTCGCCCACGCAGGCCAGGGCTAATGCACAAGACCAGGCCAGATAGGGCCTTGGTTGCTTGCTGATGGCTGCAAGGGTGACGAACACCACCATACCGAAGTAGATATGCAGCGCGTCTTTCGAAAGCCCGGTGGCCGAGACGATAGACGGGATTATCCAGCAAGGTATGTGTGGGAGCGGGACTTGCCCGCGATCGAGCGCGCAGCGGTCGCAATTCAGACGCCACCTGAGGAGGCCGAATTCACCGGTCTCATCGCGGGGCAAGCCCGCTCCTACCGAGGCGGTGTAGGCTGTGCAAACAAAAAAGGCCCACCTTGCGGTGAGCCTCTTTTTTACTGCGTATGGTGCCGGCACCAGGAATCGAACCCGGGACCTACTGATTACAAGTCAGTTGCTCTACCATCTGAGCTATACCGGCACAGGGGCGTCATTATAGCGATCAGTTTGCGTCTGTAAACTACTTCTGCAACATTCCTCGCGATGCCCGGTTTCAGCGGCTATCGCGAGGTGTTTTGTTACCAGCCGCGGTGCATTGTGGTGGCGCTGGGTTCGGCTTTGGTGGGGTCGAATATCAGCGGTTTGTAGCGGCAATCGTGCTTTTTACAGTGCTCTCGGCAGCCGTGCTTTTTCTTGCAGCTGTAGGCCGGGCCCGTGTAGCCCTTGTCGCCGTATATCTGCATCTGCGGGATTTCCCAGCCAGACATCGGGGCGTAGTCGCCGGTGGTGCAGCCGCTCAAGTAAAACGCGCACGCCAGCAGGAGGAAGGATCTGATAATAGCCACAGGCAATTCCGTTTGGTCGAAGTGTCAGTGTTTGTGTGTGTCGAGGTAGCGCTGGATGGCGTGGTGGTCTCTGCTGAAGTCCGGCCCGGGGAAGCTCTGGGTGCCGTACATCTGCATGGGCGGCACTTGCCAGTCGGACCGGGGTGGCGGGACTTGCCAGTCGGACATGAAGGCGCAGCCGCTGAGGTAAAACGCGCACGCAAGCAGGGCGATGGATCTGATGATATCCACAGTCAATTCCGTTTATTCGAGGCGTCAGTCTTTGTTGAGGATGCGGTGGATGGTGCCGCCACAGGACTGGTAGCAGCTGTCGTAGTCGCTGCCGCACGAGTAGCTAGAGCCGCTGTTGAACGGGTAGCTGGGGTAGTAGCAGCTTTTGCGCGCTTCCTTTTTGCTCTTGCCGGCCTGGCAAAGCTGGTAGCTTCTGTAGTTGGCCTGGTACAGGGCCTGATCGCTGTTTTCCTGCAGGCGCGCCATCTGTTTGCAGTGGTTGCGCTCCATCGAGCAGGAGTTGATGCAGTTCATGCCCGCCATGCTTGGCGGTGGGGAGTATCTATAGGTGTAGCTGGGGCCGCAGCCGCCGAGCAGGCCGACGGCCAGCACTAGCGCAGCGCGCCATTTGAGTGAATTGCTCACGAGTTGCCAGTTCCTTGTTCATTCCTCGCTGAACTCCAGCAGGTCACCTGGCTGGCAGTTCAACGCGCGACAGAGTTTCTCCAGGGTTTCGATCTTGAAACCCTTGATCTTGCCGTTTTTCAGCAACGACAGGTTCGCTTCCGTAATCCCGATAATTTCGGCCAGATCCTTGGAACGGATCTTGTTTTTGGCCATGACCACGTCGAGGCGGATGATTATCGGCATAGGGGGAAGCTAGACATAACAGTTGTGTTCATCGCTGATGGTTTTGGCGTCACGCATGAGGAGTGAGAAGGCGCACAGGAAGATGCCTTTCATGATCTCGTAAACCGCCTGGGATGATACACCGATCGATACGCTGAAGCTTCTCTCGCCTTTGGGCAGGTCGATGGAGAACGCCAGGCCCTGCAAGGTGCCGATCATCGGCCAGACCATCGGCAAGCCGATGCACAGCAAGCCCACCCACCAGAGCATCTTGATGTTTTGCGTCGTCCAGGTTTCGCCCCGCGACAGGCGCAGGAAGAACAAGCCGGTCAGGTACAAGGCAAAAGCCGAGAGGCTGGCGGGGATCAGTTCCAGGCCGATCACCAGGCCCAGGGCCAGGTGCGAAGGCTGGTAGTCCGGGGCCAGCAGCAGCGGCATGTTTTCACCAAAGCTTTGCAGGTAGGCGCCTTGCACCTGGGCTTTTTCGAACACCCACAATAGTACGTTGCCGCCGAACTCGACGATCCCTGTACCCCAGGCGAGTACCGCGGCGAATGCACCGATCACTCGCAGACGCGATCTCGCGTAAGCCACTGTCTTACTGTTCATGGTTTCCCTCCGTGCTAGTTGAGCGGGGTGCATTATTTGTGAAAAATTATCGTATTACAATAATTAATTGTAATTTTGGTAGGGGTGCGGCGTTTTGACACGAGGGCAGGAGAGGGGTGTCAGAGGCTGCGCGGTGGCTGAATCGCTGGCAAGCCAGCTCCCACAGAGCCGGCCTTGCCGGCGATGGGGTGCGCAGCAGCCCCAAAATGGCCGGGTAATATAATTTACGAACCTTTCTGTAACCTTTAAGGGCTTTCACCTAAATACGGACTGAAAGACGCGAAAATTAATTAGTCATTTTCTATCGATTTGACTTTAACGATGCCTTGAGCTAATTTGTTGTTCATTATGTTGAACACTAAAGCGTTTCCGCTCCTCACCTCCCGCCTGGTTTCCCGTGAACGTCACTGGACCGGCGACCTCTAGCGCCTCCCCCGACAAACAGCCTCGTTTCTCTTTTTGTCTGCAGCCGTCAGCGCGATTTCGCTCGGCTTGTGTCGCCCGTGGGAGGGCATCATGCGTTCCTGGATCTATCTGTTTATCGCCATCACCGCTGAGGTGATCGGTACCGCGTCGATGAAATTCGCCGCCAGTCATTTCCCGATTCTTGGTCACGGGTTGATGTACCTGATGATCGGCCTGTCGTACTTCTTCCTGGCACTGGCGGTAAAACGCGTGCCGGTGGGCGTGGCCTACGCCCTGTGGGAAGGCATCGGTATCGTGCTGATTACCCTGATCAGCGTCACCTGGCTGGGCGAGAGCCTGGGCCTGCTCAAGGCCGCCGGCCTGGGTGTGATGATCGCCGGTATCCTGCTGATCAAGTCGGGTACCCGCGCCGCACCTGCCCCGCGCAACATGGAGGCCCTGCCATGCTGAGCATGAACTGGATTCCCTTCGCCTGGCTGGGCCTGGCGATCGTGCTGGAAGTGATCGCCAACCTGCTGCTCAAGTATTCCGACGGTTTCAAAAAGCGCGGCCTGGGCATTGCCTCGATTCTCTGTGTGCTGGCCGCCTTTACCGCACTGGCTCAGGCTGTGCGAGATATCGAACTGTCGCTGGCTTATGCCATCTGGGGTGGCTTCGGCATCCTCGCCACCGTGGCCATGGGCTGGGCGTTGTTTGGTCAACGCCTGGTGGGCCGTGGCTGGTTGGGGCTGGCGCTGTTGCTGGTGGGCATGAGCCTGTTGAAACTGGCCTGATTCAGCCTGCTTAGCGCTATTCGCGCGAAGGCTTATGCACAAGCCGCATGCCAAGCAGGTGCGCATTGCATCGGACCAACGCCCGCCGTTGGTCTTTGCGCAAATGGCTGTTTTTGCTGGCGATTAATCGGTGAACAAAAAATGACCAGCCAGTGAAAGCGCTTGGATCCACGAATTTGCAGGGGTTCGACGCAAGGTTGCGCACAGACTTATCCACAGGCTGAGCACCTTTACTGACGTTCGGCCAACAGCATCAGGTTGCGTGGCGTGAGAGGCTGTTCACAAAACACCCCGAGCTGTACCTGATAGGACTGTTCCTGCAGGAACAGTGCGCGATCCAGCACCAGCCACAATTCCAGCGGGCGGCGGAACAGATTGCGCAGCAATTCCAGGTTGCGCACCTGGGCCAGGCGCTGCCAGCCGGCGGCTTCCAGCGCGGGCCAATCGGGCTCGGCACCTGCCTGCAACTCTTTGAGTTCAGCAAGGCCCCGGCAGTAGTCGGCGAACGGCTTGTGCAGCCAACTGACCGGTAGCGAAGGCGTTGGCAGGTACTCATCCACCCCACGCACCTGACGTTGCCACAGATCGAAACCCAGGCGCCTGGCCATGGATTGGTCACGCTGGCGGCGCACGCGCGCACCAGCGGTAACCGTTTCGCTCAGCGGCAAGCCAAGATCTTCGATCGACAACTGCAAGCCAGAAGCCTTGGCGGCTGTGGATAACGGCTGGTACTGCGGCGCCTGGATGCGGTTGTAGCAGCACGGTGCGATGGCCAGTTGGCGGCAGCCCTGCTGGCTGGCCAGTTGCATCAGGCGTACATGCAGGTCGCCACAGGCGTGCAGGGCGACTGCCGTGTGCTCGGCATTCAGTTGCAAGGCGGCGTCATTGGCCAGTACATCCTGCAGGCGGTGTTCGGCGGGCAGCTGATGATGCTGGCTGAGGGCGATACCGGCTTCGACCAGCGCCGGGTCGAATTCCAGGCAGGTCAGTTGCTGGCTGTGCGGCTGCAACAAGCGCCGGCCCAGATGGCCCTTGCCTGCGCACCAGTCCAGCCAGTGTCGCGGGTTGTGGATAAAGCCCAGATGGCTGGCGAAGGCTTCGATCTGCTGCCATTTGCGCCCCGGCACATCGACATTCAGGCGAGGGCCTGCCGCGGGCAGATCAACGCTGGATAACTCACCGATGGCAGACAGCTCTGCCGCCCGGCGCGCCAGTTGTGGAAAAGGGGCGGGGGCGTCTAGCTGCTCGGGGTGATTGTGCGCCGCCTCAGCCTCGCTCAACGAACGCTCGCGCAACCAGTGGGCAAGGGCGGGGTGCTCGGCTTCCCACGGCAGTTCCAGCTGGGTGAATGGCCGTGGCCGCCAGAGTGCCTGGTGCTCGCGTAGAAAACCATCCAGCGCCTGGAAGCGGCTGAGCAGTTGGTCACCGGAAAGAGGAAAGGCAGTGGTCATGAGCGGATACGAAAACGGGGCTGAGATCAGCCCCGTTATACAGGTTTATCGACCCTGGCAGGCGTCGACGCGCAGCCAGCGTTCCAGCTGCTTGAAGGCTTGCACCAGCAGGAAGGAAATCAGCAGGTAGAACAGGCCCGCAGCGAAGAAGATCTCTACCGGCAGGTAGGTGCGGGCGATGATGGTCCGCGCCATGCCGGTCAGCTCCAGCAGGGTGACGGTACTGGCCAGGGCGCTGGCCTTGAGCATCAGGATCACTTCGTTGCTGTAGGCCGGCAGGCCGATGCGCGC
>RCUS01000693.1_pt1 | contig 20692 bp, 17 predicted proteins | sample 2166221 | NCBI WGS metagenome assembly RCUS01 (sample SAMN09932758, study PRJNA488358) | compost metagenome | isolation source: compost soil in cyclohexanecarboxylic | place: Germany: Experimental Botanical Garden | reverse complement strand
CCATTCCAGGCAAATGGGATGCCGTGCTGCCGAAAGTCGTCGCCGACATCATGAAATACAAGGGCCACTACGTTGCCGCGCCAGTCAACGTCCACCGCGTCAACTGGATGTGGGTCAACCCGGAAGTGCTGAAAAAAGCCGGCGTGACGACCACGCCAACGACCTGGCCTGCCTTCTTCGAAGCGGCCGAGAAGATCAAGAAATCGGGCGGCATCGCGATCGCCCACGGCGGCCAGCCATGGCAGGACGCCACCGTGTTTGAATCCGTCGCGCTGGGCGTGGGCGGCACGGAGTTCTACAAGAAAGCCATCCTCAAGCTGGACCAGAAGGAATTGACCGGTCCGACCATGATCAAGGTGTTCGACACCCTGGGCAAGGTCAAGACCTACATCGACAAGGATGCGGCCGGCCGCGACTGGAATTTGGCGACCGCCATGGTCATCAACAACAAGGCCGGCTTCCAGTTCATGGGTGACTGGGCCAAGGGCGAATTCACGGCCGCCGGCAAAGTGCCGGGCAAGGATTACCTGTGCGTCGCCGCGCCAGGCACGGAAAAAGCCTACACTTTCAACATCGATTCGTTTGCCATGTTCACGCAAAAGGATGCGAATGCGAAGAAAGGGCAGATCGCCCTGGCCAACGCCATCATGAATCCGAAGTTCCAGTCGATCTTTAACCTGAACAAGGGTTCCATCCCTGTGCGTTCCGGCGTATCGAAGGACAAGTTCGACGCTTGCGCCCTGAAATCGATGGAAGACATGGACGCCACCAACAAGACGGGCGGCCTGCTGCCATCGTTCGCGCACGGCATGGCGCTGCCATCGGCCACGCAAGGCGCCGTGTTTGACGTCGTCGCCAAGTTCATGAACACCAACATGAGCTCGAAAGACGCGGTTGCCGAACTGGCCAAAGCGGCAAAAGTGAAGTAATCGGCACGGGCGCCCGCTGGCGCGCGCAGGGGAAACTGTCGCAGCTTCCCCTGCGCGCGCCAGCGCGGCGCCTTGCTGCAGCTTGGCGGTCGCCGGTTACGCCGGCGCCACTCACCGTTCTACTTCTACGGCTGTCCTATGTCCTTACGCAAGCATTTCGACCGATGGATACCACAGATGGTACTGGGCCCCACGCTCATCGCCAGCCTGATCTTCGTCTATGGTTTTATCTTTTTGACCGGTTGGCTCTCGCTGACCGAATCGCGGCTGATGCCGAACTACGAGTTCGCCGGCCTGGTGCAATACGTCGAGCTGTTCGACAATGAGCGCTGGTGGACCTCGCTCAAGAACCTCGGCATCTTCGGTGTCCTGTTCATCGGTTGCAGCATCGCCATCGGCCTGTTCCTGGCGATCCTGCTGGACCAGAAAATCCGCGCCGAAGGCGCGCTGCGCGCCATCTACCTGTATCCGATGGCGCTGTCCTTCATCGTCACCGGCACGGCCTGGAAATGGATGCTCAATCCCAGCCTGGGGCTGGAAAAAGTCATGCATGACTGGGGCTGGACCTCGTTTACCTTCGACTGGCTGGTCAATTCCGACATGGCCATCTACACGGTGGTGATCGCCGGCGTATGGCAATCGTCGGGCTTCGTCATGGCCCTGTTCCTGGCCGGCCTGCGCGGCATCGATGATGAAATCATCAAGGCGGCGCAAGTCGATGGCGCGTCCCTGCCGACGATCTACTGGCGCATCGTGATTCCCGCCATGCGGCCCGTGTTCTTCAGCGTGCTGCTGATCCTCGCGCATATCGCCATCAAGAGCTTCGACCTGGTCATCGCACTGACGGCTGGCGGACCTGGCAACTCGTCGTCCGTGCCGGCCATCTTCATGTACCAGTTTTCCTTCACCCGCGGCCAGCTGGGCCTGGGCTCGGCATCGGCAATGATGATGCTGGCCACCATCGTGGCCGTGCTCGTGCCGCTGATGTACCTGGAAACGCGCAGCGCAAAGGCGATGAGATGACACACACACGCAACAACCGCCTCACCCTCGGACGGGTGGTTTTATACCTGCTGCTGATTCTGTTCGCGGTGTATTACATCGTGCCGCTGTACGTGACCCTGTCGACGTCGTTCAAGTCGCTCGACGAGATCCGCAGCGGCAACCTGCTGGCACTGCCGCATGTGTGGCAGTTCGATTCCTGGTCCAAGGCCTGGTCGTCGGCCTGTACCGGCGTCACCTGCGACGGCATGCAGCCGTTTTTCTGGAACTCGATCAAGATGGTGATTCCCGCCGTGCTGATCTCGACCTTCCTGGGCGCCTTCAACGGCTATGTGTTCGCGCACTGGCGTTTCCGCGGCTCCGAAGCGCTGTTCGCCGCCTTGCTGGTGGGCTGCTTCATCCCGTTCCAGGTGGTGATCCTGCCAATGGCGCGTTTGCTGGGCGAATTCGGCCTGGCCAACACCACCACCGGCCTGGTCTTCGTCCACGTGGTGTACGGCACGGCTTTCACGACTTTGTTCTTCCGTAACTACTACATCGGCGTGCCGGAAGAACTGATCAAGGCGGCGCGTATCGATGGCGCCGGCTTCTTCCTGATCTTCCGCAAGATCGTGCTGCCGATTTCGGGTCCGATTTTCGTCGTCTGCATCATCTGGCAATTCACGCAGATCTGGAACGACTTCCTGTTCGGGATCGTGTTCGCCAGCGGCGATTCGCAGCCGATCACGGTGGGCTTGAACAACCTGGTCAACACGTCCACGGGCGTGAAGGAATACAACGTCAACATGGCCGCCGCGGTGATTGCCGCGCTGCCGACCCTGCTGGTCTATCTGGTCGCAGGCCGTTATTTTGTGCGCGGCCTGACCGCAGGCGCAGTCAAAGGTTAAGGAAAGAATATGTCCAGTTTATCGATACGCAGCATCCGCAAGGTGTACACGAATGGCGTCGAAGTCCTGAAAGGCATCGACATCGACATCAAGGATGGCCAGTTCCTGATCCTCGTCGGCGGCTCCGGCTCCGGCAAATCGACCCTGCTCAACATGGTGGCAGGCCTGGAGAGCGTCACTTCCGGCGAAATCCTCATCGATGGCAAGGTCGTCAACGACCTGCCGCCGAAAGACCGCGACATCGCCATGGTGTTCCAGTCCTACGCGCTGTATCCGTCGATGACGGTGCGCGAAAACATCGCCTTCGGCTTGAACGTGAAAAAAGTGCCGAAGGCGGAGCAGGAAGAAATCGTCGCCCGCGTCGCCGAAACCCTGCAGATCACGCACTTGCTCGACCGCCGTCCGGCGCAGCTGTCCGGCGGCCAGCGCCAGCGCGTGGCCATGGGCCGCGCCATCTCGCGCAAGCCGTCGCTGTTCCTGTTCGACGAACCGCTGTCGAACCTTGACGCCAAGCTGCGCGTGGAAATGCGCGCCGAGATCAAGCTGCTGCACCAGCGCCTGAAAGCGACCATCGTCTATGTCACGCATGACCAGATCGAGGCGATGACCATGGGCGACCTGATAGCCGTCATGAAGGATGGCGTAGTGCAGCAACTGGGCACGCCGCAGGAAATCTACGACAATCCCGCCAACCTGTTCGTGGCCGGCTTCATCGGCTCGCCGTCGATGAACTTCATCACCGTCAAGCCTGTCATCGAAGGCAACGAGGTGTCTGTCGCCATCGAGAACGCGGGCAAGAGCCTGCGCCTGTCCCTGCCATTCGCCGCCGACAAGCTGCGCAGCTATGCGGGCCGCGACGTGATCCTGGGCGTGCGTCCGGAACAGATCACGGACATGAGCAGCGCGCACGGCGACGTGGGCCAGGAGCTGGGCTGTCTGATCGACCTGGTCGAGCCTACCGGTCCGGACACCCTGCTGACGACGCGCCTGAACGGCGCCGCCGTCACCTGCCGCACGCACCCGCGCGAAGCCGTACTGCCAGGGCAGACCATGCAGCTGTCGTTCAACCTGTCGAAGGCGGCCATGTTTGATCCGGCCAACGGCGAACGCATCGCGTAAGCGCCGGTGCATAAAAAACGGCCCGCCTGTCAGTTGACAGGCGGGCCGTTGTCGTTTGCGCGGCGCTTATTTGGCCAGCGACTTTTTATACGCGATGGCGTAAGTCAGCTTGCCGGTCGGCGTCACCAGGTCGTCCAGGGCGGCCTGGCTGAAGGTGCCCGTCCAGCCCAGCGTTTGCGCCGTGACGCCGCCGCTGACGATGTCGGCCGCTTTCAGGCCCGCCATCGCCAGCGATGCCGTCCTGATGGTGGCCATGTAGCTGGCCGCATCGCGCGTATCCGTCTTGCTCAGGTCGACCGTGGCCTGCTTGCGCAGCCAGTCGGCCCAGTAAAATTCCAGGAATTCCGTGGAGCTTGACGGCACCACGTAGCCGGCGTCGCGCGTGAAGTAGACGAGCGCGCGGTACGGGTCGTTGCCCAGGGAGGCGAGGCCGATGGACGCCGGCAGCTGGCTGGTGGCGATCGCCTTGTTGCTGCCATCTTTCAGCCAGACCTTGCTGGCCTTCTTCATCTGCGCCCAGAAATCGTATTCATTGAGCTTGCTGAAATTGTCCGTCACCTTGACCCAGACTTTCAATTGACGGTTCTGGCCCTTGTCGGCATCCCGGAAGGCGGAAAACGTGTGGTGGCCATCCGTCAGGTACAGGGTGCCGTTCGGGCCGATGACGACGGTCTTCATGTCGCCCGGCTTGGTACCCACGGCGGACTTGCACTGGAAGGTGGCGGGCGGATTGCTCAGGGTGGCGCCGGCCACGTTGGCCGTTTTGGTGACCACGTCGTCCTGGCCATTGGTTTCGCACAGCTCGGCGAATTTCTTTGGCTTGTTGGTCTTGGCCATGACCAGGTCTTCCGCGCCGTAGCGGCCCAGCTTGTAGTAAATCTGGTCGTAGCCGACGGCCGGCTGGGTGGGATGCAATTCGTCGAGCGACACTTGCAGGAAGACGGGCGCCGCATCGGTGCCGGCGGCCGTGGCGGCGAGGAGTTGCTGGCGCGCGCTGAGCACGGGCGGGGTTTCCAGCACGCTCTTGCCGGTGGCCAGCGGCGCGCCGCCATTGACGATTTGCGCAACGATGCCGCCGCTGGCATTGACGATGTCGATATCACTGCCGCTTTGCTTCACTTGCAGGTTGTCCAGCAGCATGTCGGCCGGGTCTTTGCTGTCTGGCGTCAGCGCGCCATTGACAAAGTCGTAGTTGGCTGCCATGCCCAGGGTTTGCATGGGCGCCGCGAGAGCCGTGCCCAGCTGCGTTTGCGCCGCTTGCAGCCTGGCAGCATCGATGGCGGCCAGGCTGGCGGCGGTGGCGCTGGCCGGCGTGTTGCCCAGCAGCTGCACGGCGATGACGGAAGTGAGCGGCGTCAGGTTGACGCTTTTTTCCTGCAGCGAGACGGCGTACAGCACCTCGCCGCTGGCGGTAGTGGTGGTAATCAGGAACGGAGCCTTGGCGCCCGCGCTGATGGCGATGTTGACCTTGCCGCTGGCGTCCGCCGCGCTGGAGCCGACCTTGGTCTTGCTGGCATCGTACACATCGATGACACTGCCGGCGACGGCCTTGCCCGTGGCGGCCACGACGCTGACGATGCGGGCCGGGCCGGCCGCTGCATTCTCGCTTGCCGGCGTGTCGCCGCCACCACAGGCGGCCAGGCTGGCGCCCAGTGCGATGGCGATGGCAATCGAGAGTGTGCTGCGGGTGCTGCGGCGGCGCAGGGTGTTGCTGTTCTTGAGCATGTCTGTCCCGTGATGTCGGCTGAAAAGTGCCGACATGCTAGCGGGCGCATGTGTCAGGATGATGACACGCCCAGGCGCCGTCAGCGCCGCAGCGACTTGCGGTAATTGATGGCGTAGTCCAGCTTGCCCTTGTCTTCGGTCAGTTCGTCGAGCGCCTCGCGGTCGATGTCCTGCAGCGCGCCCAGTTCGCGGGCGCGCTTGCCGTTGCTGACCATCGCATCGGGCTGGAGTGCCACCATCGCCTGGGCGGCCAGCAGGATGGCGTTGGCATACGCGGCCGGGTCAAGCAGGTCGATCTTCGCCAGGTCAGGCGCGGGCTTGCCGCGCAGCCAGTCGGCCCAATAGAATTCGAGGAATTCCGTGGCGTGTTCGGGAGGCGCGTAGCCGACCCCGCGCGTGAAGTAGACGAGCGAGCGGTACGGATCATCGCCCAGCGCGGCCAGACCGACGGCCGAGGGCAGCTGCCGCGGCGTGATGGGCGCGTTACTGCCGTTTTTCAGCCACACCTTGTTTTCCGCGCGCATGCGTGCCCAGAAGGCGGCGTCATCGAGCGCGCTGAAATTGTCGCTGACCTTGACCCACACTTTCAGTTGCGCGTTGCGCCCGCCATCGGCATCGCGGAAGGTGGAAAACGTGTGGTGGCCATCGGTCAGGTACACGATGCCACGCGGTCCGATGACGACGGTTTTCATGTCGTCCGGGCGGCTGCCCACGGCCGCCTTGCAGCGGTAGCTGGCTGGCGGGGCACTGAGCGTGGCACCGGCGACATTGGCCGTGCCGGGCAAGACGTCGCCCTGGCCATTGGCTTCGCACAAGTCGGCGAATTTTTTCGGCTTGGCGACGTCGGCGATGTGCTTGTCTTCGGCCGCATAGCGCCCCAGCTTGTAGTACACCTGGTCGTAGCCGACGGCCGGCTGGGTCGGGTGCAGCTCCGCCAGGCTCACTTGCAGGATGCGCGGGTGGGCGGCGCTACCCACCACGGTGGCCATCAGGGCCTGCTGGCGTGCGTTCAGGGCGGACAAGGTGGCGGCATCGCGCGCCAGCGCCGGCGGCAGGATTGCCGCGCCGCAGGCCAGGGCCAGCGGCAGGGCAGGGATACGGAAGAAAAAGCCGTGCATTGCCATCGTCTCCAAAACCATAGTATGAACAGCCCCACCCGGTGGCGCTTGATGCCGCGCAGGCCGGGAGCAAGTCATGCTGCCTGTCGTTAGCGCCCCAGCATGCGCAGGCATGCGTCGGCCACGTCAGCGGCAAAGGCGCTGCTATCCTGCAGCTGCGCCGCGATGGCGTCGTCCGTCACGCCATGCACGGCGGAATAAATCATCAGGGCGGCCAGGCGCGGCTGCGGCAACGGCCATGCGCCCGCCGCCGCGCCGCCCGCCAGGATGGCCCCCAGATGGACCAGGATGGCATTCTTGTCGGGGTTGTCCTCCGCTTCGGTGCCGACGCTGCGCCGGTGGCTCGTGTAGACGATGTCGTGCAGCCGCCAAGTGCGCAGATAGGTGGCGACATTGGCCTGTACCCAGGCGCGCAGCCGGCCTTCCCAGTCGTGCGGCAGGCAACGGTCGACAGACGCTTCCAGGCTGGCCAGGAAGTGGCTGGTGTAGCGGGTGGCCAGCGCCGCCAGCATTTCGTGCTTGGACGGAAAATAATGGTAGAAGGTGCCTTTTGCCACACCCGCCAGGGCGGTGATGTCGCTGACGGTGGTCGCTTCCACGCCCTTGTCCAGGAACAGGCGCTCGGCGGCAGCCATCAATTCATCGAGGCGCACTTCGGCCGGCTTGGTGCGGGGGCGGGCGGGCGCTGGCACGGCGCAGACAGGGACGGGCATGGCAGGAGGAGAAATAGTCATGCAGCCAGTATAAATGAAGCACCGGCCCCGCCCAAGCACAGCGCGCACACGCTTGACCTTAAATTGACTGACGGTCAGTCAATATGTAAGATGCGAGGACATCAACAATGGGAGCGACTCCATGCATCGTTATCGCCGCACGGCCCTGGTGGCCGCCGCCTACCTGGGCACTTTTCTCGCGTCGCTCGACATCAGCATCGTCAACGTTGCCCTGCCCACATTGCAGACGGCGCTGGCGACGGACATGGCCGGCTTGCAGTGGGTGGTCAATGCGTATGCGCTATGCCTGTCGGCCTGCATGCTGTCGGCCGGGCCGCTGGGCGACCGGCATGGGCACAAGCGCATCTGGCTGCTGGGCGTTGCCTTGTTTACCGCCGGTTCGCTGCTGTGCGCGCTGGCCGCCAGCCTGCCGCTGCTGCTGGCGGGGCGCGCCGTGCAGGGCGTGGCGGGGGCTTTGCTGATTCCGGGCGCCATGCCAATACTCAGTCACGCCTTTCCCGATCCGCGCGAACGGGCACATGTGATCGGCGGCTGGTCGGCCTTCAGCGCGCTGGCGCTGATTCTGGGGCCGTTGCTGGGCGGCATGCTGCTGGAGAGCACTGGATGGCAGAGCATCTTCCTGATCAATTTGCCGCTGGGTTTGCTGGCCATGTCGCTGGGCGCCTGGGGCATCACGGAGCGCCGCTACCGTGAAGAGGCGGCGCTGGACCGGGCCGGACAGGTACTCAGCATCGTCTGGCTGGGTGCGCTCACGTATGGCTTGATCGCGCTGGGTTCAAACGATGCGCCTGCCTGGCCGCCATTGGCAGTGGCCCTGCTGGCCTTTCTCGCCTTCCTTGCCGTCGAAGCACGCGCGCCGCGCCCCTTGTTGCCGTTGCAGCTGTTTCGCGAGCGAAGTTTTGCACTGGTCAACCTGGCCTCGCTGGTGCTGGGCTTTGCCGGCTACAGCAGCCTGTTCTTTTTCTCGCTTTACCTGCAGCAAATCCAGGGCTGGGCGGCGGGCGCCAGCGGCTGGCGCATGCTGCCGCAGTTCGCTGCCATGGGCATCGTTTCACTGGGTTTTGGGCGTCTCAGCCGCCACGTGCCTTTGCGCCGCCTGATGCTGGGCGGCTACCTGCTGGCGGGACTGGTGCTGCTGGCCACGGCAACGCTGGCGCCGCACACGCCGTATGCCATCGTCGGCACCCTGTTCGGCTTGCTGGGCGTGGCCCTGGGACTGGCCGTGCCGGCCACCGGCTTGCTGGCCATGGCCAGCGTGGGCAACGAGCGTGGCGCCATGGCGTCGGCCATCATGAATGCCCTGCGGCAGGCGGGCATGACCCTGGGCGTGGCCGTGCTGGGCAGCGTGATGAGCATGCGTGCCGCCGCCATGCTGGGGCGGGCGGGACACGTTGCCGCACTGGCCGCCGGCTTCCAGCTGGCCATGCTGCTGGCGGGACTGGCATGCCTGGCGGTGGCCTTGCCGCTGTACTGGCTGCCGTCGAAATAATCCTAGAGGCGCAAACCGCTGGGCACGCGGGGCGAGGACATCAGGTCGCGGAACGCGGCCCAGTGCTCGGCGCGCGTCGTGCCCTGGCGTTCCACATAGGCTTTCGCCATGTCCTGTCCCAGGTTGTAATTGATGACATACGCGCCCATGGCGTCGTAGAACTGCAGCCGCTGCGCGGATTTTTCGGCCGGGTACAGGCGCACGTTGACCAGCCATTCCAGTGCTTCCTCGCGCGTCAGGCTGCCTTCCAGGTACTGGCGCGCGATGTCGTTGTCCGCATAGCTGAGCTTGGCCAGCAGGTGGTTCAGCTGCGTGTAGCGGGGCGCCAGCGCCGGGTCGAGGCCGGCCAGCGGGTACAGCACCCGTTGTTCGAAGTCGAGCCGCTCGGCATCCGTGAAGCTCAGTTCGATGCCGTAATTGGCCGTGCCTTCGGCGATCAGGGATTGCGGCGAGTACAGCGGATAGATGCAGTATTCCATCCAGCCCTTGGCGCGCACCAGGTCGCGCTCCAGCAGCACGTTATACACGTGGTGGCCCGGATAGGCTTCGTGGCAACCGAGATCGACGGCGCGGTCGATATACACGGGCAAGTCCGTATTGATCTGGATCACGCTCTGGTAGTTGCCCTTGTACCAGTTGTAGCCGCTCCACGGCTTGTCGCTGACAAATTCCAGCACGAAATCTTCTTCCACAGGCAGGGCGATGTACTGCAAGGTGCGTTCGCGGCCGGCGCGAATGGCCGCGTCCATGACGGCGCGCAGCTTGTCTGCGGGAATGACGAATTGCGCGCGGAAGGCGTTGACCCGGTCGCTGACCGAGCCGTCGCCCGGCAGCAGGGTGTCGATCTGCGCCACCAGTGCTTCGTAGTATGCACGGCTGTGATGGGGCGAGACGGCGTCGTACAGGCGCGCGCTTTCCGTATCGAAATCCAGGCGCATTCCCTGCAGCATCTCCGCCTTGGCCAGCACGGCCTGCAACTGCTTGCGCAGGTTGACGGCGCGCAGGCAGTGTTCGTCCGCCAGCAGTGCCAGCGTCTCGTTCGTGGCTGCCTTGATGCCGCTCAGGCTGGCTTGCTGGTCTAGCGCTTCCTGCTGCCAGGCGGGCGGGCCGTAATACGCATCCACATATGCGGCATCGTGCAGGCCCATGGCCAGGACCAGCTTGACGTAGCGTTCGGCCACGTCGGCGAGGAGGGGAGGGTTGCTATCGTCAGGCGTCATGGCGGCAGGGTTCTCACGGTTGGCAGGCGCTTATTGTATAGCGCATTGGCACAGGCGTGAGGCGTGTACGCGCCACATCATTTCGTTACAGTAACTGGGGAAACGCATCTTGATATAGCTCAGTGAACCCGGCATTCACGGCCTGCGCGAGCGGGTTTGGCAGCAAGATGGCGGGGTTTTCTTTTTTTGCGTATCTGCGTGTTTCCCCCCCCCCCCCTTGATCTTTCTTCGTTTATGGACGAATATGATGTACGAGATCCGGCACTACCTGACGTCATCGGGCAGGGATTTATATACGGAATGGCTGAAACGCCAGCGCGACAATACAGCCCGGGTGGCCATCGTGCGCCGCGTGTTGCGTATGATCCCCGGCAATTTCGGCGACCACAAATTTTGTCACGATGGCGTGTGGGAGTTGCGCATCGACGTGGGGGCCGGGTACCGTATCTACTATGCCATTGCCGGCGAACAGATCATTTTATTGTTATGCGGCGGCGCAAGCGCGTGGCGACAAGCGCACGCAGCCGAAAGATATCGAATACGCCTGTGCCTGCTGGCACGACTGGAAGGAGAGAGGACATGAAAGAGGTACCCGGCAAACCACCGAGCGACCGCTCGCATGACGATGCGATGGCTGAGCTGTACCGCGACGATCCCGCCTTCGCCCTGGAACTCATCAACAACATCCTCGCCGATGGCGAGCATGGCGAACTGCTGGCCGTGCTGCGCCAGCTGACGCGTGCCTTTGGCGGCGTGCCCGCCGTGGCGCGGGCGGCCAGGCTCAATCCTACCCAGCTGTACCGTACCCTGTCGCCCGACGGCAATCCATCGCTCGCCACCTTGACGGCCATCCTCGACGCCATGGGCTTGCGCCTGGCGGTGAAGCCCAGGCAGCCAGAACGTCCATTTCCTGCACCGGCTGCCTGAGCGGTTTGCCGGCGGCTAGAATTCCACCGGCCGCCCCTCGCGCATGGCTTGCGTCATGGCCAGGCCGATGCGTGTCGCTTCGGTGGCATCGTGCAAGGTCAGTGACAAGCTGCGATGTCCCAGTGCCGCATCCGTGAACTCCTGCGCCTCGATCAGAAAGGCGTCGGCGAAGCGGGCATAGAAGTCCGGCGTGCATTCATTGCGCACGCCATGCGCATCTGAAATTTCCACCCGGTTCAGGCGCGGATTGCTGCCCACGGCCAGGCGGCCACCCGTGCCGAATACTTCCGTCAGGGTTTCATGGCCATGCGCCATGGTGCGCGACGCCATGAAACTGGCCATGCTGCCATCGCTGAACTCGACGGTTGCCAGGCCATTGTCGACGTCGCCGAAGGCCTGCAAGCCCGTGTGGATGGCGTTGGTGCCGCTCGCATACACGCGCTTGGGCACGGGGTTGCCCAGCAGCCAGCGCGCCAGGTCGATATCGTGCACGCTGCAATCGAGAAAGATGCCGCCGCTGGTGGGGGCGAAGCGCATGAAGGCGCCGCTGGGATCGTTCTGGTCGCAGGTTTGCGAACGCACGAGATACGGCTTGCCGATGAGCCCTTGGGCGATCTTTTGCTGCGCGTCATGGTAGCTGGCGTCGAAGCGCCGCACGAATCCGATCATGACCGTCAGCCGTGGGTGGCGCGCCGCTTCCGCTTCCACCTTCAGGCAGTCGGCCAGGTCCAGCGACAGCGGTTTCTCGCAAAACACATGCTTGCCGGCGCGCAGGGCGGCGATGATCTGGTCCGCATGCAGCGAGGTGGGCGTGACGAGGAAGACGGCGTCCAGGCCCGGATGGGCCAGCAGGGCGTCGTAGTCGGCATAGCCGGTGGTGATGCCGAGCTGGCTGGCGGCCCAGTCCAGTTCGGCCTGCACGGGACTGCAGGCGGCGACCACCTGCGCGTTTGGCACGCGCTGCGCCAGGTTGATGGCGTGGCGCTGGCCCAGCCGGCCCAGGCCGACGATGCCGATGTTTAATGTTGGGGATGACATGGTGTCTCCAGGTATTTTTATTTTTGTTTATAAAGTGACGACACGGCCTTCGCGCCACGACAGGGTGGCCGCTTCGGCCAGTTCCAGTGCCTTCAAGCCATCGTGCACGGTGGTGCGCAGCGGCGTGCCGTGGCTGAGGGCATCAAAGAAATGCGCCATTTCCTGCGCGTAGGCCACGCGGTAGCGTTCCAGGAAAAAATCTTCCGGCTTGTCCACGCTGACGTTGATGGCGCCATAGGCCGTCACTTCCGTCGGTTTGTGATTGCCCGCCTGCAGCATGCCGGCGCTGCCCAGCACCTCGAAGCGCTGGTCGTAGCCGTAGGCGGCGCGGCGCGAGGCATTGATCTGGCACAAGCGGCCCTTGGCCGTGCGGATGGTGACGACGGCCGTGTCCAGGTCGCCCGCCTCGCCGATGGCCGGATCGACGAGGCAGCTGCCCGTCGCATGCACGCTGACGGCTTCATCGTCGAGTATCCAGCGGAAGATGTCGAAATCGTGGATCAGCATATCCTTGAAGATGCCGCCCGAGACCTTGATGTAGCTGACGGGCGGCGGGCCCGGGTCGCGGCTGGTGACGACCAGCAATTCCGGCGTGCCGATCTCGCCCGCTTCAATGCGTGTCTTGACAGCATTGAAAGTGGGGTCGTAGCGGCGCTGGAAACCCAGCATGCACAGCACCTTGGCTTCCTTGACGGCGGCGGCGCAGGCGCGCGCCCGGTCTATCGTCAGGTCGACGGGCTTTTCGCAAAAGATGGCCTTGCCGGCGGCGGCCGAACGCAGGATCAGGTCCGCGTGCGTGTCCGTGCTGGAGGCGATGACGACGGCCTTGATGGCCGGATCGGCCAATGCCGTTTCCACCGTGGCGCTGCTGCCGCCGTGCAAGCCGGCCAAGGCGGCCGCCGCTTCCTGGTTGACGTCGACCACGTACTTGAACTGCACGCCGGGTTGCGCGGCCAGATTGGCCGCATGGATTTTGCCGATACGTCCGGCGCCGAACAACGCTACTTCAATCATCATGTTCTCCTGGGGTGTGGATTTCTTCGATGTCGAGCTCTAATTTGTAGGCCAGCGCGATGAACAGCGCCTGGCACAGGCAGATGGTGCTGGTCAGCGAGCGGAAGGCGAAGGCGCTGCCCTCGGTGACGGTGAGCAGCGCGTCGGCGGCCCGCGCGAGCGGGGCCAGCTTGCTGTCGGTAATCACCAGGACCTTGGCGCCCTTGTCCTGCGCCGCCTTGATGCACTGCTGGGTTTCCTTGCCGTAAGGCGAGAAACTGATGGCGATCGCCACATCGCGTTCGCGCACGCTGCGCATCTGTTCGCGGTGCATACCGCCCAGTCCGCTGATCAGGTGCACGCGCTTGTCCGTATGTTCGAGCGCATAGGCGATGTAGGAGGCGATCGGGAAGGACCGGCGCACGCCGATCACATAGATATTTTCCGCTTTCAGCAGCAGGTTGACGGCCGCTTCCAGCTGCGCGTCATCGAGACCTGCCGCCAGGTCATCGAGGCCGGCGCGGCTGGCGCCGACGAATTCGCGCGTCAGGTCGCCCGCGCTGAGGGCGGCGTCGCGCGTGGAAATGAGCTTGCGGATGCGCTGCTGGTAGTCGGGCGTGGCGCCGGCCTGGTCCGTATAAGCCTGGCGGAACACATCCTGCATTTCGCTAAAGCCCGTATAGCCGAAGCGCTGCGCGAAGCGCACGATGGCCGACGGCTGCACGTCGCAGGCGGCGGCGATATCGCTGATGCGTTCGAGCATCAGGCTGGCCCGGTGCTTCTCGATGTACTGGGCGATGACTTTCAACTGGCGCGACAGGTTGTCGTACTCGGCGGCAATGTGCTGCATCAATTGTTCGATGGGGGCGGTGGCTGCCATGATTTTTTCCTTGGTCTGCTTGCTGGGCCGTGCCATCGGCACGGCTGGTTCTGGCGAGAATTATAGGAGGGAAATCCGAAAATAGAAACGAATTTCTATTTAAATTTAAATTGAAAATTTTATTGCATTTGTCTTTTTTGTGGCCTAAGCTGTGCGCAGTGCATCGGTTTGCATGCCGCAATGGCAAGCCGGTGACACCCTTCATAAAAGCTCGCAACTATAAAAATTAATCCGTCTAGGAGACATTCATGCATAGCAATAAAAGCAAGGGTTTGATGAAGTGCCTGGCCATCGCCAGCCTGGGTCTGAGCCTGGGCTTGAGCACCGGCGCCAGCCACGCTGCCGGCGAGAAATTCGTCATGGTCAGCCACGCGCCCGATTCCGATTCCTGGTGGAACACCATCAAGAACGCCATCAAGCAGGCGGGCGAGGACTTCAATGTCTCCGTCGACTACCGCAATCCACCGAATGGCGACCTGGCCGACATGGCGCGGCTGATCGAGCAATCGGCTGCCCGCAACTACGATGGCTTGATCGCCGACATTGCCGACTTCAGCGTGCTGCAAAAGCCGCTGGGCACGGTGGTGGCCAAGAAGATCATGCTGGTGACCATCAATTCGGGCACCCTGGCGCAGAGTGAACAGCTGAAAGCCATCATGCACGTGGGCCAGCCCGAGTATGACGCGGGCCTGGGCGCCGGCAAGCGCGCCAAGGAAGCGGGCATCAAGTCCTTCGTGTGCGTGAATCACTATGCGATGAATGCCTCGTCGTTTGAACGCTGCCGCGGCTTTGCCGACGCGCTCGGCGTCGACTTCAAGTCGTCCACGCTGGACACCAATGGCGTCGACCCAGGCGTGATCGAAAGCAAGGTCAGCGCCTATCTGCGCAGCAATCCGAAGACCCAGGCCGTGCTGGCGCTGGGTCCGGACTCGGCCCCGCCGGCCATGCGCGCCGTCGAGAAGCTGGGCTTGAAAGGCAAGATGTACTTCGCCAGCTTCGACTTGTCGGAAGAGATCGCCAAGGGCATTAAGGATGGCAGCATCCAGTTCGCCATCGACCAGCAGCCCTACCTGCAAGGCTACATTCCTGTCGCCGTGATGGCCATCATGAAGCAGCAGAAGATCACGGACCTGGCCAAGGTCAAGGAAATCCTGATCGCCAATCCGAAATACCAGGCCCGCCTGGCGGAATACGGCTTGACGCCCATCTATGGCCCGCGCCACATCAGCTCCGGCCCCGGCTTCGTGACCAAGGACAACATCGCCAAGGTCGAAAAGTACGCCGGCCAATACCGCTAATCCACACAGTCGCCACCGGGTTTGCCCAGCGCCGCACCGCCTCCCGCGGGCGGCGCCCGGGAGGAACACGCCTGGCGCCAGCGATGCTGGCGATAAGTAATAGCATCAAGTAACAGTGAAAGGACTTTGTATGACTGCGCTCAAATCCAGCCTGGCCAGCCCCGGCATGAATCCTCCTCCGCCATCCGGCGCCTCCAGCATACCCGCACCAGCCGCCGACGAGCGCGTGGGCACGACCAGCTGGGTCAAACGGTTTTTTGGCCGTCCCGAGTTCGCCTCGATTTCCGGCGCCGTGCTCGTGTTTGCCTTCTTCGTCATCACGGCCGGCGATTCCGGCATGTTCAACCTCGATGGCGTCGTCAACTGGATGCAAGTGGCATCCTACCTGGGCATCATCGCCATCGGCGCCTGCCTGTTGATGATCGCCGGTGAATTCGACCTGTCGATCGGCTCCATGATCGGCTTTGCCGGCATGATGATCGCCATCCCGACCATCTATTTCCAGTGGCCATTGTGGGCCGCCATTATTTTCGCCTTCGCCGGTTCCATGGCGCTGGGCTGGCTCAACGGCTATATCGTCATCAAGACGCGCTTGCCATCGTTCATTGTCACCCTGGCTTTCCTGTTCATCCTGCGCGGCCTGACCCTGGCCCTGTCGATCATGTTCGCCAACCGCACCATCGTCAGCGGCGTGGGCGACCTGGCCGCCAACGACTGGCTGGCCAGCCTGCTGTTCCAGGGCAATGTCGCCACCGGCCTGTTCCACTGGATGGGCGCGCATGGCTGGATCGCCGTGCTCGACGATGGCTCGCCGCTGGTGAAAGGCATTCCCAAAGTCATCGCCTGGTGGCTGGTGCTGGCCGCCGGCGCCGCGTTTGTCTTGTCGCGCACGCGCTTCGGCAACTGGATGTTTGCCGTGGGCGGCGACGCCAACGCGGCCAAGAATGTGGGCGTGCCGGTGCGCAAGGTAAAGATTTCCCTGTTTGTCTTCACGGCTTTCTGCGCCTGCCTGTTTGCCACCTTGCAAGTGTGCGATATCGGTTCGGCCGCCGCCGACCGTGGCATGCAAAAGGAATTCGAAGCCATCATCGCGGCCGTCATCGGCGGCGCCTTGCTGACGGGCGGCTACGGTTCCGTCGTCGGCGCCTGCTTCGGCGCGCTGATCTTCGGCGTGGTGCAGATCGGCATCACCTACACCAACATCAATTCGGACTGGTTCCGCGTGTTCCTCGGCGTGATGCTGCTGATCGCCGTGCTGTTCAATAACTTTGTACGCTCACGCGTCACGGAAGCGAGATAAATCATGAGCGAGCATATTCTTGCCCTGGAAAATGTCAGCAAGCGCTTCGGCTCCGTGCTGGCCCTGCAAAACATCACCATGCGGCTGAAGGAAGGGGAGGTGCATTGTTTGCTGGGCGATAACGGCGCCGGCAAGTCGACCCTGATCAAGACCCTGGCCGGCGTGCACAAGCCGACCGACGGGAAATACCTGGTCGATGGCCGGCCCGTCGTCTTCAATTCGCCCAGCGAAGCGCTGGACATGGGCGTGGCCACCGTCTACCAGGACCTGGCGCTGGTGCCATTGCTGTCCGTGGCGCGCAATTTCTTCATGGGCCGCGAGCCGATGAAAAAGCTGCTGGGCCTGGTGCCCGTGATGGATATCGATTATGCGGCCGAGACGGCGCGCGCCAAGCTGGCCGAGATGGGCATCATGGTGCGCGACCCGCACCAGGCCATCGGCACCATGTCCGGCGGCGAAAAGCAGTGCCTGGCCATTGCCCGCGCCATCCACTTCGGCGCCCGCGTGCTGATCCTCGACGAGCCAACGGCCGCGCTGGGCGTGAAGCAGTCGTTCAATGTGCTGAAACTGATCTACAAGGCGCGTGAGCGCGGCATTTCCGTGATCTTTATCACGCACAATGTGCACCATGCGTATCCGGTCGGCGATTCGTTTACCTTGCTGAACCGGGGCAAGTCGCTGGGCACCTTCACCAAGGAAACGGTGAGCAAGGATGCCATGCTGGACATGATGGCGGGCGGCGCGGAAATGCAAACGCTGATGAGTGAACTCGACGGTGTCACGATTTAAGGATAGCCATGAATAATTCCACACAATTTGCCCAGGGCCGGGCGCTGGATGTCATCTGCCTGGGCCGCCTGGCGGTGGACCTGTACGCGCAGCAGATCGGCAGCCCGCTGGAAGACGTCAGCAGCTTCGCCAAATACCTGGGCGGCTCGTCGGCGAACATCGCCTTCGGCACGGCGCGGCTGGGCTTGAAGTCCGCCATGCTGTCGAAAGTGGGCGACGACCACATGGGCCGCTTCCTGACGGCTACCTTGTCCAGGGAAGGCTGCGATGTCAGCCATGTGGGCATCGACCAGGATCGCCTGACGGCGCTGGTGATGCTCGGCATCAAGGATAAAAATACCTTTCCGCTGATTTTCTACCGTGAAAATTGCGCCGACATGGCCATCGATCCCGCATCGGTGGATGCGGCCTTCATTGCGTCGAGCAAGGCATTGCTGATCACCGGCACGCATTTCTCTACCAGCGCCATGCACGCCGTCAGCACGCAAGCTTTGAAACTGGCCCGCGCCAATAACGTGCGCACCGTGCTCGACATCGATTACCGGCCCGTGCTGTGGGGCTTGTCGGGCAAGGCCGATGGCGAAACGCGTTTCGTTTCCAACGAAGGGGTGACCAGGCACTTGCAAGCCATCCTGCCGCATTTTGATTTGATCGTCGGCACGGAAGAGGAATTCATGATCGCCGGCGGTGGCGCCGACATCATGGCGTCCTTGCGCGCCGTGCGGGCCGCCACCCTGGCCACCCTGGTCGTCAAGCGCGGGCCGCTGGGCAGCGCCGTCATCGACAATGTGGTGCCGGCCAGTCTGGATGACGCGTATAACTACCGCGGCGTGCGCGTCGACGTGCTCAACGTGCTGGGCGCGGGCGACGCGTTTCTGTCCGGCTTCCTGAAAGGCTGGCTGCGCGGCGAAGGCTATGAAGCATGCTGCCGCTATGCGAATGCCTGCGGTGCGCTGGTGGTGTCGCGCCACGCTTGCGCGCCGGCCATGCCGTCGCCCGTCGAGCTCGACTATTTCCTGGCCAACGCGGCCAGGCTGGCGCAGCCGGACCAGGACGCCACCTTGTCGCGCTTGCACCGCACGACGGTGGCGCGCCAGCAGTGGGACGAATTGTGCGTATTTGCTTTCGACCACCGCACGCAGTTCTTCGAACTGGCGCAGCAGACGGGTGCGCCCGAAGCGCGCATCGCCGCCTTGAAGCAGCTGATGGTGCAAGCCGTGGCACAGACGGAAACGGCGTTGAAACTGGCCGGCAAGACGGGCGTGCTGATCGATGGCCGCTATGGCGTCGATGCGCTCAACGATGCGACCGGGCGCGGCTGGTGGATCGGCCGGCCCGTGGAATTGCCGGGTTCCAATCCGCTGCAATTCGACTGGGGCCGCTCCATCGGTTCGCACCTGCTCAGCTGGCCCAAGGAGCATGTGATCAAATGCCTGGTGCAGCTGCATCCGGACGACGCCGTGGAAAACCGGCTGGAACAGGAAGCGCAGATCAAGGCCCTGTATGACGCGGCGCAAGTGAGCGGTCACGAACTCTTGCTCGAAGTCATACCGTCGGACGCCTTGCCGCACAGCGACGATACGGTGCTGCGCGCCGTCAAACGGCTGTACAACCTGGGCATCTATCCGGAGTGGTGGAAGCTGGAAAGCATGACGGCCAAGCAATGGCAAGCCATCGACGCGCTGGTGCAGGAGCGCGATCCGTATTGCCGTGGCGTCGTGCTGCTGGGCTTGAACGCGCCCATCGATGCGCTGGCCGCCAGTTTCGAGCAAGCCAGCGCCAGCACCACCTGCCGCGGCTTCATGGTGGGACGCACCATCTTCCAGGAACCGAGCCGCCGCTGGCTGGCGGGCGAACTCGACGATGCGGGCCTGATCGCCGCAGTGCGCGCCAACTTCGAACAACTGATTTCCCTGTGGCAGCGCACCCGCAACCGCCTGGAGCGTGCGGCATGAGCGCCATCCCACACAAAACCGTGCGCTTGACCATGGCGCAGGCGCTGGTGCGCTACCTGGCTGCCTTGCGCACGGAAGAGGGCGAAGCGTTGTTCGGCGGCGCCTTCGCCATCTTTGGCCACGGCAACGTGGCGGGCCTGGGCGAGGCGCTGTACCAGTACAATGACAGCTTCCCGACCTACCGCGCGCACAACGAACAGGCGATGGCGCATGCGGCCATTGCCTATGCGAAAGCGCACATGCGCCGGCGCATGATGGCCGTCACCAGTTCCATCGGCCCTGGCGCCACCAATCTGCTGACGGCCGCCGCGCTGGCCCACGTGAACCGCTTGCCGGTATTGCTCTTGCCCGGCGACGTGTTTGTCTCGCGCGCGCCGGACCCGGTGCTGCAGCAGCTGGAACATGCGGGCGACGGCAGCGTGTCCGTCAATGATGCCTTCAAGCCGCTGTCGCGCTATTTCGACCGCATCGTGTATCCGGAGCAATTGCTGACGGCCTTGCCGCGTGCCATTGCCGCTTTGACGGACCCGGCCGCCTGCGGTCCCGTGACCCTGTCCTTGCCGCAAGACGTGCAGACGATGGCGTATGACTACCCTGAAGAATTCTTTGCGCCGAGGATTGTGCGCTTCCGCGCCGTGCCGCCCGTCGAGCAGGAACTGGAAGAGGCGGCAGCGCTGTTGCAAAACGCGAAACAGCCGCTGATCGTCGCCGGTGGTGGCGTGCTGTACGGCAAGGCCAGCGCCGCCTTGCAGGCCTTTGCCGAGCGCCATGGCATTCCCGTGGCCGAGACACAGGCGGGCAAGAGCGCGCTGCCGTGGGACCACCCCTTGCAGCTGGGCGCCATCGGCGTGACGGGTTCGCCTGCGGCAAATGCCCTGGCGGCCGAGGCGGACGTGGTGCTGGCCGTGGGCACGCGCCTGCAGGATTTCACGACGGGGTCGAATTCCCTGTTCGGGCAGGCGCAATTGCTCAGCCTTAATGTGAATGCCTTCGACGCCTTGAAGCGCCGTGGCCTGGGCTTGCAGGCGGACGCGACACTAGGCTTGCAAGGCCTGTCGCGCCAGCTTGGCAGCTGGAACAGCGCCGGGCAATGGATGGACCGCGCGCAGCAGGCGGGCCATGCCTGGCGCGCGACGGTGGCAAGCATCACCGGCAAGCGCGAAGTGGCCGGCTTGCCGTATGACGGCGACGTCATCGGTGCCGTGCAGCGCTCCGCAGCGGACTCCGCCACGCGCGATATCGTCGTCTGCGCGGCGGGCACCTTGCCGGCCGAGCTGCACAAGCTGTGG
>RCUS01000691.1_pt1 | contig 20734 bp, 19 predicted proteins | sample 2166221 | NCBI WGS metagenome assembly RCUS01 (sample SAMN09932758, study PRJNA488358) | compost metagenome | isolation source: compost soil in cyclohexanecarboxylic | place: Germany: Experimental Botanical Garden | reverse complement strand
GATGGAGAAGGTCATGGTGGTTCCTCTAGGTGAAGTGGCGCGATGATAGCAAGCCGCGCGCTTTTCTGCTGGCGCTGGCCGGCTGTGCCATGGAACGTGTGGTTTTTCGGCCCTGTCTATATGACATGAGGTAGCTGCCGGCGTGTGTTTATTGGTGACTTACCCTGCTTTTTCCATGCATAATTGCTTCTGAAAAAGTTTCTTCCCGCCCCGTCCACCCTGATTCCCCCGTAAAGTTCGATGAGCGCTCGCCTGGTCCCTGTTGCCCTGTCCCTGCATGTCTAATTCCCTCTATCAACGCCTGCGTGCCAGCCTGAGCGCCCTGTATGGCTCGTCGATCTATGGCGCCCTGCTGCTGGTGGTGTTTGGCGGCCTGGTCCTGCCCGCCATCATCGGCAGCTATTTGCTGGTGGGCGTGCACGAACGCCAGTCGGCGCGCACCAGCCTGAACGAGGCCCTGCAGCGCAATGTCGATATCCTGGCGCTGGGCATGCAGGAATCGCTGTGGAACATGAATGCGGAATCGGCCCATTCGCTGGTCGAATCGGTGATGCGCGACCGCGCCGTGCTGCTGGTCAAGGTGGTGGGGCAGGGCGACACGGAATTCATCAGCCTGCAGGCGCCGCAGCGCCCGGTGGGCAATCTGTACCGCGCCGAGCGCGATATCCTCGTGCGCGGCGAACGCATCGGCCACGTGGTGGTGGAGATGGACGATGCGCGCAGCCAGCAGGAGTTGCGCGAAAAACAGGTGTCGTATATTTTCGTGCTGGGCGCGCAGCTGGCCATCTCGATGGCGCTGATCGTGCTGTTCCTGAACCGCCGCCTGCTGAAACCGCTGCGCCGCCTGATGCGCTTTTCCGACCGCCTGTCGCATGGCGATTTCGATACGCGCCTGGTGTCGGGCAGCCACGACGAACTGGGACGCCTGGCCGCCCAGCTCGAACAGATGCGCGCGGCCATCCGCCAGCTGTTCGAGGATGTGGGCCAGCGCGAGGAGCGCTTCCGCACCATCGTCACGCAAGTGCCGGGCGCCGTCTTCCGCTATCGGCCCGACGGCCCCATCGATTTCGTCAGCGATGCGATCGAGGAAATCGCCGGCTACTCGGCGCGCCAGTTCATGCGCGGCAGCACGCATGCCTGGGTCGACCTGATCTGCCCTGAAGACCGCCGCGCGCACCGCCGCGCCGTCAAGCAGGCCGTCCTGGAGGTGCAGCCGTATGCGCTCGAGTACCGCATCATCGACTCCTTCGGCACCGAACGCTGGGTGGCCGAGAATGGCCAGCCGCAGGCGGGCGAGCAGGGCGTGACCTGGGTCGACGGCATCATCGCCGACATCAGCCAGCGCAAGCACCACGAAATGCGCATCGAAGCGCTGCTGACCGAGCAGAGCGCCATTCTCGACAACGTGATGTTCGGCGTGATGTTCGTGCGCCACCGCCGCATCATTTCCGTCAACCGCCGCTGCGAAGACCTGTTTGGCTACGATCCGGGCCAGATGATGGGCAAGTCGACGGCCATCGTGTTCATCAGTTCCTACGATTTCGAGGAGGCGGGCGAGCGCCAGTATCCGGCCCTGGCGGCCGGCGGCGACTTCAGCGAGGAGCGCCAGTACCAGCGCCGCGACGGCAGCCTGTTCTGGGCTCTCGTCAGCGGCTGCGCGCTCGATCCGCAGCGGCCCAATGAAGGCAGCATCTGGGTGTACGCCGACATCACGGCGCGCAAGGAAGCCGAGGAAAAGCTGCGCCTGTCGGCCACCGTGCTCGAGCACATCGCCGATGGCGTGATGGTGGTCGACGCGCACGGCATCATCGTCACCGTCAATCCCGCCTTCACGCAGATCACCGGCTATACCGAGGCCGAAGCGGTAGGCCGGCATTCCTCGCTGACGCGTTCGGCGCGCCACGACGAGGGGTTCTACCAGGCCATGTGGGATGAACTCAAGGCCAGCGGTTTCTGGCGCGGCGAGATCTGGCATCAGCGCAAGAATGGCGAGCTGTACCTGGAGTGGCTGACCATCAGCGCCGTGCGCGACACGCATGCGACCACCACGCACTACGTGGGCGTGTTCAGCGACATCACGCTGATCAAGGAGTCGCAGGAAAAGCTCGACCACATGGCGCACCACGATCCGCTGACGGCGCTGCCGAACCGGCTGCTGTTCCACGACCGCCTGCAGCATGCGCTGCTGCGCGCCGCGCGCGACGACGAGCAGCTGGCCGTGCTGTTCATCGACCTAGACCGCTTCAAGAACGTCAACGATACCCTGGGCCACCACGTGGGCGACGAATTGCTGCAAAAGGTGGCGGGCCAGCTGACGGCGCGCCTGCGCGAAGGCGATACCCTGGCGCGCCTGGGCGGCGACGAATTCATCGTGCTGCTTGAACGCATCGATGGCGAATATGGCGCGACCCAGGTGGCGGAAAAGCTGGTGACCATGTTCGAGCAGCCGTTCACGGTGGCCGGCCATGAATTATTCGTCACCTGCAGCGTGGGCATCAGCCTGTATCCGGATGATGCGCTGGACTTGAACATGCTGATCCGCAATGCCGACGTGGCCATGTACCAGGCCAAGGCGCGCGGGCGCAATGGCTACCGCTTCTATGCGCCGTCGATGACGGGCGAGGGTGTCGAGCGCCTGCGCCTGGAAACCTTTTTGCGCCGCTCGATCGAGAAGCACGAGATTTTCCTCAATTACCAGCCGCAGGTGGAAATCGACACGGGCCGCCTGGTGGGCGTGGAAGCGCTGGTGCGCTGGAATCACCCGGAACTGGGGCTGGTGCCGCCGGCGCGCTTCATTCCGCTGGCCGAGGACAGCGGCTTCATCAACCAGCTGGGAAAATGGGTGCTCGACGAAGCCTGCCGCCAGATGATGCGCTGGCAGGCGCAGGGCTTGCGCGTGCCGAAGATGGCCGTGAACCTGTCCGTGAAACAGTTCGAACGGGGCAGCATCGCCGGCATGGTGGCCGACATCCTGCAGGAAACGGGACTCGAGCCGCAGCGGCTGCAGCTGGAAGTGACGGAATCGGTGATCATGAACACGGGCGACGCGCTCGGTTTCATCAACGACCTGCACGCCATCGGCGTGGGCCTGGCCATCGACGATTTCGGCACCGGCTATTCCTCGCTGGCGTACCTGAAGCAGCTGCCCGTGCAGACCCTGAAGATCGACCGCTCCTTCATCAAGGATATCTCGACCGACGTCAATGATGAAGCCATCGCCATTGCCATCATCCAGCTGGGCAAGAGCATGCAATTGTCCGTGATCGCCGAAGGCGTGGAGACGGAAGAGCAGGCGGCGTTCCTGCTGCGCCACGGCTGCAAGCTGGCGCAGGGTTATTTTTATAGCCGGCCGGTGCTGGCACAGGATATGCTGGAGCGCTGGATCGATCCGCTGGATCCACCATCAACTAATTAAAGGTATGCCATGGCTGGAGAAAAAAACACGTCGCGTCGCCGTTTCCTGCTCGGAGGCCTGGGCCTGGGCGTGGCCGGCGTGGGCGCCCTGGTGCTGGGCTGGGGCGTGCTGCCGCCGCGCCAGCGCCTGAATGGCAGCGCACCGTTGCCCGTGACCGATGGCGCCGTGGCCTTGAATGGCTGGCTGGCCATCGCTACGGACGGCACGGTCACGCTGGCCATGCCGCGCAGCGAGATGGGGCAGGGCGTGCACACGGCCCTGCCGATGCTGGTGGCCGAGGAACTCGACGTGGCTTTGAGCAAGGTGAAGCTGATCCAGGCGCCGATGGACAAGATCTTCGGCAATGTCGCCATGCTTGCCGATGGCTTGCCCTTCCATCCGGACGACCGGGGCCGCGTCAAAGCGCTGGCCCAATGGACGGTGGCCAAGGCGGCGCGCGAACTGGGCGTCATCGTCACGGGCGGCTCGTCGAGCGTGAAGGATGGCTGGGGGCCCATGCGCGAGGCGGGAGCGTCCGCCCGCGCCATGCTGGTGGGGGCTGCTGCCGCGTTGTGGCAGTTGCCGGCCGCGCAGTGCCGCACGGAAAATGGCGAAGTGCTGCACCCGGACGGCCGGCGTGCCAGCTATGGCAGCCTGGCGCAGCGCGCCGCCGCCATCGATCCGGGCACGCCGGTGCTGAAAGCGCCGAAGGATTTCAAATTGATCGGCCAGCCGGCGCCACGCCGCGACACGCCGTCGAAAGTCAATGGCAGCGCGCGCTTCGGCATCGACGCGCGTCCGCCCGGAATGCTGTACGCGGCCCTGCATCTGCCGCCGCGCCTGGGCGATACCCTCGCCGCGTTCGACGCGGCGCCCGTGCTGGCCATGCCCGGCGTGAAAAAGGTCATCGACCTGACGCCGCGGCTGGCGCAGCGCAGTGTGTCATGTGCGGCCGTGGTGGCCGACACCTGGTGGCGCGCGAAACAGGCGGCGGCCGCCTTGCCGACACAATGGCGGGCCGGCCCGCAATCGAATTTGTCCAGCGCCGGCGTCTACGCGGAGTTTGCCCGCCTGCTCGATAGCGAGGCAGGTTATGCCTACCACGCCAGCGGCGAGGTGGAAAGCAAGGACGTGCAGGGCTTGCGCCAGGTGAGCGCCGAATACCGCGCACCCTTCCTCGCGCACGCCGCCATGGAACCCGTCAACTGCACCGCGCAGGTGAAAAATGGCAAGGTGATGCTGTGGGTGTCGACGCAGGCACCCGGCATCGCCGTCGACGTGGCGGCGAAAGTGGCTGGCGTCGATGCGAAGGACGTCGTCATCGAGGTACTGCTGCTCGGTGGCGGTTTTGGCCGCCGCCTGGAAGTGGACATGATCGCGCAAGCCGTGGCCATCGCGCTGCAATGCGATGGCGCGCCGGTGCAGCTGGTGTGGACGCGCGAGCAGGATACCCAGCACGATATGTACCGTCCCGCCGCGCTGGCGCGTTTTTCCGCCCGCCTCGATGCGCAGGGCGGCATCGCTTCCTGGGACAACAAATCCGTCAGCGGCTCCATCACGCACCAGTTCTTGCAGCGCAATTTCGGCTTGCCTGGCGCGGGGCCGGACAAGACCACGGCCGAAGGCGAATTCGACATGCCCTACGAAATCGCCAACCAGCGCATCGCCCACGTGATCGCGGACAGTGCCGTGCCGATCGGCTACTGGCGTTCCGTGGGACATTCGCACAACGCGTTTTTCAAGGAAAGCTTCATCGACGAACTGGCGCATGCGGCGGGGCGCGATGGTGTCGCCTTCCGCCGTGGCATGCTGGCGCGGCATCCGCGCCACCTGGCCGTGCTCGACGCGGCGGTTGCCAGGGCGGGCAGCGCGCCGCCCGGCCATGCGCATGGGGTGGCCTTGCACCAGTCGTTCGGCAGCATCGTGGCGCAGGTGGCGCAGGTGGCCGTGGAAAACGGTGAAATCCGCGTGCGGCGCGTGGTGTGCGCCATCGATTGCGGCATCGCCGTCAATCCGAACATCATCGCCCAGCAGATGGAGTCGGCCGTGCTGTTCGGCCTGTCGGCGGCGCTGGGCGGCGAGATCACCTTCAAGGAGGGCAAGGCCCTGCAAGGCAATTTCCACGACTATCCGGTGCTGCGCATGGGACAGGAGCCGCTGGTCGAGACCATCATCATTGCCAGCGCCGAACATCCGGAAGGCGTGGGCGAGCCGGGCACGCCGCCGATCGCGCCGGCCGTGGCCAACGCCGTGTTCATCCTGACGGGGAAAAGGCTGCGCAGCCTGCCGCTGCGGCTGGGGTAACTACATCAAGCCGAGGTGGCGGCCAGCATGCTGCGCAAGTTGCAGTCGCGCTGCCAGTCGCGCCGCTCCTGCGTGCTGGCCGACAGCGCCGCCAGTTCCGCGGCGCTGAGCGCCTGCTGCGCCTGCAGCATGCGGTGCGCCAGGCCGCCGTCGGGCAGTACGGTGCCGAAGAAGGCGACATCGTCGTCATGCTGGATCAGCAGGGTGGGGAAGTTTTCGATATCGAGGTCGCCCACCACGTCGGCCTGGTCTTCGATGTCGATCCAGACGAAGACCGTGTCCGGGTGGCGCGCGGCCAGTTCCTCGAACGTGGCGCGGTAGGTGCCGCACGTGCCGCACCATAGCGCGCACAGGCAGGCCACCGTCCAGCGCGGGCCGGCCAGGGCTGCCGCGACGTCGCCGCGGTTATCGGTAGTGAGGGTCAGGCTGTGCATGGTTTCTGTATTCTAGGCTGCTGGGCGCCAGGCGCCCGATGCGCGTATTCTACCGCGCCCGGCCACGCCAGTCCCAAGAATGCATGAGCTTGTTTAGCCGGGTTTTTTGATGTAACTCACCTTTCTAGTGGATAATGCTGGTAATTGCGCGCTGATTACGCTGGCCCATGCTGTTTCCTGGCCCCGCAGCCTGACTCCTCCAGTCTGTTTTCATGCCCTGCCCGGTGTCAGCGCTCCCGCCTTTGTTTATTTTTATTATGGAATTAGCCAGCTTATGTTGAGTTACCGCCACGCTTTTCACGCGGGTAATCACGCCGATGTGTTGAAGCATTATGTGCAGATTCAGTTGTTGCAGTACCTGAATCAAAAAGATACCGCCTATAGTTATATCGATACCCACTCCGGCGCGGGCGTGTATGCGCTCGACGGTGGCTATGCCTCGAAAAATGCCGAGTACGAAACGGGTATCGCGCCCCTGTGGGATCGCACGGACCTGCCGGCCTCGCTGGCCGAGTACATGAAGCTGATCAAGGAGATGAATCCGAGCGGCAAGATGCGCTACTACCCGGGTTCGCCGTACTGCGCCGACAAGGTCAGCCGCGAGCAAGACCGTCTGCGCCTGTTCGAGCTGCATCCCGCCGATGCCAAGATTCTGGCCGACAATTTCCGCAAGGTCGAGGCGCATGCGCTGGCCCAGGGCGAGCGTCCGACCGTGCGCGGCAAGCGCGTCATCATCACCAAGGCGGACGGCTTCCAGAGCCTGAAAGCCCTGCTGCCGCCGCCATCGCGCCGCGCGCTGGTGCTGATCGACCCGCCGTACGAAGACAAGATGGACTACCGCAAGGTCAAGGACACCCTGGCCGACGCGCTCGTGCGCTTCCCATCGGGCATCTACGCCGTCTGGTACCCGGTGCTGCAACGCATGGAATCGCGCCAGTTCGCCGACAAGCTCAAGCAGTTGCCCAGCTCGGACTGGCTGCACGTGACCCTGACGGTGAACACGCCGTCGCCGGACGGCTTCGGCCTGCACAGCAGCGGCATGTTCATTTTGAACCCGCCATACACGCTCGAGCCGATGCTGCGCGAAGTCATGCCGTATCTGGTAAAAGTGCTGGGCCGCGACGATGGCGCCAAGTTCGTGCTGGAGACGGGCAAAGGCGGACAAAAGAACACGGGCACCCGTCGAGTCTGAAGACACCTGACCAAACCTACTGCGCGTCGGTATAGGCGGCCTGCGATGCTCACCGTACTAGAGTACGGTTGCGCTTCTTAGCCACCTCTCCCTTCCGCTCGCTACGGTTTTGTCAGGTGTCGTAACTATCGTAGTTGAGCAAAGTAAATAAACGCCACGGCAAACATTTCCGTGGCGTTTGTCGTTTACTGTCCCAGCAACAGGAACACGGTGGGCTTCTTGTGGAAGTCGGGTGCCTTGCCGGCGGCCAATTGTTTCTTCCACTGTCCGCCATTCCATGTCTGCACGCTTTCCGTGTCCAGGCTCAGGTCGGTGGCGACGCAGATCAGGGTCGATGGCGCACACTGCGCCACGAGGGCTTCGAGCATGGCGGCGTTGCGGTACGGCGTCTCGATGAACAGCTGGGTCTGCTTTTCATTGCGCGAACGGCTTTCCAGTTCCTTGATGCGCTTGGCGCGCTGGGCCGCGTCCGTGGGCAGGTAGCCATTGAAGGCAAAGCTCTGGCCGTTCAGGCCGCTGGCCATCACGGCCAGCAGGATCGACGACGGTCCCACCAGCGGACGCACGCGGATAGCGTGCTGATGCGCCAGGCGCACCAGGTCGGCGCCGGGATCGGCCACGGCGGGCACGCCCGCTTCCGACACCAGGCCCGCGTCGCGGCCCGCCAGCAGCGGCGCCAGCAGGCCGGCCAGCGCTTGCGCCGGGGTATTCACGTTGAGTTCGGAAATGGTGATTTCCTGCAAGGGCTTGGCCAGCGGATGCTGGTTGCCGATCAGCTTTAAAAAGGCGCGCGCCGTCTTGGCGTTTTCCGCGACGAAATAATCGAGCTGGGACGTGATCTGCCTTACTTGTTCGGGAATGATATGGGCCAGCGGGTCGGCCGGGCTGTCGGACAGGCCGAGGTGGTTGGGGATCAGGTACAGGGTGCCGGTCATCTTGTTAGCTTTGTATTGGCCGGGGTCAGTCCCTTCGGGATCGGAGTGCGCTCCACTGGAACGCACTCCCCCGTCGGGTCTGACCCCAGGGTGATTAAAATGTAAAAAACGTCACGCCAGCCTTGCGCAGCATGCCGGTGAGGGCGATCAGCGGCAAGCCGGTGAGGGCGGTCGGGTCGGTGGTGGCTATGCGTTCGAGCAGGGCGATGCCCAGTCCCTCGTTCTTGGCGCTGCCGGCGCAGTCATACGGCTGTTCGATGCGCAGATAGGCGTCCAGTTCGGCGTCGGGCAAGTCGCGCACGGTGACGAGGGTCTGCACGTCTTCCACTTGCGCCACGGGAGGACTCTGGCGGCCATCGAGCAGGCACAAGGCCGTGTGGAAGACGGTCTGGCGCCCGCGCATGGTTTGCAGTTGCAGCAAGGCACACGCATGGTTGCCCGGCTTGCCGATCTGCGCGCCATCGAGGGTGGCGACCTGGTCGGAACCGATGACGAGGCTGCCAGGATAGCGGTCGAGCACGGCTTGCGCCTTGGCCTGGGCCAGGCGCAGGGCCGTGGCGCTGGGGCTTTCGCCTGGCAGCGGGCTTTCGTCGAGATCGGGCACGGCCACCTCGAAAGGCAGGCGCAGGCGTTGCAGCAGTTCCTTGCGGTAGCTTGAACTCGATGCAAGAATCAAGCGCAATGGAGCGGAAGTTGGTATCATTCGGTAGTGGATGGCGGCCGGCCTGGCCGCGCTGGTCGATGTCAGTGGAATTTCACGCAAATTCCAGGGCGCAGAGCCTATAACTGAGGCTCCATGCGGCATGGCAGTGTTGATGAAATGTCATGTTGATGGCAATGATTGCGTCAAAAAAGATGCTTAGCCTTTGACTCCGTGCTAAAAACCCTGTTATTATCGCAGGTTTTCCGGGGAAATTTTCTACCAATGAATGCTTTTGTGATCGACGCCTTTGATTTTTGTCGTATCAGCGGGAGCCGCGAGGGTGTAACTCCTGTCGCTGAAATGACCCGGTTGACCAAGGATTGTGCAGATGCTTCCGGCGACATCGCCTGGAAGGTCGTTGGCGGCACCAGCAAGCTGGGCTACCCACAACTAACCTTGTCGGTCAACGGCACCGTTCAGCTGGTTTGCCAGCGCTGCCTGGCTCCGTATGCTTACGTAATTGATTCTTCGACTGTTTTGATGCTGGGCAAGGATGACGAGCATGCAGACGAGATCGAAGAAATCATCAACGATGAAACGATCGACGTGATCGTCGGCAGCCGCAACATGGATGCCGCGGCCCTGATTGAAGATGAAGCCTTGCTGGCCCTGCCGCAGGTACCCAAACACGAGGTCTGCCCCGATACGGCGCAGCTCGATGCTCTCAAGACTGAAAAGAAGTCGCCGTTCGCGGCACTGAAGGACTTGAAGCCAGAATAAGTAGTAGTTGCAGTTTATAGGGGGCCTCAAAAACCGCAGGTTGTGCGGTCCCGCTTGAGAACGTGTCAAACGCGTGTTGTAATCGAGTATGGCAAGTGTAGTGAAATGTAGTTGTAATAAACGATGTCGGTCCGGACTATTTTCGGGTAGTCTTTGCCGCTGGGATACTCGATTCGCATGTATTTGCTAATCGAATGTGCTAAAATTTTAGAACTTATGTATTAGGAGTCATCATGGCAGTTCAACAGAACAAGAAAACCCCTTCCAAGCGCGGCATGCACCGTTCGCACGACTTCCTGGTCGCGCCGCAATTGAGCGTTGAGCCAGTTACCGGCGAAACCCACCTGCGTCACCATATCAGCCCTAACGGCTTCTATCGTGGCCGTAAAGTGCTGAAGACCAAAAACGACGAGTAATCGACGTTTTTGTTGGGTAAGATGAAAGCGGTGTTACGTGGTTATTCGGCGTGGCGCCGCTTCTTCTTTTTTATCGGCTGCAATTCATCTTGCACACCCGTCATTTTGAATCAAGCTTGCCAGCGCTGTGGTGATATATGCCGCCTTGGTATGCTCCAGTCCGATTCACATCTTGCCGCAAGCCCGCAGCGGTACTGAATCAAACCAAATGACAATCAAAATTTCTATCGACTGCATGGGCGGAGATCATGGTCCCTCAGTCACTATCCCCGCAGCAATTTCCTTCGTAAAACATGAGCCTGAAGCAGAACTGATCCTTGTTGGATTGGAAGACGTGATCCGTGCCGAACTGAAAAAACATAAAGCCGACACGCATCCGCGCCTGTCGGTGCTGCATGCCTCCGAACAAGTTACCATGGACGACCCTCTGGAAGTGGCCCTGCGCCGCAAGAAGGACTCGTCCATGCGCGTGGCCATCGAACAGGTCAAGAGCGGCGTGGCGCAAGCCTCCGTCTCCGCCGGTAATACGGCAGCCCTGATGGCCGTGTCGCGCTATGTATTGAAAACCATGTCCGGCGTCGACCGCCCGGCCATCTGCAGCATCTTGCCGAACCAAAAGAACGGCCCGACCTACATGCTGGACCTGGGCGCCAACGTCGATTGCGAACCGCATCACCTGCACCAGTTCGCCATCATGGGTTCCGTGCTCGTGTCCGCCATGGAAGGCATCGCGCGTCCCACGATCGGCTTGCTGAACGTGGGCACGGAAGATATCAAGGGCAATGAAGTGGTGAAACTCACTTCCAAGCTGCTGCAGGCCGACCACGAGCGCGGCGCGCTGAACTTCTATGGCAACGTGGAAGGCAACGACATCTTCAAGGGCACCACCGATATCGTCGTCTGCGACGGCTTTGTCGGCAACGTTACCCTGAAAGCCATCGAAGGCCTGGCGCGCTTCATGAAAGACGTGCTCACTTCCGAATTCAAGCGTAATCCGATTACCATGCTGGGCGCGCTGATCGCCCGCGGCGCCCTGAAGGCCATCGGCAACCGCTTGAATCCTTCCCGATATAACGGCGCCAGCCTGCTGGGCTTGCGTGGTCTCGTCTTCAAGAGCCATGGCAGCGCCGATGCCTATTCGTTTGAATGGGCCTTGCGCCGCGCCTTTGATGCGGCAAAAAATGACGTGCAAGCGCACCTGGCCAGCCTGATCGCCGAGCTGATGCCGCGCACGCCAGTACCGGACGAACCTACATCAACAAGCTCTACCATTTAGTGGACGGGTACTTGCATGACTGTTTTTAGCAGAACTTACAGCAAAATTATCGGTACCGGCAGCTACCTGCCGGAGAAGCGCGTCACCAACCAGGATTTGACCGAACAGCTCGCCGCCAAGGGCATCGAGACGTCGGATGAATGGATCGTCTCGCGCAGCGGCATCTCGGCGCGCCATTACGCGGCGCCGTCGCAAAATTCCTCGGACCTGGGCGTCGAAGCGGCCAAAAAGGCCCTGGAAATGGCCGGCCTGAACGGCAACGACCTGGACCTGATCATCGTCGCCAGCTCGACCCCGGATTTCTTTGGCAGCTTCCCCAGCACCGCCTGCATCGTGCAAAACAAGCTGGGCATCACGAATAACTGCGCCGCCGTCGACGTGCAAGCCGTCTGCAGCGGCTTCGTGTATGCGGTAGCCACGGCTGACAGCTTCATCCAGTCGGGCATGCATAAAAACGTGCTGGTGATCGGCGCCGAAGTGTTTTCGCGCATCCTCAATTTCGACGACCGCGGCACCTGCGTGCTGTTCGGCGACGGCGCCGGCGCCATCGTCATGACGGCGTCAAAAGAGCCAGGCATCCTGGCCACCAAGCTGCACGCCGATGGCCGCCACTCGAATATCCTCAGCGTCCCTGGCAGCCTGGCCGGCGGCGCGCTCGACGGCAGCGCCTTTTTGTACATGGATGGTCCGGCCGTCTTCAAGCTGGCTGTTTCCGTGCTGGAAAAAGTCGCGCATGAAGCGCTGGAACACGCCAACATGACGCAGGACCAGATCGACTGGCTGATCCCGCACCAGGCGAACATCCGCATCATGAACAGCACGGCCAAGAAACTCGGCTTGCCGTTGGAAAAGATGGTGGTCACGGTGGACCAGCATGGCAACACCTCGGCCGCCTCGATCCCGCTGGCACTCGACATCGCCGTGCGCGATGGCCGTGTGAAGAAGGGCGACAACGTCATGATGGAAGGCGTGGGCGGCGGCTTTACCTGGGGCGCCGTGCTGGCAAGGATGTAAAAACCGAAGGCTGACTTCGGGGTCCGACCTGTCGGGGGAATGCATTCCAGTGGAGTGAATTCCGATCCCGCAGGGACGTACCCCAGCCTTTGCTGTGAGGGTTAAAAGTTACCCTACCCAAATAAAAATTCAAACGGAGTCCCCATGACACAATTTGCATTTGTTTTCCCAGGCCAAGGTTCGCAAGCGATTGCGATGCTCGATGGCTTCGCCGGCAATCCGGTGGTGGCCCAGACCGTGGCCGAAGCGTCGGACGCCCTGCAATTCGACCTGGGCAAGCTGATCGCCGAAGGTCCGAAGGAAGAGCTGGACCTGACCACGAATACGCAGCCCGTGATGCTGACGGCCGCCGTGGCGTTTTACCGCGCCTGGCTGGCCGCCGGCGGCCCCGTGCCGACGGTCGTCGCCGGCCACAGCCTGGGTGAATACTCGGCGCTGGTCGCCGCAGGCGTCATCGACTTCAAGGATGCCGTGCCGCTCGTGCGTTTCCGCGCACAAGCCATGCAGGAAGCCGTGCCCGTCGGGCAGGGTACGATGGCTGTCGTGCTGGGCCTGTCGGACGACGACGTGCGCGCCGTGTGCGCGGAAGCGGCGGCGGAAAACCCGGCCCTGGTGGTCGAGCCCGTCAACTTCAACGCGCCTGCGCAAGTCGTCATCGCCGGCCACACGGCTGCGGTCGAGCGCGCCTGCGAGCTGGCGAAAGCCAAGGGCGCCAAGCGCGCCATGAAGCTGCCGGTTTCCGCGCCCTTCCACTCGTCGCTGCTGAAGCCGGCGTCGGACCGTTTGCGCGAATACATGGCCGGCTTGACCTTCTCGGCGCCGCAGATCGCCCTGATCAACAACGTCGACGTGGCCATCGTCAATGACGTGGCCGGCATCAAGGATGCGCTGGTGCGCCAGGCGGCCAGCCCCGTGCGCTGGGTGGAGACCATGCAGAAGGTCGCTGCCGACGGCATCACGCAAGTGATCGAGTGCGGTCCGGGCAAGGTCCTGATGGGCCTGGCCAAGCGCATCGATCCGGCGCTGGTGGGCGACGCCATCGTCGACCAGGCTACGCTGGAACGCATTTTGACGCAGCTCAAGTAAACAGCAAGCGGCAGGGCAGTGATGCCTGCCGCCAGCCATCTTTAAGGATACTCATGAATTTAGCAAATCAAGTCGTACTGGTCACGGGCGCATCGCGCGGCATCGGCCGCGCCATCGCCACCGAACTGGGCAAGCAGGGTGCCACCGTGGTCGGTACCGCCACCTCGGAAAGCGGCGCGCAAGCCATTACCGATTACCTGGCCGCCGAAGGCGTGACAGGCAAGGGCCTGGTCCTGAACGTGACCGATGCGGCGCGCTGCGCGGCCGTCGTCGACGAAGTGCAGAAAACCTATGGCAGCCTGTCGATCCTCGTCAACAATGCGGGCATCACGCAAGACCAGCTGGCCATGCGCATGAAGGATGAAGAGTGGGACAGCGTCATTTCCACCAACCTGTCGGCCGTCGGCCGCCTGTCGCGCGCCGTACTGCGCGGCATGATGAAAGCCAAAACTGGGCGTATCATTAATATCACGTCGGTAGTTGCCTCGTCGGGCAATCCGGGGCAAATGAATTACGCGGCGGCCAAGGCCGGCGTGGAAGGCATGAGCCGCGCCCTGGCGCGCGAAATCGGCAGCCGCAACATTACCGTGAACTGCATCGCCCCTGGCTTCATCGATACCGACATGACCAAGGCGCTGAGCGAAGAGCAGCACGCGGCCCTGTTGACGCAAATTCCCCTGTCCCGCCTGGGCAAGCCGGAAGATGTGGCCGCCGCCGTGGCCTTCCTGGCGTCGCCGCAAGCGGCATATATCACGGGCACGACCCTGCACGTGAATGGCGGAATGTACATGAATTGATGTGAAAGCTGGACGGGGCGGCCATTTGTGGCATGATTCACTGGCCGTTTTTGTCTATAATCGCATCTTTTAGCAGCAGCTTCGGTCGAATTAGCAGCAGACACCGAAATTAGTATTCGGACGCGCAAACCTGATAAAATGCGCGCACTTTCCGTAACACACACTTTGGAGCCATAACATGTCGGATATCGAACAACGCGTTAAGAAAATCGTCGCTGAGCAACTGGGCGTTGCAGAAGCAGACATCAAAATCGAATCCTCCTTCGTCGACGACCTGGGTGCCGATTCCCTGGACACCGTGGAACTGGTCATGGCCCTGGAAGACGAATTCGAAATGGAAATCCCTGACGAACAAGCTGAAAAAATCACCACCGTGCAACAGGCGATCGACTACGCCACCGCACACGTCAAGGCCTAAGCCTGTCTGACCGACTTCAGGAGAATCGCTTGAGCCGTTCTAAAAACCGTCGCGTTGTTGTCACCGGCCTGGGCTGCGTTTCACCTGTCGGCAATACTATTGCCGACGCATGGGGCGCAATCATTGAAGGTAAATCCGGCATTGCCACGATTACCAAGTTTGATGCACAGCCATTCACCACGCATTTCGCCGGTGAAGTCAAAGGCTTCAATATCGAAGATTACATCTCCGGTAAGGAAGCCCGCCACATGGATACCTTTATCCATTACGGCATGGCTGCGGGCATCCAGGCGATCCAGGACTCCGGTCTGGAAGTCACCGAAGAGAACGCCGAGCGTATCGGTGTCATCATCGGTTCCGGTATCGGTGGCTTGCCGCTGATCGAGGAAACCAAGTCCGAGTACGAAAAGCGCGGTCCGCGCCGTATCTCGCCATTTTTCGTGCCTGCCTCGATCATTAACATGATCTCTGGCAACCTTTCGATCAAATATGGTCTGAAGGGCCCGAATCTGGCGATCGTGACGGCGTGTACCACCGGTTTGCACAGCATCGGCGCGGCAGCACGCATGATCGAGTACGGCGATGCCGACGTCATGATTGCCGGCGGTGCCGAATCGACCGTGTCGCCGCTGGGCCTGGGCGGTTTCGCCTCGGCACGCGCCTTGTCGACCCGCAACGACGATCCGGCAACGGCATCGCGTCCGTGGGATACCGACCGCGACGGCTTCGTGCTGGGCGAGGGCGCTGGTGTCATGGTGCTGGAGGAGTACGAGCACGCGGTAGCCCGTGGTGCCAAGATCTATGCCGAAGTGCATGGTTTCGGGATGAGCGCAGATGCTTATCACATGACCTCGCCGCTGGAAGATGGTAGCGGCGGCAGCAAATCGGTGATCGCGGCCCTCAACAACGCAGGCTTGAACCCGGATCAGATTCAGTACCTGAACGCGCACGGCACGTCGACCCCGCAAGGCGACGTGGCGGAAGTGATGGGCATCAAACGCACCTTCGGCGAGCACGCCAAGAATCTGGTAGTCAACTCGACCAAGTCGATGACAGGCCATTTGCTGGGCGGCGCGGGCGGTCTGGAAGCCGTGTTTACGGTCCTGGCGGTACACCATCAGGTGTCGCCACCGACCATCAACATCTTCAACCAGGATCCGGCTTGCGATCTCGATTTCTGTGCCAACACGGCGCGTGAAATGAAGATCGATTATGCAGTGAAAAATTCGTTCGGCTTCGGCGGAACGAACGGCACACTGATTTTCGGCAAAGCGAAATAAGCAGGAACTTTCAAGCGCTCGCTACGGTCAAATCGTAGTGAGCGCTGATTCGCCGCCAACGTTCGTTGGCGGCTGAATTTGCCCGGCATGTTGCCGGCGCGCCTTTTTCTTCCCATATTGTATGTCCATCGCGATAGCGGCTGTGATTCGTGCGCCTGTCTGTTTGCGTCTGTTGCAAGCGCTGCTGGGCGTGTGCGCCGTGCTGGCCGCCTGGCCTTTGTCCGGCGCGTGGCGCAGTGCGCCTGTGCCCGGTATGGGCGTGGGCGGCTATGCGCTGGGCTGGCTTTGGTCACTGTCGAGTGCGGTTTCGGGCGGCTTTTTACTGGCTTTGCTGCGCTGGCGCAGAAAGCCGTTACGGCTTGATATTTCGCCGGTTGGCCAGTTGCGGCTGGCGGTATATCTGGAGCATGGCGCGGCCCGCTGCGCCGTCACCGGGGCGGTGGCGGCACTGTCCGGGCCGCTGCCTGGGATCCTGCCACCGGTGCCGCCGGTGCCGACATTGCAGCCGGTAGCGGGCCTGCAGCGCCTGATGCCGGGCTCGACTTTATGGCCGGCGCTGCTGGTGCTGTGCCTGGCCGACGGCGCCGGACGGCGCAGCAGCGTACTGGTGCAGCGCGGACGCGGCTGCGCAATGTTCCGTCCGCTGGCCGTGGCGTGCCGGGCGATCGCGGCGCGGGGAGGGGAAGAATAAAGTGGGGCGAACACTGAACTTCTTGCAGCGGGCCAACTCTATATCCATACAGGCGCCCACGCTGCATGACTACAGGGATAGTGGCCGTGAGGACAGAGCGCGAGTATGACCAGTTACTGGTCGAGCGGGTGCAGGCGGGCGACAAGCGCGCATTTGACGTGCTGGTATCGAAGTATCAGCGGCGGCTGATGCGTCTGGTGTCGCGCCTGGTGCATGACCCGGCGGAGGCCGAAGATGTGGTGCAAGAAACCTTTATCAAGGCATATCGGGCGCTGCGCCATTTTCGCGGCGACGCCGCTTTCTATACCTGGTTGTACCGCATCGGCATCAATACGGCCAAGAATTATCTCGTCACCCAGGGGCGGCGTGCCGCCACGTCCAGCGATGCCGACGCCGAGCAGGCGGAGTCCTTCGATGACGGCAATAAATTGCGCGACAACAATACGCCAGAATCGGTGCTGGCCAGCAAGCAGATTGCGGCAACCGTCAATGCGGCCATGGATGTGCTGCCGATCGAGCTGCGCACGGCCATCGTGCTGCGCGAAATCGAAGGGCTGAGCTATGAAGAAATATCGGAGATCATGGCCTGTCCCATCGGCACCGTGCGCAGCCGCATTTTTCGCGCGCGCGAAGTGATCGCGGAAAAGTTGAAGCCTTTGCTGGACATGCCGATTGACAAGCGCTGGTAATCTGACGAGTATGGGGTTGGCATGGCTGCGCCCGGTTTCCGTACCGATCCTCTTTAAATGGCAGGCCTATCATGGATACGCATACACGATTGCACGAGACTATCTCCGCGCTGGCCGACGGCGAACTGGCGGCTGCCGAACTGGAGCTGGCGTTTGCCGCCCTCGATACGGATTCGGGCCGGCAAGTCTGGGACGCCTACCGCCACATCGGCGACGTGCTGCGCTCGGAGCGGCGCGGCCATGTGCTGAGTGCGCAATTCGACGCGCGCCTGGCCGCCCGCCTGGCCCAGGAGGTGCCGCCCCATGCGGAACTGCTGGCATCGTCATCTGCGGCCCTCGTGCCGCCCGGCCTGGTCGAACCGCTGGAGGCGGGGCCGCCGGGCCCGCGCTAGCCGGTCTGCCAGCATCCGTTGCCGCGCGCATGCCGGCATCCGGCATGCCCTTCCCGGGGCGCGCCTTACGCGAGGCTTAATGTCGCCGCCATCCTCTTGACACTGGCCTTCGGTACGATTGACACTATGAACAGGCAATATCTTGCTTTTGCGATATATTGTTGCATGGTTTGCCATGCGTGCTGTCAGGTGTGTCCGCCCTGAGATTTGGCGATGACGGCGAATCATGCACGCAGGCAATCGCCTGATCCGCGTTTTGTTCCGTATATATATTCGAAAAGATCCTCTCCATGAAAAAAAACCTGAGTGCCGCCAGCAAGACGTTTTCAGTGAAGGCGCTTTCCGCCTTATTGTTCGGTACGGCTGGCGTCTTTTTCGCCCCGGCCATGCTGGGCCTGGCGCCGCAGGCGCATGCCGCCGTGCCGGCCGTGAAGCTGCCTGATTTTTCGGACCTGGTCGATGCTGTCGGGCCCGCCGTCGTGAATATCCGCACCACCGAGCGCCTGAAAATGGGCGGCGCCGGCGCCGGTGCCGGCATGGGCGGCCAGGACGAGCAGGAAATGCAGGAATTCCTGCGCCGCTTCTTTGGCGGCGCCATGCCCACGCCGCGCCAGCAAGCCCCGCGCGGCGGCCGCCGTGCCGTGCCACAGGAGCAGGAAGTGCAGCGCGGCGTCGGTTCCGGCTTCATCATTTCCGCTGACGGCTATGTGCTGAGCAATGCGCATGTGGTCGATGGCGCCGACGAGGTCTACGTGACCCTGACGGACAAGCGCGAATTCAAGGCCAAGGTGATCGGCGCCGATGCGCGCACCGACGTGGCCCTGCTGAAAATCGAAGGCGGCAACCTGCCGCGCCTGACCATCGGCGACTCGGACAAGATCCGCGTGGGCGAATGGGTGATCGCCATCGGCTCGCCGTTCAACCTGGAAAACACGGTCACGGCGGGCATCATTTCCGCCAAGTCGCGCGACACGGGCGACTACCTGCCCCTGATCCAGAGCGACGTGGCCGTCAATCCCGGCAACTCGGGCGGCCCGCTGATCAACATGCGGGGCGAAGTGATCGGCATCAACTCGCAGATCGCCACCTTGTCGGGCGCGTATAACGGCATTTCGTTTGCCGTGCCCATCGATGAAGCCATGCGTGTGGGCGAGCAGTTGAAGAAGACGGGTAAAGTGGTGCGCGGGCGCATCGGCGTGCAGATTGGCGAAGTGAGCAAGGAAGTGGCGCAATCGCTGGGCTTGCCGAACGCCAAGGGCGCGCAAGTATCGATGGTGGAGGAGGGCGGTCCGGCCGACAAGGCGGGCATCAAGCCGGGCGACATCATCCTGAAATTCAACGGCACGCAGATCGAACGTTCGTCCGACCTGCCGCGCCTGGTTGGCGGTGCGCCCGTGAATGGCAAGTCCACCGTCACCGTGTGGCGCAAGGGCGCGCAGCAGGACATTCCTGTCACCGTGGTCGAGCTGGAAGGCGACAAGGCGGCCAAGAAAGGTGCCAAGGAGCCGGAAGCGCAAGCCGTCAACGCGCTGGGCCTGAAGGTCAGCGATGTGCCGGCCACCAAGAAGCAGGAGCTGAAGATCGATGGCGGCGTGCAGGTGGACGATGCCGATGGCGTGGCCGCTCTGGCCGGCCTGCAGCCTGGCGACATCATCTTGCAACTGAATAACGTTGCCGTGAAGGATGCCAAGCAGTTCAACGCGCTGGTGGCCAAGCTCGATCCGAAGAAAACGGCTGCCGTGCTGGTGCGCCGTGGCGACGTGGCGCAGTTCGTTTCCCTGCGTCCGTCGGCGAAGTAACTTTTCAACCCTCACCCAGCAAGGGCTGGGTCGGTCCCTTCGGGATCGGAATTCAAGCCACTGGCTTGAATTCCCCCGTCGGGACCAGGCGTTCCCGTCTGACCCCAGCCTTCTTTTGCGTCGCGATAAAATATGCACTTCACCCTCTATTCCCGCAGTTATTGCCATCTGTGCCAGGACATGCTGGACGCCTTGCTGCTGCTGCAGCCGCCCGGAAAGCCGTTCACGGTGGATGTGATCGACATTGACGCCGCGCCTGACGCCACCTTGCTGGCGCGCTTTGACGAGCTGGTGCCGGTGCTGTTCGGCGATCTGGCGCAGCCGGAGCTATGCCACTATTTCCTCGACGAGGCGGCCGTGCGCCGCCACCTGGCATAGCTTAAATATCAATATTGACACCGCATTGCACCATTCTGGTGCTGAAAACAGGCGAAATTGCAGCCTTGCCCCGGTGCCAGCCTCTGAAAGACGGGCTTTCTACTCTGAAATCCGGTAAAATGGGGAGGTCGAAAAAGCTACTGTCCGAGGCAGCAGCTTCTGTCGCTTCAAAAGCGCTCGCCTGGGCATGCAGATGTCCTGCTCGGAGCGCTTTTTTCATCATGAGTGGGGCGCCCGTTTCTGGCCCTGTTTGGCCCGGACATGATCCCCCTGATTCCTGTTAAAGCAGTGTCGTCAACTTCGCACTTATATTAGTTAATGAACAACATACGCAACTTCTCCATCATCGCCCATATTGACCACGGTAAATCGACCCTGGCTGACCGCATCATTCAATTGTGCGGCGGCTTGTCCGACCGCGAGATGGAGGCGCAGGTGCTCGATTCGATGGATCTGGAGCGCGAGCGCGGCATTACCATCAAGGCGCAAACGGCGGCCCTGCACTACAAGGCACGCGATGGCCAGATCTACAACCTGAACCTGATCGATACGCCAGGCCACGTCGACTTCAGCTATGAAGTGTCGCGCTCGCTGTCCGCCTGCGAAGGCGCGCTGCTGGTGGTGGACGCCTCGCAAGGCGTGGAAGCGCAGACGGTCGCCAACTGCTACACGGCGCTGGACCTGGGCGTGGAAGTGGTGCCCGTGCTGAACAAGATCGACTTGCCGAACGCCGATCCGCCGAATGCGATCGCCGAAATCGAAGACGTGATCGGCATCGACGCGGGCGACGCCGTGCATTGCTCGGCCAAGACGGGC
>RCUS01000688.1_pt1 | contig 20826 bp, 15 predicted proteins | sample 2166221 | NCBI WGS metagenome assembly RCUS01 (sample SAMN09932758, study PRJNA488358) | compost metagenome | isolation source: compost soil in cyclohexanecarboxylic | place: Germany: Experimental Botanical Garden | reverse complement strand
CGACGCGCTACCTGCACCATTACCTGGGCTGGCGCTGGATACTCGATGCCAGGCGCATCCGCTCCCCGGAATCATTGCTGAAAGCCACGCTCGGTGATTTCCCACACCTGACGAGGACATAGCCAATAAAAAAGCCGGGGCCAGACCCGAAAGGTCCAGTCCCGGCTTCTGCCTGAAGCGGCCGCCTGCCGGCAGCTTACTTCGCCGTCGCCGCCACCGGCGCCGCCTTGGCATCGGCGCCATATGGCAGCACTTTCGCCGCCAGGCGGGTATCGGCCTTGATCAGCGCCACTTCATCGGCCAGGATGCGCGCCGTTTCGTTCAGCAGCACGTCCTTGGCGCTCTTCGCGGCCGTCTCGGCGTCGAGTTCGGCGCTCAGCGCGCGCTCGTCGCCCTGCAAGCCGTCATCGGTGCGCAAGGCGCCCTTCACGGCGGCGATCTGCTTGGCCGTCTTGCTGGCCGCTTTCGCGCCCTTGAGCACGTCTTTCGGGTCGGGGATCACCACCAGGTCGTCGGATGGATTCGAGATCTGCGCGATCAGGCGTTTTTCACGGGCCTTGGCGCGCGCTTCCTGGGCATCGCGCTCCTTGCGGCGCACGGCTTCGTTCAGCGAGATCTGGTTTTCCTTGCGCTGCTTGAGCACCAGGGCGATGTCATCCTGCAAGTACTGGAAATCCTTGTCCTTGGCCACGCGCGCTTCATGCTTCTTGTCCAGCAGCGGCACGATATCCTTCAGGTCACCCGTTGGCATATAGGACGCCGGCTTGATGGCCACCCACGGCAAGGCATTGTCGTAGCTCGACTCGCCGAAGTTTTCCGTGTCAGACATGGTCGGCAGCTTGATGTCAGGCGTGACGCCGCGCAATTGCGTGGTGCCGCCATTAATGCGGAAAAATTGCGCGATGGTCATTTTGAGCTCGCCGAAACGGGCTTTCTCGCTGCCGCCAAAGCGGTCGAGGCTGAACAAGGTCTGCACCGTGCCCTTGCCGAAACTGCCTTCGCCGATGACCAGGCCACGGCCGTAGTCCTGGATGGCGGCGGCGAAAATCTCGGAAGCGGAAGCGGAGCCGCGATTGATCAGCACGCCCATCGGACCATCCCAGGCCAGGCCGGCATTCGTATCGCTTTCCACGTCGACCTTGCCTTCGGCATTGCGCTGCATCACCACCGGGCCCTTGTCGATGAACAGGCCTGTCAGCTCGACGGCTTCGTTCAGTGAACCGCCGCCGTTGTTGCGCAAGTCGATGAGGACGTTGTCAACCTTGTCCTTTTTCAATTCGCCCAGCAGGCGGTTTACGTCGCGCGTGGCGCTCTTGAAATCCTTGTCGCCACGGCGGCGCGCCTCGAAGTCCTGGTAGAAGGTCGGCAGGGAAATGACGCCGATCCGGCGCTTGACGCCGTTATCGCGCACTTCGATGATGGATTTCTTCGCCGCCTGTTCTTCCATGCTGATTTTCTTGCGCACCAGCGGCAGGATCACGTGCTTGGCATCCGGGCCCGCATCGGCCGGCAGGATATCCAGGCGCACCACCGAATCCTTGGCGCCTCGGATCAGCTGCACGACGTCGTCGATGCGCATGCCCAGCACTTCGGTGATGGGGCCGCTGTCGCCCTGCCCCACGCCGACGATGCGGTCGCCCACTTTCAGCTTGCCCGACAAGCCGGCCGGGCTGCCTGGCACGACTTCGCGCACCACCGTGTATTCGTCGCGCGTCTGCAGCACGGCGCCGATGCCCTCCAGCGACAAGCGCATGGCGATATCGAAATTTTCCGAGGCGCGCGGGCCCAGGTAGTTGGTATGCGGTTCGATCGACATGGCGTACGCGTTCATGAAGATCTGGAACACGTCCTCGCTGTTGAGCTTGCGCGAACGGGTGGTGTAGCTTTCATAGCGCTTGTCCAGCGTTTCGCGGATGGCCTTGTCTTCCTTGCCCGCCAGCTTCAGGCGCAGCCAGTCATTCTTGACGCGCTTGCGCCACAGGTCGCGCACCTCGTCGTCGTTCTTTGGCCAGGCGGCTTTTTCGCGGTCCAGCTGATAGCTCTCGTCGGCCGTGAAGTCGAATTTGGTCTTCAGCAATTCACGTGCATACGCCATGCGCTCGTCGAAACGCTGCTGGTACAGATTGTAGATGGCGAACGGCGCCGTCAGGTCTTCATTGGTGATGGCGTCATCGAGCTTGGTGCGCAGCGGCGCGAAACGGTCGATGTCGGCCTGCACGAAGAACAGCTTTTCCGCGTCCAGCGACTTGAAGTAGCGGTCAAAGATCTTTTCCGACATGGCATCATCAAGCGGCACGGCCTTGTAATGGACGCGCGTCAACACGCGCGATGCCCACAGGGCAGCCTGCGTTTGCTGGGCCAGCGGCTTCATGGGGGGCGGAGGAGCGGCGCTCTTGTCCGTCTGGGCTGCGCCAGCTTGGGCTGACAGGGCAAGCACCAGGGTGACCAGCATCATTTGCTTCTTCATCGGCTTCTCCGAAAATTAGTTAAATCAATTCCAGGCGGCGCAGCGAACCTCGCGCCAGCCAGCAAGACAGTAAGGGGAATACACGACTGGTCTGCATATTATTCTACAGGATACGGGCAGGCAGTCTCCCATGGAATATCAGTTTCTTCCTGGAAGCTTAAACGCGGATTAAGGATGGCGTTTCATTCATTACAAAGTGAAACATCCGTGAGAATTTGCTGCGGCTCAGGCACCGCGCCGAAGGCTGGCAACGGCATCGCAAAATCAATCGTCTTGGCAGAATCCAAAAAGTCAATGGAGCATCTGCGGATTCCTTGATATGGATGATGTTTTTAAGCGAAAAAATGATTCCTGCGGGAAATACTTAGTAGCGAAACGCAAGCTACATGTTATCATCGCCCCCTGAAATTCAGCGTGCCCGCATGCAGTCACCCAGCCAGCACGCCGCCGTTGCAAGCGCATTCCTCCACCAGATCTCCTCCCCGCGTGTCATGTCATGACCAGGAATGGCCGAGCTGATTACCCTTAGCCAGACTCAATAACCGATATGCCTACAATCTCGTTCTCCCCCCGCCACTGGAGTGTCGGCGGCAAGATCACCATTTTCACGTTCGCGCTTGTCAGCCTGATCCTCGCCAGCCTGACGGCAATGATCAGCTTCACCACCAGCCGCGTGCTGGAACAGCGTGCCGAAGCGGCCGTCACCAGTGAACTCAACAGCGTCATGACGACGACGGAAGTGTTCCATACGGCCATGGTCAACGAGGCAGGCAGCTTCGCGCGCCTGTTCGCGGCCGAATTTCCCGGTCCATTCACGGTCGACCATGGCAGCATGGTGGCCGTCGCCGGCAAGGCCACGCCCGCCCTGGCCAACGGCGGCAAGGTCTTGAACCTGGACACGGCCCTGGTCGACCGCTACACGGCGCAAACGGGCGTGATCGCCACCATTTTTGCCGCCGACGGCGATGAATTCATCCGCATCAGCACCTCGCTGAAAAAACAGGATGGCACGCGCGCCATCGGCACCCAGCTCGACCACAGCCACCCCAGCTATGCGCCGCTGCGCGCCGGCCAGCGCTTCATCGGCATTGCAACCTTGTTTGGCAAGCAATACATCACGCAGTACGACCCCGTGCGCGACGCGGGCGGCAAGGTGGTGGGCGTGCTGTTCATTGGCCTCGACATCAGCAAGAATTTGGCCATGCTGAAAGAGAAGATTCGCCAGGTCAAGATCGGCCAGACGGGCTACATCTACATTGTCGACACGGCGCCGGGCGCCAACTACGGCCATCTGGTGCTGCACCCGAACAGCGAAGGCAAGAGCGCGCTCGACTTCAAGGCCAGCGACGGCCGCCTGTTCATCCAGGACATGCTGGCGCAAAAGAACGGCGCCATGCGCTATACGTGGACGGCACCGGGCGAAACGGCTGCCAGCGCGCGCGAAAAGCAGCTGTATTACCGCCAGTTCAAGGATTGGCAATGGATCATCGCCGGCGGCACGTTTACAGATGAAATCACGGCGGAGGCGCGCCAGCTGCGCAACCAGCTGGCCATTGCCGGCTTCGTCTCCCTGCTCGTCTTCGCCCTGCTGCTGTACTGGCTGGTGCGCACCCTCGTGTCGCGCCCGCTGGCCGGCGCCGAGGCCGCCGCCGAGCAGATCGCCTCCGGCGACCTGACCGTGCACCTCGACACGACCAGCCTGGATGAAATCGGCCGCCTGCTGCGCGCCATGAACCGCATCAGCGACAACCTGTCGCAAGTGGTCAGCAATGTGCGCGGCAGCGCCGGGCAGATCGCCACGGCCTCGGGCGAAATCGCCAGCGGCAACCTGGATCTGTCGAGCCGCACGGAGCAGCAGGCCAGCTCGCTGGAAGAAACGGCCGCCTCGATGGAAGAACTCAGCTCCACCGTGCGCCAGAACGTCGAGCACGCCCAGCAGGCGAGCCGCCTCGCGCACGAATCATCCGGCCTGGCAGCCAAGGGCGGCGCGGCTGTGACGCAGGTGGCCAGCACCATGGACGCCATCCGCAGTTCGTCGGGCAAGATCGCCGACATCATCGGCGTCATCGACGGCATCGCCTTCCAGACCAACATCCTGGCCTTGAACGCGGCCGTGGAAGCGGCCCGCGCCGGCGAGCAGGGACGCGGCTTTGCCGTCGTTGCCACGGAAGTGCGCACCCTGGCGCAGCGCTCGACGGCAGCGGCGAAAGACATCAAGGACCTGATCCAGGCGTCCGCCAGCACGGTGGACCTGGGCCACGCGCAAGTGAGCCAGGCCAGCGCCACCATGGATACGGTGGTGGCCAGCGTGCAGCAGGTGAGCGGCATCATGGCCGAGATCGCGCAAGCGAGCGAAGAGCAGCGCAGCGGCATCGAGCAAGTCAACCAGGCCATCGCCCAGATGGACCAGGTGACCCAGCAGAATGCGGCCCTGGTGGAAGAAGCGGCCGCGGCCGCCGACGCCCTGCAGGAGCAGGCGCATGAACTGACGCAGGTGGTGGGCGTGTTCAAGCTCTAAGTGGTGACGGGTGCTAAGATGGGGAAGAATCCACCTCTCCAGGAGAGACCATGCACGACGACTATGTTTTGATTGCCCGGCTGATGATCCCCACGGACGCGCACGTGATCCGTGGCTGCCTGGCGGCAGCCGGCATCGACGTGCTGCTGACGGACGACCAGCACATGCAGGCCGACATGCTGCTGGCGGCCGCCATCGGCGGCGCCCGCGTGATGGTGCGCGAGCACGACGTGGCGCGCGCCAACGAGATCCTGGCCGCCTTCGAGCGGGGCGACCTGGCGCTGTCGGACGATGCCGACGTGGGCGTGCCGGTCGCGGAGTAAATCAGGAGTAGAAACAGCGCCCGCACGCCTGGCGGTAGGCTTCGTTGCCGCCGATACTGATCTGCTCGCCTTCCTTGATGCGGCGGCCCTGTCCATCCACGCGGATGTTCATCGTGGCCTTCTTGCCGCACGTACAGATATTCTTCAACTCTTCGATATCATCGGCCAGCGCCAGCAGGTAGGCCGAGCCGGGGAACGGTTCGCCCTTGAAATCCGTGCGCAAGCCGTAGCAGATGACGGGCACGCCCTTCACCTGCGCCAGCTGGTGCAGCTGCTGCACCTGGGCCGTGCTGAGAAACTGCGCCTCGTCCACCAGCAGGCAGGCCACTTGGGGAATCTCATCGAGAAAATTCGTGTCGGCATGGAAGATGTCGACCTGGCGCTGCGGACCCAGGCGCGAAGTGACGCGGCCCACGCCGTAGCGGCTGTCGATGGCGGCCGTGTACAGGCGCACCTGCTGGCCCTGCTCTTCATAGTTGTGCGCGACCTGCAACAAGGCCGTCGACTTGCCCGCGTTCATCGCGGAATACCGGAAATAAAGTTTTGCCACTGCCGCCTGCCCTGTTTGTCTGGTTTTTCAGGATACTCTTCAGTACCTTTTCGAGGCGTGATTATAAATCGCAATGGCAGGCTTGCGGCAGCTTAATACATGCGCCATTGCCGAGGCAAAACGGGGGAAAACGGCGCATACTGGGACGATGCACACTTCCAGCCATATGCAAAAGCCGCATATGCAAGCATTAAAACATTCGTTCGCAGGCCATGTCCTCAAGCCTACACTCCGCCCTTTTGCACGGAAGGCGGCTCGGGACACAATCCGGAGCGGCTGTTTCGCTGACAGGAGCCACCATGAATGACCGAATGCCAACCCCACCCTCGCCGCCGGCGCTATACAAGCTGATCGGCAATACCCCACTGGTCGAAGTGACCAGGCTCGACACGGGCCTGTGCCAGCTGTTCCTGAAACTGGAATCGCAGAATCCGGGCGGTTCCATCAAGGACCGCATCGGCCTGTCCATCATCGAAGCGGCCGAAGCCGATGGCCGCCTGCAGCCGGGCGGCACCATCATCGAGGCGACGGCCGGCAATACCGGCATCGGCCTGGCGCTGGTGGGCCGCATCAAGGGCTACCATGTGATTCTCGTCGTGCCCGACAAGATGTCGACGGAAAAAGTGCTGCACCTGAAAGCCCTGGGCGCCGATGTGCGCACCACGCGCTCGGACGTGGGCAAGGGCCATCCCGAGTATTACCAGGATTACGCGGCGCGCCTGGCGCGCGAACTGCCGGGCGCCTTCTTCGCCGACCAGTTCAACAATCCCGCCAACCCGCTGGCCCACGAAACGACGACGGCCCCTGAAATCTGGGAGCAGAGCGGCCATGACGTCGACGCCATCGTCGTCGGCGTCGGTTCGTCCGGCACCCTGACGGGCCTGACGCGCTACTTCCGCAAGGCCCAGCCGAAACTGGAATTCGTGCTGGCCGACCCGCAAGGCTCCATCCTCACCGAATACATCGAGTCCGGCAAAGTGTCGGATACGAGCGGCTCCTGGGCCGTGGAAGGCATCGGCGAAGACTTCATTCCCTCGATCGCCGACATGGACAGCGTCACCCGTGCCTACAGCATCAGCGACCAGGAAAGTTTTGATTCCGCGCGCGCCCTCTTGCGCGCGGAAGGCATCCTGGGCGGCTCGTCCACCGGCACCCTGCTGGCCGCCGCCCTCAAATACTGCCGCGAACAGACGACACCCAAGCGCGTCGTCACCTTCGTCTGCGACACGGGCACGCGCTACCTGTCGAAAGTCTACAACGATGGCTGGATGCGCGACCAGGGCCTGTTGCAGCGCGCCGTGTCGGGCGACTTGCGCGACTTGATCGGACGCCGCTACGACGAGGGCGACGTGGTCAGCGTGGCGCCAGGCGACACCCTGCTCACGGCCTTCAACCGCATGCGTGCCAGCGACCTGGCGCAACTGCCCGTCATCGACGGCGGAAAACTGGTCGGCATCCTCGACGAATCGGACCTGCTGCTGCATGTCTCCAGCGACGCCGCGCATTTCGCCGGCCTGGTGGGCGCCACCATGACGACGCAACTGGAAACCCTGGCGCCGTCCAGCGGCCTGCCCGCCCTGCGCGCCACCCTGGACCGGGGCCTGACCGCCGTCGTTGCCGACGCTGGCGCCTTTTATGGCCTGATCACCCGCTTCGACCTTCTCAACCACTTACGCAGGACACTATCTTGAGCCAGGAAACCACCCGCAAGAGCCACCTCGCCACGCGCGTCATCCACGCCGGCCAGTCGCCCGACCCGTCGACGGGCGCCATCATGCCGCCCATTTACGCCACCTCCACCTTCGTGCAGGACAGTCCCGGCGTGCATAAGGGCCTCGACTATGGCCGCTCGCACAACCCCACGCGCTGGGCGCTCGAGCGCTGCGTGGCCGACCTCGAAGGCGGCAGCGCGGCCTTTGCCTTCGCCTCCGGCCTGGCCGCCATTTCGTCCGTGCTGGAACTGCTGGACGCGGGCAGCCATATCGTCGCTGGCGACGATATGTACGGCGGCACCTACCGTCTGTTCGAGCGCGTGCGCCGCCGCTCGGCCGGCCACCAGTTCACCTACGTGGATCTGACCAATCCCGAGAACCTGCTGGCCGCGCTGCGCCCGGAAACGAAGATGGTGTGGGTCGAAACGCCGACGAATCCCATGCTCAAGCTGGCCGACTTGCGGGCCATTGCCGACATCTGCCGCGCACGGGGCATCATCGCCGTGGCCGACAATACCTTTGCCAGCCCGCTGGTGCAGCGCCCGCTCGAGCATGGCTTCGATATCGTCGTGCACTCGACCACCAAGTATCTGAACGGCCACTCGGACATCATCGGCGGCATCGCCATCGTCGGCGCGGAAGCACGCCAGGCGGAATGGCGCGAGCAGCTGGGCTTTTTGCAAAACTCGGTGGGCGCGATCGCCGGTCCGTTCGACAGCTTCCTGGCGCTGCGCGGCGTAAAAACCCTGGCCATCCGCATGCAGCGCCACTGCCAGAGCGCCCTGGCGCTGGCGCAGTGGCTGGAGCAGCAAAAGGAAGTGAAAAAAGTGTTTTATCCGGGACTGGCATCGCATCCGCAGCACGCGCTGGCGCAGCGCCAGATGGACGGTTTCGGCGGCATCATCTCGATCGACCTGGACACGGATCTGGCCGGTGCGCGCCGCTTCCTGGAGCGCTGCGAAGTATTCGCCCTGGCCGAAAGCCTGGGCGGCGTGGAAAGCCTGATCGAGCATCCGGCCCTGATGACGCACGCCAGCATCCCGCCGGAACAGCGGGCAAAACTGGGCATCGGCGATGGCTTGATCCGCCTGTCGGTGGGGATCGAGGATATCGAGGATCTGCGCCACGATTTGCGCACGGCGCTGGACGCGATTTGAAGGGGTGATTGTCGGATTACGCTGCGCTCATGCGACCTGCGGCATGCCGGAGGGTACGGCCCCGGCTTTTGCCGGGGGGGCCTCACTCCCCCGGCCGGTACCTGCGTTCCAGGTGCTTGCTCACATCCTCGGGATAAAACAGCACCTCCTTGAACGCGCCGCGCGCATACATGGCCGCCTGGTCGTTGAAATGCGGCGATGTCGGGTCGCCGCTCTGGCCACCGGCAAGGATGCTTTTTGCCTTGATGCGCGGACCGAACTCCACGGCCGCGACAAAGCTGTTGCCACGTTCGCCGTATATCCTGCGCGTGGTGCTCTTGCTGCTCTGGCCATACGCGGCCAGCGCACCCCAGTTCCCCGACGCATACGGCACGGGCAAGCTGGGCTTGGCGTCGTCGAACGGCTGCACCACGTCGCCCGTCAGGCGCTGGAAGCGGTTGATCTCGCCCCATGGGGTTTGCCAGCTGCCGAAGTCGCGCTGCAGTTTATCCGCCGCCGTCGCCAGCGCGGCCAGGCGCTGGTCGGCGCTGACCTTGTCGGTGGCCATGAAGTCGACCACCGGCACGCCCAGTTCCCGCGCCGGTTTGCCTGTCAGCTCGGCCAGTTCCTGGCCCCAGAAAACGGCCAGCGAGGTAGCGGTGGAATCGAGCGCATAGCGCCAGTCCCACGCCCGCAGCAACGCGATTTTCTCGGCCAGCGCCCGCTTTTGCGGCGTGGCCGCCGGCAGCGCATCGTACGCCGCGAACAGCGGCGGCAGCAAGGATTCAAACGCCGTCAGCTCGCTGTCATACGAGGCGGCGATCAGGCTGTCGAGCGTGAATCCTGTCCTGTTCTGGAAGACTTTCACCGCATGCAGGCCGCGCGCATTTTCGCCATACACGGACATGTAAGCGGGATAATCCTGCTGGCGCGGGCTGTTGGCGCCGGCCGCCGAATACGGCCAGTTATTCGTATTCTGGATCCAGCCATTCTTCGGATTGAACAAGGTGATGGTTTGCGCCACCGTGTGCAGCCCTTGCCACTCGGTGGCGGGGTCGCTGCCGTCGACAGGCTGCTTCCAGTTGAAGCGCGGGTCGCGCACGGGGATGAAATTACCGTGGAAATAAGCGATATTGCCATCCGCATCCGCGTACACCGTATTGTTCGACGAATTCGTGCGCAGCTCCATGGTCTTGTAAAAGGCCGCGTAATCGCGCGCCTTGGTGCGCGTGTACGATTGCGTCAGTGCCTTCAACGGTTCGTTCATCAGGCGCACGGCCACCCACTTTCCATCCTGCGCGCGCACGATGGGGCCGTGATGACTGTAGTAGACGGTGACGGTTTTCTGGCCCATGCCGCCGTTCGCCAGCTTGTAGGGCAAGGCGATGGGCACGGCCTTCAGGGGACGCAGGGCGCCGTCATAGCGATAGAACCAGGCGCCATCCTGTTCCACGATGCTTTCCAGGTATTCGTCGATGACGTCGCCGCCGCCCGAGGTATGCATCCAGCCGAGGCGCTCATTGAAGCCCTGGTAGACAAAGAACTGGCCCCACGTAACGGCGCCATACGCGTTCAGGCCTTCGCCGCTCGTCATGTGCACTTCGGGGCGGAAGTAGAACGAGGTGTGCGGATTGATCATCAGCAGCGCGTGGCCATTTTTCGTGATGGCGGGCGCGATGGCAAAGCCGTTCGAGCCACTTGGCTCGGGATCCAGTCCCGGCGCCAATCCCGCCTCCAGGCTGGCCAGCGCCACCTTGGCAGGCTTGATCTGCTGGCCATAGAACGCTTCGAGCTGCGCCAGGTTGACCGATTCGATATCGCCGCCGATGCTGCCTTCGCTGAAGCTCAAGGCCATCCACGGCTCGAAATGCGTGATCAACTTGGGTTTGACTTGCGGGTGCGTGGCCAGGTAAAAGTTCAGGCCATCGGCAAAGGCATCCATCAGCTTTTGCAGCCATGGCGGGCTGGCGCGGTACTGCGCCTGCAGGTCGGCCGGATCAATGAAGAGCTTCATGCGCAGGTCGCGGTACAGCTCCCCCTCGCCCTCCACTTCAGCCAGCCGTCCCATGGCGTTGATGTAATTGCGTTCCACGCGCGGGAAATCGTCTTCCGCCTGCGCGTACATCAGGCCAAAAACGGCGTCCGCATCGCTGTTGCCCGTCACGTGGGGCACGCCCCAGGTATCGCGGGCGATGCTGACATTGGCGGCCTGCGCCCGCCAGCGGGCCAGGTCGACGGCAGACGCCGAGGCGGAAACGGCGGGCGTTGCCAGCGCGGGCGTGCTGGCAACGATGCCGCAGGCGATGGCGGCGAACAGGGTACGGCTGTGCAGCATGCACTACTCCAGAATCAGGTCAACAGTCAGGAAGCGTCGATCAGCGTGGCGATACGCTGGTTGAGTTCCACGTTTTCCGCCTGCAGCTGCGCCACCTTCTGTTTCAGGCTGGCGATCTCGCCGCGCAGGCGTTCCGTCTCGGATGGCGCCTGGGCCGCATTCTCGACCCACGGCTCGTTGCCCGTTTCCGGCGTATCCTGCGGCACGTGGGGCGTCTTCGGCTCGCGCGGCGTGCGCGTGGCGGCGCGCTGCTCGCGGATTTCCTTGGCCGCCTGGCGCAGCAGCTTCTTGCCGCCGGCGACAGCCGCCACCTGCTCTTCCGGCGGCAAGGACGCCACGGTGGCCGCCGCATTGATGGAAATCGTGCCCGAACGGACGGCTTCCACCAGTTCCGGCGACGCCGCTTTCTGGATCTTCTCGATCTGGCTGATCTGGTTGCTGCTCAGGCGCGCCGCCTTGGCCACTTCTTCGCGCGTGCTCATGGGGGGCTTCGGCGCGTTCTCGCCTTCGGGCGCATCGGCCGCACTGACAGGTGCCGGGCTGCGCGCGGCGACAATTTCCTTCTTGCGCAAGGCCAGCACGCCGCGCTGGAAGTCCGACACGCTGCGGCGCGCCAGATGATTGTCGATCATCCACAGCATGACGTCGTCGAGCGAGCTAAAGCTGGTGTTCTGGATGGTCTTGAATTCGATGCCGTGCTGGCGGCAGATGGCGTAGCGGTTATGCCCGTCGATCAGCACGTCGTTCCACAGCACCAGCGCGTCGCGGCAGCCCTCGGCCAGCAGGCTGCGCTCGAGCGCCGCGTACTCGCTGGCGGTGAGCGGGTCGATGTACGACTGCAGCACCTGATTGATAGTGATATTCATGGTTGTCCTCAATATTGCGGCGCGATGGTCCGCGCCGGCACGAATGCTACACCATCTGCCCGCCATGGCCGGGTAAAATCACGGCGGCACAGCCCACTCCCACACCGAGACCATGAAAAGAAAGTACGCCACCGCCATCATCTTCGCCGTCGCCGCCATCGGCTTTACGTGGGTCAGCCCGTATATCGCCATGTACCGCATCAGCATCGCGGCCAAGTCGGTGCGCCTGGAAAACCTGGCGCAGCATGCCAACTTGCCCGCCGTGCGCGCCAGCGTGACGCGCCAGCTGCTGGCAGCCGGTGAAGCGGGCAACGCGGAAGAACTCAAGGAGACGCTCGACACCATCCTCTCGCCGCCCGGCATCACGGTGCTGATCCTGCATGGCAAGCAAGGCGCGGACGGCCAGCGGCACGATTTCGGCATGGCTTACCGCTCATGGAACGAGGTGGTGCTGCGGCGCAAGGGAACCGGCCCGGCCGCCAGCCAGTTCGTGCTGCGGCGCCATGGCATCTGGGACTGGCAACTGACGGAAATCATCCTGCCACCGGAACTACTATAGGGAAAATTGATCTAAAACAACATTTATGCCATCTTGGCTAAACCGCTATATTGATTTTTGGAAATATTATGTAGAATGCCAACACTTCAGGCGCACCGGGTCGCCAGGTATCCAAGAGATTGCACGATGAAAAAAATGATGCTTCTCGCCGTAGTGGCACTGGTCGCCTTGGCCGGGCTCTTCTATGGCAGCCCGTATTTCACCATGAACAAGATCCGCACGGCCACCATGGACGAGGATACGCAAGCGCTGGCGCCGCATATCGACCAGGCCCAGTTGCGTGCCAGCCTGGGCAGCCAGTTGCAAACGCTATTTTCCGCGCCGGAAGTGGCCGAGGACATCAGCCCTGACGTCATCGCGCCCCTGCTCGACACCATGCTGATGCCTGAAGGCATCGTCGCCTTGATGAAACTCAACGACCGCTACGAAAAACCCATCGCCAAGGTCAGCGACATCAGCGGCCGCAAGCGCAACACCAAGCCCGAATACAAGCTCCACTACACCTCCTGGGACAGCGTTGTCGTCCAGCGCGCCCATAGCAAGAGCCATATCGGCGAACTGACCCTGACCCGCGATGGCGTATGGGGCTGGAAGCTGACCTCGGTGGCCTTGCCCAGGAATCTGCTGGCCGACGCCTAAGCGCACGGCGGCTGCGCATGCCAGCCGCCGTTCCAGCAAAGGCGCTACACCTTGGCCAGCTTCCAATCCAAGGTCGCTGGCGATATCCAGCCGGCGCCCTGAACCGGAGTCCAGGTATACCGTATGTAGATGCGATTATCGATCGGATACAAGCCGCCTACTTTTGCCAGGCCGTCGCCGACGACGACGGTCGATTCCGCGAACCCGTTGCAGCCGCCGTTCGGGCTGCTGGTGCCACCGATGGAAATGGTGGCATTGGCGAGAAAGGTATCGCCGGCAGCGGTATGCCATCCGGCGGAGACATCGTGGCCCGTATCAATATAGATGGTGAAGGGCACATAAGTGCCCGAAATATAGCCGACCTTGCCGACATTGATCGCCAGCGTGCCCGACCTGACAACCTTCGGAGCGGAAACAATGTCGCGTGAAAAGTAGCCCGATCCATTCGCCCGCAAGCCGATCTGGTCGCCGATGGCAATGAACATCTGGTCGCCGCTGGCGTCCAGATTCACATACGCACTGTTCGCCCCATTCTGCAGCCGGCCGGAGGTGATGGTGCCCAGGCTGCCGGAGGGCGCTTTGAGCGACCCGGAAAACGTGGCATTGCCGGCAACCACCTGGAACTGTGGCGTGTCTATATCCCCATCGGCATCCAGGCGCAAATAGCCACCCGTATTTTTATTCCCCAGGCGCAAGCCTTCCGGTCCCACATAAAAGCCGCCCCCCGCTGTGGGCCAGGCAGCGGAAGTAAATGCGCCGCCGGCGATGGTACCCCGCAAGCGTACATTGTTCGCCTGCAAATCGCCGCCGCGCTGCAAATACCAGCCTTCCTTGCCAGCCACGTAATTGCTGCTCCACAGGTCACCGCCGATTTTCGCGTTGGTTATCGATGCATTCTGAATATACGCATCTGCAATGTAGACGCCAATTGGCACGATCACGCCGTTGACAACTGTTTCTGTTGCACGCACGATAAACGGCATGCTCGCGGGGATGCCAGGGCCAGCCGGATTGGCAATCATGAAGGTATCGGCACGCACGGCGAACAAGCTCGTTGGCGTGGCGTTGCTGGACGTCGTGGCGAGGCCATATCCGCTGATGTAGCCGTTGACATCCTGCTTGATCGTGTATTGCGCCGACAACTGCCCTGTCTGCGTGGCCCGCGTCGTCGCCTCGATCTGGATCGCGGCCGTCCGTGCCTGCGACTCAGCGGCCAGGCGCTGGGTCACGCTGCCAGCCAGGGTTGCCGGTCCGTCGACAAGCGAAATGCGCTCGCCCAGGTGATTACTGAGCTGGCTTTCCGTCAATTGCGCCGTCAATACGCCCAGCAGATGCTCGACTTCGATCGAGGAAGCGCCGACCGTACCCGAGGATGCATTGTAGGGGCCAGGCACGTTGGCCCAGGAAACATAGCGTATCCAGTAATAGCGCGTGGCACCGGGCCCCACCGGATCGACATGGCTGTTGCCGCTGGCACGGACCAGCAGCGTCGCTTGCGCGAAATTATTCACGGTTGCACGCCACACTTCCGTGTAGGCAAGTTGATGATAGTTTGCTGGCGACGCTGCCCAAGCCAGCTCGATCGTGGCAGCTTTACCCGTGGTAAACAAGCCGGACGGGGCCGGTGGTGGAGTCAAATCCAACGGACGAGACATAGCGATGGTTTGCCGGCCAACGTGGCTGCGGCCATCGATCACCATGGTGGCGCTGACCGTGACAGTACTGGCCACCATGTCGGCATAGCGCAAGCTGGCCGTATTGCCGTCCACGCGCAGGGGCGTTTCCGGCGCAGTGGAAAACATCACTGTGCCTGCAGCACCAAGAACGGTGGCCGTCATCAGGATTTCGGCTGGTGCGGCGGTGCCGTTTTGCGCCACCTCAAACAGGCTGGAACTGGATGACAGCAGCACGCCGGCATCGTGCGCAGGCGAGTAGCGGGGCGACGTTGCTTGCAGCAAGATATCGCGGTCATTGATCGGAGCACCCATTAGTGGCCTCCCGTCGCCATTGAAGGCGGCATGTGCGTCTTATTCATGATTTCTTTCAACTTAGTTGGAGAACGGCGGTATTGCCGCACTCGAAAAACACCTTCAGCACGACCACTGGCCGTTTGGCTTGGTCAACATGGCGCTCAGGGGCGGGCGATGCTCCAGCAGCCATCGATGGGCGTGCTGCACATCAGATTTCCTCGATATCGATGGTGGTGGCATAGCTTTGAAATGACGGCGTCGTGATGGCGGCAAGGTTCGCCAGCCGGCCATAAACCTGATGCGCCTGCTCCAGTTCGGGATCGTCGTCATCAGGAAACAGGCTGGCGAACAGGGGGCGCGACAGACCATTTCCCCGCACGATGCGCCACAGTCCGGCGCGGTCCATCGCCGTCATGTTGGATAGCGGCAGCGACAGCTTGCGGTACTGCGTGCCCAAGTCCACATTTTGCTGTCCGGCGGAGGTGCGATATTGCGTACTCGTATCGATCAGTGCCAGCCCGGCGCCATAGGCGACATTGTTTTGCGGACGCCAGTAGCTGCCGACCACCAGACGCGCAGCTTCCAGGTAGCCGGCAGGGTTGTCCGGATCGCTCAATTCGATCAGCAGGACGCGAAAACTCGTGATGGGAAACCAGACGCGCGCATAGGTGCCGCCGCCATACGAAAAGGCATTCACCCCTAATGGCAAGGCGCCCCAGTCCCACAGCCCCAGGGGGGCGTAATCACAGGCCGCTACCATGCCCGTGTCGAACAGGGCCGCGCTGTCGCCCGGCTGCGCGTAGCCACGCACGCGGATCTTGGCCAGCGGCGTCAAGTTGCAGAATGGTAGGGCGACACAACCACCCAGTTCTGGCGCCACCCAGGTCGCGGTGATGTTCAGTGCAGTGCCGGCCGAACGCAGTACTTGTGAACGGTCTTCAGTCAGTAAATTTGCGGGGCCCAGCGCGCCGCTCTGGCTGGACGCTGTCAGCGTGGCCCGGTCGGCCGCATTGTCGTGAATGATGCGCACGTGGCTCATGCGGCCTCCATGTGCGTAATTACTGGAGATGTATCAAGCGTAGGCACGATAGTTTTCCTTTTTAGTATCTATGGGTATGAAAAAGCGGGCGCATGGATTGCTGGCCAGCATGCAAGAAAAAATGGACTAGCGGAAAAATCGGCAATGGAACGCGTACGCACGCGTAGCCGCGCCAGGAAACGGTAGAATTGTGGGGAACTAGGCGCGGCGGCTAGCCGCAATGCGAATAATCAACAACATAAAAGGAAGCGCTATGACCGATGTCGTACAACACGCACTGGCCCATGCGGGCAAACCGGCCACCACGCCCTGGGTCGTCACCCTCGTCAGCGGCGAGAAGCTGACAGGGCCCATCACCGTGCTGGCCGACGGCTGCTACGCCATCGGCCTGGGGCAAATCAAGTACTTTGCCAGCGACAAGGTGGCCAGCCTGAATGTCTCGGGCGCGGGCGCGTTTCCTATCTGATGGATCGCACAGCTGACGGCGTGCAGGACAGCACGGCGCTGGCGGCGCATTTGCAGGCGCTGGAAGCGGCCCTGCAAAGCCAGGCCGTGCGCGCCGACAGCGCCAGGCTGGCGGCGCTGCTGGCTGACGAGTTCTTAGAATTCGGCAGTTCCGGCAATGTCTGGACGCGCGCGGCCACCTTGGCCAACCTGCCCGATGACGTATTTTGCCCGCGCGGCATCGAGGACTTCCAGGCGCAACTGCTGGCCGACGATGTTGCCTTGGTGACTTACCGCTCGCAGCGGCTTGCCGTGGGCGCCCTGCCCGCCAGCGCCAGCCTGCGCAGTTCGCTATGGAAACGGCGCGACGGCCGCTGGCAAATGGCGTTTCACCAGGGCACGCCTATTGTCGGCTGAGGCTGCGCCCGCTCAGGCAGCCTGGCGCTCGGCGCCCTGCTGCGTCAGTGCCGGCAGGCGCGCCAGCGCATCCTGTAGGGCGGCAAAACACTCGGCATCGATGGCCGTGCCCACCGTTTCGGCCATGATCTCGAGCGCCTTGGGGATCGGGATCGGCCCACGGTAAGGGCGGTCGGCCGTGATGGCGTCGAAAATATCGGCCGTGGTGATGATGCGCGTTTCCAGGCTGATATCGTCCGCCGTCAAGCCGCGCGGATAGCCCTTGCCGTCGAGCCGTTCGTGGTGCGCGGCCGCGACGATCGCCAGTTCCGCAAACGCATCGATGCGCGACAAGATCGTTTCCGTGTAGCGCGCATGCTGCTGCACCGCCAGCCATTCGTCCGCATCGAGCTTGCCTGCCTTGTCCAGCACGCTATTGCTGACGCCGAGTTTTCCCACGTCATGCAGCAAGGCGCCCCGCTTGAGCCAGCGGCGCCGTTCCGGCGTCACGCCCATGGACTCGGCGATCATGTCCGTGTACAGCGCCACGCGCTCGCTGTGGCCGCTGGTGTACGGGCTTTTCGAGTCGACCACCTGGCCGAACGCGGCGGCGATATCGTCAAGGTAATCCTCGTCCACCGGCACGCAACGGCTTGCCGGCTCCAGCGCCGCCACGGCCGCGCCGATGTCCTGCGCGCGCAGCATGGACCAGAAGGCACCCGACTGCGCCACCCGCTCGAAGGCCTGCACCAGTTGCGGGTCGAACCAGGTGCCGCTGCGCTGGCGCACTTCGGCCTGCGCGGCGCGCGCGCCATCGGCCGTATGGAACACGTCGATCACCTGCGCCAGCAAGGCGATGCGCGAAAATAGGGGAATTGCCTGGCCGGCCAGCTTTTCCGGCTTGCCCTGCCCGTTGTGGTGTTCGTCCAGACTGTAGATGCCTTGCGCCACCGCTTCCGGGAAGCGCAGCAGGCGAGCAATGTCGGCGCCGCGCTGGCAGCGCGTGGCGATCAGCTCCTGCGCGATGTGCGGACCGTCGCGCAAGATCGTCATCACGGCGCGGAAGCGCTCGGCCAGGCCCGCCTTCAGCCCCGTGTGCTTGAGCACGAATTTGAGCACCTGCGGCAAACTGTCGCCCACCGTCTTGAAACCTTGCTTGAAGGCCAGGTCGTCCGTCAGGTACAGCTCGCAGATGCGCGCCGCATTGCTGCTGCAGCCCAGGTCCTTGAGCAGCAAGGTGTAATACAGCTTCCACAAGTCGTCCTCCGGCATGCCCAGCTCGCGCCCCACATGCATGCCGATCCAGCAGCAGCGGATGCAATGGCCTTCCGGCTGGCCTTCGGTGATGTCGAGCGCCTGGCTCAGGGCGGCGATCAGCTCGGATAACTTGATGCCGTCAACGGCCGGCACGTCTGTGGATAATATTGACATAGTAGAAATATACATTTCCCATTTGGAATAAATTATATTCTACGCGAACTGGACGGTGGCATATGCCTCAAGGCAATAATTCAACGGCGGCCAGGGCCGCGCACCATGCGCTGACGCATGCACAGCGGCACAGTCGTGTGGTGCTGCAACAACATCGCGGTAGCGCAAAAAAAACACGGCGGCTGTTGTATTTTCAGCAGGAAGCGGCAGCGTTACTTGCCCCTGGCGCTCTTCCGTTTGCGCTGCCACAGGGAAAGGCGGCAGCGTCGGCGCACTCGCTCGCACGATCGCAAGCCTGCCGGCACTCCACTATGCGCCTGCACGATATTGACGACAAATACGATTTTACTAGCTGATTCAGAGGAAATTGATATGAATTGACGACACACAGAAATGGCATGAATGGCAAAAAATGGCGTGCTAGCATGATTTTTCGCCTGGCCGAAAACAGCCGCCAGTACCTGCCGCAGCACCCATTCCAAGGAGCCGTTTCATGATGACACCGCATGCCAGCACAGTACGCCGCACCCTGATCGCCCTTGCCGTTACGGCCGCATTCCCCTTGCAGGCGCTGGCGCAGACGCAGGAAAGCGCTGCTGCAACGGCCGCCGAAGCCCCGCCGGCATCCGCCGCGCAAGCGGGCCCCGGCCAATTGGAAACCGTCATCGTCACGGCGCAGCGGCGCGCGGAAAACATCAAGGACGTGCCCATGTCGATCGCCACCCTGAAGGGTGACAAGCTCGAAACCCTGACGGCCGGCGGCGCCGACATCCGCTTTCTCAATAGCCGCTCGCCCAGCGTTTCCGTCGAATCGGATTATGGCCGCACTTTCCCGCGCTTCTATATTCGCGGCCTGGGCAATACCGACTTCGACTTGAATGCCTCGCAGCCGGTGGGCCTGGTGATGGATGACGTGGTGCAGGAAAACGCCATGCTGAAAGGTTTTCCCGTGTTTGACGTGGACCAGGTGGAAGTGCTGCGCGGGCCGCAAGGCACCCTGTTCGGCCGCAACTCGCCGGCCGGCGTGATCAAGTTCGATTCGGCCAAGCCCGTGTTCAGGACAGAAGGCTACCTGAGCGGCGGTTTCGGCAAGGATGGCGTGAAAAACCTGGAAGGCGCTTTCAACGTGCCCGTCAGCGATACGCTGGCCCTGCGCTTTTCCGGCCAGACGCAACGCCGCGACGACCGCGTACACAATCCACGCGCCACCGGCACGCGCGACTTCGAAGGCTATGAAGACAGCGCCGCCCGCCTGCAGGTGCTGGTCAAGCCCACGCGCGACCTGACCGCCCTGTTCAACGTGCACGCGCGCAACCTCGATGGCACGGCCACCCTCTTCCGCGCCAACATACTCAAGCAGGGCACGAACGACCTGGTCGACGGCTTTGATTACGATAACTACCCGACGGACGGCATCAATCGCCAGCACCTGAAAACCAAGGGCGGCAGCATGCGGCTGAAATGGGACTTGCCCGGCGTGACCCTGCACTCGATCACCGGCTACGAAAAACTCGATTTCTACAGCCGCGCCGACGTCGATGGCGGCTATGGCGCCGTGTATGCGCCGCCGATGGGCCCGGGCTTCATCCCCTTCGTCGTGGAAACGGCTGACGTGATTCCCAACCATAAACAGATTTCGCAGGAATTCCGCGCCGAATCGAGCGCTAAGGGTCCGCTGCAATGGATAGGCGGCCTGTTCTATTTCAAGGAAGACATCCAGATCGACAGCATCGGCTTCGACAGCCTGGCGCCGGGCAACCCGCAAAGCCCGAACTATGCGACGCAAAACCAGAGTTCAAAATCGTACGCGGCCTTCGGCTCGCTGAACTACACAGTGTCGGATGCCCTGAAACTGCGCGCCGGCCTGCGCTACACGACGGACAAGAAGGATTTCTCGGCCAAGCGCGTCGAGGCGACCACGGCCGGCCCGTTCAAGCTGAACGATACGTCGCACAACGTCAGCTGGGACTTGAGCGGCACCTATGTGCTGACGCCGCAGACCAACGCCTACGCGCGCATCGCCACCGGCTACCGCGCGCCGTCGATGCAGGGCCGCCTGAACGGCCTGGCCGACCGCCCTTCCTTTGCCGGCGCCGAAAAAGTGCTGTCCGTCGAAGCGGGCATCAAGCAAGACCTGTTCGACAAGCGCGCCCGCCTCAGCCTGGCCGTGTTCCAGTACCGGGTAAAAGACAAGCAATTGACGGCCGGCAGCGGCGCCGTCAACATGAACCAGTTGATCAACGCCGACAAGGCCATGGGCCAGGGCGTGGAACTGGACTTCCAGGCCAACCTCAGCGACTCGCTCAGCATGACCCTGGGCGGCAGCTACAACCACACGGAAATCAAGGACAAGAGCCTGTTCGTGCAAAGCTGCGGCAATGCGCAGAACAACCCGGCCAGCGGCTGCACCGTCACCGACCCGCTGGGCCCGTTCAAAGGCA
>RCUS01000682.1_pt1 | contig 20898 bp, 17 predicted proteins | sample 2166221 | NCBI WGS metagenome assembly RCUS01 (sample SAMN09932758, study PRJNA488358) | compost metagenome | isolation source: compost soil in cyclohexanecarboxylic | place: Germany: Experimental Botanical Garden | reverse complement strand
CTCCACTTCAGTGTGGATTTTGAGGTCATTTTTCGGTTCCCGTCCAGCGCCGAACACTATTGAGACAGCCGTGGTGGTACTTCAGCTTACGCGCAGGCTGACAGATGGTCGATGTTTCCCCGGCAATAAGCGCCTACAAGCTGATTCTCCAGCTTGCGTGCAGGATGCCAGATCGTTGACGATTCCACGGCAATAGACGCCCTACAGGCTGGTCCTCCAGCTTGCGCGCAGGCTGCCAGATTCCGGAGGATTCCGCTAAATGTTAAGCTCCATCGCCTTTCTCCAGCCGCCGAACGATGTCAGCTCATAAGCTTCCTCAACCGCATAGGCTTCGCACATGAAGCCGGAGACGGTCCGACCGTCTTGCAGCTCAATTTGGCCGATGCCGAGCGGCGACGGGATGGATGCCGTGAACAGCCCGAAGGAAGTCGCCGGCATATCCCACAGCTCAACGGCAATGGACGCCCCTCCTGACGGGACCCGGACCAGACCCGGCTTGGCCGGCTCGGTCGGCAGCTTATATAGCCGGTAATTCTCCGAGGTCGCAGCCTCTTCCACGAACACCGCGCCGTAGCCGGTCATCTGCGGTTCCAGTCCCATGCCGCGCATATGCAGCCCGCAGACGGCTACCCGAATGGTATCCTGCTGCCGCAGGAAGTGCCGGGAGGCGGGAATGAGATTCCCTTCTTCCTCCGGAACCGTGAAGAGCGTAATGCCAAACGGCAGCTTCGGCCCGGCCATTCCGGCGGGAATGGCAATGGCGCTCAAGTCGAGCAGATTGCAGTGGTTAGTGTAGAGACCCATTTGGCTGTTGGTCGCAATGGGATCGGCTGCTACCTGCTCCCTTGTCCAGGTGCCGCCGCAGGTCGGCAGCACAAGGACCGCCCGCCGGAGCCACTGCCGGGTGAGCGCCTTGATCTCGGCCAGCCGATGCTGGGCCTTGAAGAGGGCGCTTGCCGTGAACCCCGCTCTCGCTCCCGAGCGCAGAATCGTCTCCGTCACCGGCAGAGCCGCACCTGGATGCTCTTCAATGAAGGCATCCAGATCGCTCCACCGCTCGGCGACGAGCGGACCTTCGTACAGCAGGGCTGCCGCTTCCTGCAGCAGACCGGCGTCCACCTGCTTCACCGTTACGCCTGACCGGAGTATCCGCTGCTTCGCCCGCTCCCACGCAGCTTCATATTCCGCTGCGAAAGGGCCGTAGAACTGCAGCGGATCTGCGGGGAGCAGCCATACGGCAGGCTGCTCCGGGAAGTTCAGCGGGCGGGCGGCGGAATACGGATCGCCCGCCAGCGGTCCGCGGACGGCCTTGTCAACGGCCGCCGCATCCTCTGCGGACCGGGCGAACACGGTCACGCAGTCAATGCTCCGGCAGGCGGGAATGACGCCTGCCGACGGCCAGGCCGAGACGGCCGGCTTGTAGCCGACGAGGCCGTTCAGGGCGGCGGGTACGCGGCCGGAGCCGGCAGTGTCGGTGCCGAGCGAGAAAGCGGCCTGTCCGCGGGCCACCGCAACGGCTGAGCCGGAGCTGGAGCCGCCGCTGATCAGCTCGGGGCGCAGCGCGTTATGCGTGTCGCCGTAAGGGCTGCGGGTGCCGACCAGGCCGGTGGCGAACTGGTCGAGGTTCGCTTTGCCCACGGGCACCGCGCCTGCCGCGATCAGCCGTTCCACAACCGCCGCATGCCGGTCCGGCATGTATTCGAAATCCGGGCAGGCCGCCGTAACCGGCCAGCCCGCCACCTCAATATTGTCCTTCACCGCGAACGGGATGCCCCATAGCGGATAATCGGCGGGATTCATCGCCTTCAGCCGCTCCAGATAAGGCGCGATGCGCTCCAGGGAAGGCTCCAGAATCCATATCTTCATGTCCCGGTCCCGTGCCGCACGACCCGTTACCGCCTCCATCACCTCTTCCGGCGTAAAGCTGCCGGACAGATAGCCTTTGCGGAGCGATTCGAGAGTAAGTTCAAAGGGAACGGCTTGTATGCTCATGATGCTGTCGCCTCCTGTTCCAGCTCCAAGGGATAAATCGCCGCAATGCAGTCTCCCGCACGTACCTGATCGCCGGATTCGACGAAGACGGATGCGATAACGCCGTCGAACGGAGCGAACTGCGAGAACTCCATTTTCATACTTTCTTCTATTATAATGGCGTCGCCTTTCAGTACCTTCTGACCCGGCTTCACCAGCACCTTCCAGACACTGCCCGACATCGAGCTGTTCACGCCCTGGCTGCCGCCAGGGAGCGCCTCCTGCTCGTGGGAAGCGGAGCCTTCCGGCTCGGATACGTGCTCGGCGATGCCGAGCCGCTTCCATAGATCGCGCTCTTCCTGGAATGATGCCTGCTGCAACTTCCGGAACGCGGCCGATTCCTCCTGAATCTCTTCGAGCCAGCTTAAGTATTGACCCAGGTTAAACGTAGTCTCTTCAACTTCAACCGTGAACTCTCCCCGGGGGAACTCGTCTCTCATCCGTAGCAGTTCCTCCTCGGAGACCGGATAGAAGCGAATCTGATCGAAGAAGCGGAGCAGCCAGGGCTTGCCTTCCACAAAGTTCGCCGTCTGGCGGAACTTGTTCCACATCTGCACCGTGCGGCCTACGAACTGATAGCCGCCGGGGCCTTCCATGCCGTAGACGCAGAGATAAGCACCGCCGATGCCGACGGCATTCTCCGGCGTCCACGTCCGCGCCGGGTTGTACTTCGTCGTCACGAGCCGGTGACGCGGATCAAGCGGCACGGCGACCGGCGCGCCGAGATACACATCGCCCAGCCCCATCACAAGATAGGAAGCGTTGAATACAACCTCGGCGACTTCCTCCAGCGAGCCCAGACCGTTCATCCGGCGGATGAACTCCAGATTGCTCGGACACCATGGGGCATCCGGGCGTACATTTTGCTGATAGCGCTCAATGGCCAGCCGGGTTGCCGGATCATCCCACGACAGCGGCAGCTTCACAATCCGCGACGGAACTTCGATGGAATCGAGGGACGGCAGCGCAAGGTCGATCTCCATGACCTTCGCGGCAGCTTCCTTGACTGTGATCCGGGAAGCATCCAGATGAATCTGCAGAGAGCGGATACCCGGCGTCATTTCAATATAAGGAATGCTGCCGCTGTCCTTTACGGCCTGCATCAGCACATACACCTGGAACCGGTACAGGAGATCGAGCTCCCGATCTCCGTATTCCACCAGGATGTTCTCGTCGCCGGAGCAGCGAACCGCGATCTTGAAGCGGCGGCCTTCCTCTTCGTAAGCGATGAGCGGCATGTAATCGCCGCGCGAAACCTCAGGCAGCTCCGGCAGCTTCGGCATTTCAGTCATTTCAGTCATTTCAGTCATTTCAGTCATTTCAGTCATTTCAGTCATTTCAGACAGTCCCGTCGGTCCCATCAACCTCGGCAACTCCGGCATCTTCGACGGCCCCGGCAGCTCCGCTTTTTCCCCAAGCCGCTGGAGATACAGCTCTTGCGCCGCCCGCAGCTCCTCGGCTTCCTCAACGGTAATCAGCTTGAAGCTGACTTTGTCGCCCGGACGAAGCTGGCCGATCTTCCACAGCTCGGCGGTAGCCGTTGTCACGGGGCAGACGAACCCGCCGAGGCTCGGGCCGTCCGGTCCGAGCAGGATCGGCATATCGCCCGTCAGGTCCAGCGCGCCGACTGCGTAGGCGTTGTCGTGAATGTTCGACGGGTGGAGTCCGGCGTCTCCGCCATCCTCGCGCGCCCAGAGCGGCGCAGGTCCGATCAGGCGGACGCCAGTGCGGGAGCTGTTGAAGTGAACCTCCCACACGGTGGAGGTAAGCTGGTCCAGATAGGCGGGAAGCACATATTCCGCCGTACAATGCGGACCCGGGATGACGCCGATGGTCCATTCGTTCGCCGTCTTCGGGATGGAGGCGGCATCCAGCGCAGGCAGCGGCTTCGCTGCCGCTCCCGGATGGACGCGCAGCACGGCTCCCGGCCGCAGCGCGCCGCCCATATGCCCGCCGAAGCCTCCGAGCGTGAAGGTCGAAGCGCTGCCCAGCGTCAGCGGCATGTCGAGCCCGCCTGCAACCAGCAGGTAGGTCCGCATACCCGCCGCAGCTTCAGCCAAGGTCAACACAGAGCCCGCCATCGCCTGCACCGGGGTATACAGCGGCACGGACACTCCGTCCAGCTCCGCGTTCATATCCGCTCCCGTTAGACAGAAGAGTATGTCATCCCGAAAGCGGTACGAACCGCCGCGCAGCGTCATTTCAAGTCCCGCCGCCGACTCTTCGTTGCCCAGCAGCCGGTTGCCGATGCGGAACGCCAGGCGATCCATCGGACCTGAAGGTGGGACGCCGATATCCCAGTAGCCAATCCGTCCCGGAACATCCTGAACCGTTGTCTGCACGCCGCCGTCCAGCACCTCGATCGCATGCTCCGCCGGAAGGAAGCCGTTCAGCATGTTTGTATAGACAAGCCCTTCCTTGAAAGCCTCCGTCTGCAAAAAAGCTTCTATATAAGACTGGTTCGTCGTCACCCCGTATACGCGCAGCGTATGCAGTGCGTTCACCATTTCGGCGATGGCTTCCCGGCGCGTACCGGCATGCACGATAATTTTCGCCAGCATCGGATCATAGAGAGTGGTGACCTCCAGCCCTTGTTGAATCCAGGTCTCGATTCTCGCTTGCTCCGGCCACATGACGGCATCGATACGGCCGTCGCCCGGACGGAAGTTATTGGCGCAGTCCTCTGCGTACAGGCGCACTTGCAGGCTGTGGCCTTGAGGTTCGCGGACCCGCTCCTCCAGTCCCTTGAGCTTACCCGCAGCCTCCAGAACCATCCACTCGACCAGGTCGATGCCGAGCACTTCCTCCGTTACGCCGTGCTCAACCTGAAGTCTCGTGTTCACTTCAAGGAAATAATAACGCTGGGCTTCCGGGTCATAGAGGAACTCCACCGTTCCCGCGCTGCGGTAACCGGCTTCCTTCGCGAGCCTGCGCGCACTGTCATGCATATCGCGGCGGACCGCCTCCGGCAGCAGCGGCGCCGGCGTCTCTTCAATAATCTTCTGGTTCCGCCGCTGCACCGAGCAGTCCCGCTCGCCAAGTGCAACAGCTTCCCCTTCACCGTTCCCGAAAATCTGCACCTCGACATGGCGGGCGCGGGCGATGTATTTTTCCAAAAACACCCCGCCGTCGTTGAAGTTGGCTGCCGCAAGCCGGGTTACCGACTCGAACGCATCCCGAAGCGCCGCTTCATCATGACAAATGCGCATCCCGATTCCGCCGCCTCCTGCGGTACTCTTCAGCATTACGGGATACCCGATCCCGTTCGCACGGTCAGCCGCTTCAGCCGCGTCTGTGATCAGCCCCGTTCCGGGCAGCATCGGCACTCCCGCCTGCCGCGCCATGGAGCGGGCCGTATGCTTCAGCCCGAACAGCTCCATATGCTCCGGCGACGGGCCGATGAAGGTGATGCCATGCTCCGCGCAGGCCTTCGCGAAAGCCGCATTTTCGCTCAGGAAGCCGTAACCCGGATGAACCGCATCCGCGCCCGTCTCCACCGCTGTACGAAGAATCAGCTCCGCATTCACGTAGCTCTCTTTGGCAGGGCCGTCACCGATCAGCACCGCCTCATCGGCCTGCTCCACATGCAGGCTGTCTCTGTCCGCCTTCGTATACACGGCAACCGATGCGATGCCCATCGCGCGAAGCGTGCGGATAATCCGGACGGCGATCGTTCCCCGGTTGGCGATCAGTACTTTTTTAAACATGGCTGCCGCCTCCTTCAACATCCCAGATCAGCACCTGCGCCGGCGTCGGGTTGTAAGCATTGCATGGATTGTTAAGCTGCGGACAGTTGCTGATCAGCACGGTGACCGGCGCGAGCGCCGTCAGCTCTACATAGCGTCCCGGACCCGACACGCCGTCGGCAAAGACCAGCTCTCCTTCCGGTGTTACCGGAACATTCATGAAGAAATTCACGTTCGGCGCCAGATCGCGCTTGGTGAACTCGCTGCGTCCCGACAGCATCAGCATGAAGGTATCCCGGCAGTTGTGCATCGGCAGCGTATCATGCGAGTAGCGTACCGTGTTGCTCTGCGCGGAGCATGCGCCCCCGATCGTATCATGACGCCCGCATGTATCGGCTGTTATCTTCAGCAGCTCCCGTCCCGATTCGGCGACAAGCACCGATCCGGTCGTCAGGTACAAATTATGCTGGCGGGTAATGGTCCGGACGGCGCTGTAATGGTCGCTCGGATCTTCCGTCGAATAGAACAGCGTATCTACGGCCTGATTGCCTTCCACATCGACGATGCGCAGCACCTGGCCCGGGAGCAGGTCATGAATCCATCCTTCTCCGGCCGGGATGATTCGGTCATAGACCGCCTCGGCTGCCGTCTTCTCGCTCATTACCGGTTGAAATGTACTCATGTTAGTTCGCTCCTCTCATCAATGCGTAGGCATTCCATGTATTTTCAAAAGCCCGCCGGTTCTCCCCGCAGTGGTTAACACAGAGATCATCCTCAAGGACCGGCGCGGCATCCGCGACACAGATCGTTACAGCCGACTCCGGATAATCCTTCGACGGATTCAGGGGATTTGGTGTATTCGAGAACACCATCAGCACATCCATTTCCGTCCGCAGTGTAACCGACCGCCCCGCCGTTTCCTGAGGGATATACCGCATGGAGCCGTCAAGCTCGCAGATCACCTTGGAGAAAAAGTTGACCGGTGTGCTCAAATCCCGAGGCGTCAGGTTATGCCGATACAGCTCTACAACCAGGTTCTCCTCCCCGCTGCGGTGCCAGGTGTTCCGCTCCTGCTGATAGGAGGTCGAGCCGTACTTGCTGTCCGTGCCCGCCCGGTTCGTGTACCCGCCAAGCGGATCATGCCAGCCGACCGTATCCTCCGTGACCGAAGCCAGCACCCTTCCCTGATCGCTCATCAGCACATGTCCAGCCGTATAAAAAGCGGTGTGCTGCGCCTTGAGCGAATCCGGCATATTGTAGCGCTCGGAAGGATGAAAGGCATCGTACAGCAGTGCGGAGAGATTCGCGCCGTCTCCGGCTGCCGTCAGTGTAATGGATTTGCCCTTGCCGATCCGTGCGGACCATTTGCCTCCAGGCTGCAGCGTAATTGAGAATGGTGATGTCATCTTAATTCCCCCTGTATGCGGATTTGGACTTGAACTGCCTGAACACTTGCCGAAAAAAAATAAAAAAGCCCGGGAGAAGCATCAAAGCTGACTTTGATGGATTCTCCCGGGCTTTTTTCCCGCCGTGTACACCAAGGCGACTAACGCGCCGATGCGCCTTCTCTCGGACCAGCCGACTCCCCAGAGGAGAGCCCGGAACCCTAGAAGACCTTGTTATGAAATTGCTTGTGTAACGAATCCTAACACAATTTCAGGACCTGCGCAATAAACCTTACGCATTTTTCCGAAAAAAAGACGTACGATCTCCAAAAATCCAGGCGGATTGTATGGAAAACTCACTTTTTCAAACATATGTTCGTCTTATTTTCTGAAAAAAAGACTTGATTTTTCGAAAAACCCCTGCAACAATGTGAGGTGTCATGACATAGCTAATGTTTCACTGCTGTTTCTCAAATTTGGTGGAGGGATGCAAATGTCGAATAACCTAACATTAAAACGGAATCTGTCTTTATCCCATGTCGTGACTATGGGTCTGGCCTGGATGTCGCCCATGATCTTTTTTACAAGTTTCGGTGTGCTGCTTGATGGTGCGAAAGGCATGCTTCTCGCGGCTTATATGCTGGCCTTCGTGGCCATCGTCTTCACGGCTGCAAGCTACGGACAGATGTCGCGCGCCTTTCCCGTCTCCGGCTCTGCATATACGTATGTAAGCAAAGCGATTCATCCGTTTCTCGGCTTTCTGGTAGGCTGGGCGGTGCTGCTCGACTACCTGTTCTCCTGCATCATTGCTGTGCTGATGTTCGGCATTAACCTGAACGCCCAATTCCCTTCGGTCCCCTCCTCGGTGTGGATCGTGCTGCTCACCGCTGCCGTCATGGTCATCAACATCGTCGGCATCAAGGAATCCGCCAATGTGAGCAAGATATTCGTGCTTATGCAAATTGTGTTTATCGCGGGATTTTGCGCCCTCCTTGTCTACAAAGGATTTCAGGGCGGGATTACGGCAGGCTTCAATCCTTTTTCCGCAGGCAAAGGGGTCTCCTTCTCTTCCATTCTGGCCGGCGCTTCGCTCGTCTGTTTCTCATTCCTCGGCTTCGATTCCATCACCACGATGGCGGAAGAGACGAAGGAACCGAGCAAAACTATTCCCCGCGCCATTATCATCATCGTCGTGCTGGCGGGTCTGATGTACTTCGCCACGGCCTATCTGATTCAGCAGATGTATCCGTCCTTCACCTTCACCAACATGGACTCAGCCGGCTTTGAGCTTATGCAGTCCATCGGCGGCAGCATGCTGGCTTCGGTGTTCACCTTCGTTATCATCTTCTCGATACTGTCCCAGGGCATGTCGTCCATGACTACGGTCACCCGGCTGCTGTTCGTCATGGGCCGAACGTCGCTCCTGCCCAAAGCATTTGCTTCCATTCATCCCAGATTCCGCACACCTGTGTTCAATATCATCCTGGCAAGCATTATCTCCCTGTCCGCTCTCTTCATCAGTCTGGATACGGCTATCAAATTCGTGAACTTCGGCGCGCTGACGGCCTTCCTCTTCGTCAACTTGTCCGTTATCTTTCACTATATCATCCACATGAAGCAGCGGTCCCCGAAGGACCTGCTCTTCCGCCTGCTGTGCCCGCTCTTCGGCGCCGGATTCGTCCTGTACCTTATCACGCTGCTGGATATCGATTCTCTCATGCTCGGGGGCAGCTGGCTGGCTGTAGGTCTGGTATTTTACTACCTCCGGGGCGCCAAGTCGCTGAAAATGAGCGGGGCTGAAGCCGAGGGCGCAGCTTAATCAACAAACATTTGTTCGCAAAAAACATTGACAATTTCCTGGTTTTTCTTGTATAGTTGGGACAAATCACATCGTTCGTGTCAGGGAAGCACCCTGCGGAAGATAGGCTGACGGCCTTTTTCTGCAGGGTGCTTTTTTGCGTTCGCAACGTGGTGATGTGGATTCTATTACGCATTTGGAGGAGATGCTAGTGTTGACCATCTTACAGAATCTTGCCCGCCGATCAATCATCGTGCTGTGCATTTTTGGCGCCTTGCTTGCCGCCCTGCCTGGTCTCGCCGTCCCGGCCCATGCCGCCGCGTTCGAGCCGGAATTCGCCGCCGCCATCGGCAGCATCGATCAGCTCTATGACGGCTACACCGCGCTGGAGACCGCCATCAAGCTTCAGAAATCGCAGATTCAGGAGCTGAGAAGCCGCAACGATGACAGGCAGAAGAGTATTGCCGCCAAGGCTAAGCTGATCGACAAGGCGAAGATTGAACAGCTGAATTCGGCGTCCGTGCAAGTCTCCGGCAAGCATGCAGCGCTGCTTCAGCAGTACAGCGATCTTGGCAAGCGCGCGGCGGCAGCGAGGAAGAGCAAGGATAAGAAATCCGCCGACCTGCTGGATCTGCAGCGGAACAAGCTGAAGCCGTCTGTCGAAGCCGCCCGGCTGGAGATCAAGAACGCCAAGGAAGCCTTGGCCGCAGCCAAGAAGTCTGCTTCGGCCAAGGCCAAGCTCGTGACGGACGCCCTCGTCCCGGTGCAGAATCTCCGCAAGCAGGTTACGGCGGAGAACAAGAAAATCGCGGCCGCCAACCGAACGCGAACCGCCGCGGGCAAGAGATACCGGCTCGCCGTCAAGCAGGGCGCGGCGATTACGGCGGCAACAGAGATGGCGCTGATGTATAATGAGCTCGGCAAAATCAATGCCTGCTGGAAGACCATCTACGGCTATGAGAAACAGATTGCCGCCGCCTTGAGCACGGCCGAAGCCAAGCTGCCGTAATTACTTACCGTAATTATTTGCCGTACTTATTGGGCCCCGCCAGAACATTTGCAGCATTGGTAGGGACAACAGGGATTCACCATCACCGCTTAGCTTGAGGCTAATTGCCATCGCTTCAAGGATGCATCATTCCGAAGCCCGCTCCGGAGAGCGGGCCGGATGAAGCAGCAGAGCCGGGGTATATTAGCCGAATATATTAGGCCGGATCACACGGGCAATGCGCCCTGCCATAAAGTACGGATTGCCGCTTCGTTCATAACGGAGATTGCGAAGACTGCCAAGGCCTGGCCTCAGGATACCTCTTTCACCTGCTGAACCGGTATGCTGCTCTTCTTGGGGCCAAGGTTGAAGAAGACATTGAGCAGGATGGCGGTCAGACTGCCGGTGATGATGCCGTCGCTGACAATGATCTTGATGCTCTGCGGCAATTGGGCGAACAGGTCCGGAACCGTTGTGACACCGACGCCAAGGGACACGGAGCATGCGACGATCAGGAGATTCGACTGCCTGCCGAAGTCTACGGTCTGCAGCATTTTGATTCCGGATGAGACGACCATGCCGAACAGGACAACCGTCGCCCCACCCAGCACGGTGCTGGGGATGATCGTGGCAAACGCCGCAATTTTAGGAATAAGCCCGAGAAAGACCAGAATGCCTCCCGCAACGACGATGACGTTGGTTGTCTTGACTTTGGACAGCTGAACAAGCCCTACATTCTGGGCGAAGGTATTATACGGGAAGGCGTTCAGAATCCCGCCGAGCACAAAGGCCAAGCCTTCGGCGCGGTAGCCGCGGGCCAAATCCTTGTCGGTCAGGGGCTGGTCGCAGATTTTGCTCAGCGCCATGAACACGCCGGTCGATTCAATGATGACGACCATGCCCACAATAATCATCGTCAGGATGGGGCCGATCTCAAAGGACGGCGCTCCGAAGTAAAAAGGCCGTGGCAGGTGAAACCATGAAGCATTCTGAACCGGCGAGAAATCAACCTTGCCCATTAATGCAGCCGCCAGCGTGCCGATGAGAATTCCCGCAAGCACGGACAGCGATTTGATGAATCCGCGGGAATACCGGTTAAGCAGCAGAATGAAGAGCAGGACTCCGAAGGACAGCGCCAGATTGTCCAGGCTTCCGAAATCCTTGCTGCCGTTGCCTCCGGCCATATTTTTAATACCTGTTGGAATCAGCGAAAGACCGATCAGCGTCACGACCGTACCGATCACAACCGGCGGGAACAGCTTGACGATCTTGCTGAAGAAGACCGCACCCAGCATGATAAAGAGACCGGCGGCAATGATGGAACCGTAAATGGCCGTGACCCCGTACTGGGAGCCGATGGCGATCATCGGCGTCACTGCGACGAAGGAGCTTCCCAACACCGCAGGCAGTCCTACACCCAGATATTTGCCTTTGCGCGCCTGGAACCAGGTCGCGATGCCGCAGGTCAATAAATCGATCGATACCAAGTAAGCCAATTGCTCAGCGGTCAAGTTAAGAGCCCTTCCCACTATCAAAGGAACCACTATAGCTCCTGCATACATTGCCAATACATGCTGCAATCCCAGTGAGAACACCCTCATGCCTTTCGCTTTCTCCATTCACCCTTTCCCCCCTGATTTGAATTATCAGTCAACCGGCCATCCATCATGTGAAGTTGATTCACATTATATAAAGAATTAGCCGCATTTATAACGAGTTCAGATGTATGATCGTTACACCAAACAAAGAATTCCCGAACTTTTGGGCATCATTCACAAAAAAACGTATGCCTTCTAGAATTATCACGTTAGTTTTCATGACAAAACTCAAGAGGGCGTAGTCAACGGGATTACCCTGGACACCTTCGGACCTAAGGGCATCTCCAACCGGGCCCAAGCGGCTCCGACACTCTTGCTCTTCTTATTCACCTCTGATTCCAAAAGCATAAGCTCCCTGGCATCCAATTGGCTTTTCGATACAGAAATCTCCACTTGAACCTCCCCTTCCTTTTTACCCCCAGGATTAACATTCCAATATAAGGGATTGCTAGACAATTGATTAAGGTAGCAATAATTGACTGCTAATCAATGATATGGAATGATAGGGTTGGGTGATGGGATGATGGAGATGAACACACGCAAGGCCCCGGTTTCTCAAGCCGGCAAGAGGGGAGGCCATCGCAGGGGAGCAGGCCGCAAGCCAATAGGCATAACTCGAAAAATCTCATTAACCCTGCCGCAGGAATGCTGGGATGAGATTGATCGCTGCTGCCATAGAGGTGATTATTCCGTTTCCGAAGTGCTGCGGGCGATAATTGCAGACAATCTTCATAATGCCGATTTCCTGTAAATGAGCAGGCAAGGAGAGTTCATTCGATGAAACATGACTATTTGAATGATTATTTGAACCTGGACGATGGTAAGATCTTTTATTCGATTTCAGGAAAAGGCGATCCGATCATCCTGCTGCACGGCAACTTCAATGATCATCAGATCTGGAACGAGCAGGCAGAGACTTTTTCCGCATATTATGAAACCATCCGTTATGATTTGCGGGGATATGGCCTTTCCAGCACCCCCGATTCCTCATTCTCCAATGTCCACGACCTAAAAGCGCTGATCGATTTCCTGAAGCTACCCAGCGTCACTCTGCTCGGTTCCTCCTCAGGCGGCGCCGTTGCTATCGATTTCGCCCTCACTTATCCGGGGCTCGTTCGCAGCCTTATTCTGGTCTCGCCTTCGGTAACCGGCAACTCTTACCCGCTTCCATTCATGTGGCATGGATTGATCAATTACATGAATGTCACTCTAAGGGGACGGGAGAAGGCCGTTGAAGCGTTCATCACAAGTCCATTCTGGCGGTATTATTTTCCTCCCTTGAGCAATGAAGAAGCCCGAAATAAAGTTCTCCGCAATGTTCGAAATACGGACAACTTTTGCCGGGTCCCGCCCAAACTCTCTATCGCTGCCAAGCCTTACGCTATCAGCCGTCTGGAGGAAATTAACATACCGACGCTTATCTTCATTTCCGATCAGGACCATCCTTTTAACCTGAAGACGGCCGAAATTCTGAACACAACCATCAAGCACTCGTCCAAAATCATGATGCATGGCTGCGGCCATCTACCTTTTATCGAGAAACCGGATGAATTCAATGAAAGGGTCCTTGCTTTTCTGTCCTCGTGAATCAACGGCAGATTCTCCCCTGCGGCCAGATCCAGCGCGCTCTGCTGTGCCATTAATCCTCCCGCGAGTCCTGTAACAGTCGCTTCGCTTCATTCCTGTCCGACACCTGCAGCTTGTTCAAGATCGTGGAAATGTTGTTGGCTACTGTTTTGACGCTGATAAAAAGGCGGGTAGCAATTTGCGCATTACTCTGGCCTTCGGCAATGCACTCCAGAATTTCCATCTCCCGCCTGGACAGTTCGGCCAAAGCCGGGTGGTCTCTCTTCATGGCTGGCTTGGGCGCCGCAAAATAATGGATCATCCGGGCCGCAATGTCCGCGCTGAAGACCGCTCCGCCGCTGCCCACCATCCGGATGGATTGCAGCAGCTCGTTCTCATCCGCATCCTTCAATACATAGCCCTTGGCTCCGGCCCGCATCGCCGTAAAGACAGATTGATCGTCCTGGAACATCGTCAGGATAAGCACTTCGATATGCGGGAAGCGTTCCTTGATCAGCCGGGTCGCCTCAATCCCGTTTAATCCGGACATGCGAATGTCCATCAGGATTAATTCCGGCTGAAGCGCGGCAGCCAGCTCCAGGGCTTCATCTCCGGTGGAGGCCTCGCCTACGAGCTGCAAATCCTCTGTCGTTCCCAGCAGATTGCGAACCCCGCTCCGAAACAATGGATGGTCGTCGGCGATGACAATTTTCATACTCACCTCTCCTTTGCGCTAACGCTTTTCTCAAAGGGGAAAAACGGCAAAAACCCGTGTGCCGCCATGCTCCAGTCTCTCAATTGTGCAATGTCCGCCAAGCTCGGCGGCCCGCTCCCGGATCGATTGCTGGCCGATGCCGCCTTTGCCGGAGACGGAGGCTGCAGTCCATATCCCGTCGGCGTTGCCGTCGTCCGTAATTTCCACCGTCAGCTTGTAAGCGGACGGGAGGTCCAGCCGGACCATGCATGACGTGGCTCCGGCATGCTTGATCACATTCACGACCGACTCGACGACGATCCGGAATGCGGCAACTTCCACCGCTGCGGGCAGTTCAGGAAGCGGCAGCGGCGCATGGAGCCTAATCCGCAGCGGCTCATTCCCCTGCTCCGCAGCAAGCAGCTCCGCCGGCTTCGACAGCTCGCGAATCCGCTCCTCGATAGCGCCGGTCAGACCCAGCTCATCCAGTGTCGGCGGACGCAGATCATGAACCAGGGTGCGGATCTCGCTTACGGTAGACCGAATAACCTGCCGGAGATCAGTCAGCATGTCGACGGCCGCCTCCGGGTCCTTCTCTACATATTTTTGGGCCGTCGCCGCATTCAGCGCAAGCGCCGCCAGCCTGGGAGCGAGGTCATCATGCAAATTATTTCGAATTTGGCGGCGCTCCTCCTCCCGGGCCAGCACCAGCTTTTCGCGCGATTCCTGCAAATCTTTTGCCAGCAGCTTCATGCCCAGCGTCATGTTGACGTTCTCGACAATCGGCCCCGCCTGCCGCAGCAGAACATCGAGAAACTTGCCATCCTCCGGCGTGAACGCTTCTCCCGGTGAGCGGCTGGACACATGGAGCGTTCCGATCTCCTCACCTCTATGAATGACGGGGAACGAATGCACCTCGTTCACAGGCTCGCCCGCCGCAGCCACCATCTTCTGCTGACCGCCTACACCGATGGAAATGCCCGTGTAAGGAAGGCGCAGCGCATCTTTCACCGTCCTGACGACGGCGTCCAGCATGGCCTCCGGCGCAAGCGGCCGGATCAGCTGGTTCCCGAGCTCCAGAAGGACCGAGTAGGGATCGTCATGCCGTCCATTCATAAGACGGTTGATTTGGCGTTGAAGCCATTCCTTAAGCGGCGCGAACACCACGGCAACCATGGCGGTCGCCAGAAGGGATACGAGGAAGTTGTCCCTTGTCTGAAACACTTGGCTCAAATAAAGGACGATGATGCTGTACAGCAGAATAACGCAGACGGACAAGGCCGCATACACCAGCGTCCGGTTCACCAGTGGATCGATATTCCACAGCCTCGTACGCAGAATCGCCAGCATCAAGGTGATTGGTATGGCGGTTAACAATAAATTCAGGATCGCATTCAGATAGACAAAAGCGACGGCTGAGCCGTCATTGAAGGTGGGATCGAAGAGGATGCTCATGCCGACAAATCCCGCAAAACCGATCAAAACCCCGTACACCACCCATTTGGTCTGCTGTCGCTGGGTAGGCCGGGAAACTTTGCGGAACCGGTAGACCTGGGAATAGATCAGGATCATCGTGGAGCCGATATACCACAGCAATGAAATATACTCCGGCACATCAAAGCGACTCCACACTTGGCCGCGGTATAGAAATTGAAGGACATCTACGGCGAGGATGATGAGGAATACGGAACGGGTCCATTTCGGAACGAAGCGTCCGTCGGGAAAAAGGAAGAAAAACAGCGACAACGAGATCCAGCCCAGCATGGAAACCAGCATGAACCATTGCTGTGCCAGAAAGTGGCCCTCGGAGGCCACGATCGCGAGCGAAGGAAAGGTGGTCCCGAAAGCAACCATTGCGGCGGCAGCCAGTAAGCCCATCGGCTCGCGAAACCCTTTCCAGAGCATGACCGCCGAGGTCACATAATACACAAAGGTAAAAGCGCAATCGATCAGGACGAGCAGCAAAGCGTAGTTTTCCAGCGTCAGCCCTTGAGCGGGCATCGTCAAGGCTGGAACGGAAGTGCCGCAGCCATGGAGAATACAGGTCGTAACCATGGACGTGTAATATTGCGGAATGCTGGCGATATAGGTAACCATTGTGATCACGCAGAAAGACAGGACCAGCCATTGCAGGCTTGCCCATATCCAACGATTCGACTTCCAGGAGTTTGCCGCCATCGCCATACCCTATACACCCTCCTGAACAAAAGGATATCCCTCATTATAGCGTCCGTCCGCCGGACTTGACTACGGATGAGGCCGATTTTCCCGCACAGCATCCCGTTCTATTCCCGAGAACGGCTTCTTTTTTCCCGATAAACCGGGAATCACATTCTCTGGCAGCCGGGAATTCCCGGCGATTAAGATCAATACATGGCAACACGAAAGCATATGGGAGGCTGAATGAAATGAATGAACATCAAGTCATCAAATGGCTGGGAATGATCTGTATTCTTGCCGGAATTGCGCGCATAGGCATGACGCCAACGTCGATTATTTGGGGGACGGACAGTCCCCAGGAGCTGACGTTCGGATTAATCGCCTGTATTCTGATGTCGGTCGGCACAATCGTTACGTACACGGTGCAATCCCGTGAGACCGGAGTAACGGGCTTTATTACAACACTCGCGATTATTATCGCGAACATTGTCACGACCGCAATGGTATGGTCCCAATTTACCGCCGTCGCCGGCGCACCGATGCCGGAAGGCTTGGTAGTCAACATCTCTAGGATGATCAACATGATCGGCTTGATGGGAGGCTCTCTCGTCTTCGCCATCCTCACCTTCCGGGCCAACGTCTTTCCCCGCTGGGTTCCGGCCTTGCTGTTGCTGATGATCCTGATGCTGTTTATCCCGGTTGCGGATAACAAATTCTTCGCGGCCTTCTGGGGAATCACCTATGTAGGGATGGGTTACTGCGTCTGGGCGGGTAAGCTCAATCAATCGGCCGCTTTGAGAACGGAATCTTTGAAGCTATGATGGATTTCGACCGAAAAAGGAAAGTATAATTAAGGAAACGCAGGAAGTCAAAACATAGGAGGAGATCATGGGCCGATTAGTTCATTTCGAAATTCATGTAGATGACATGGAGCGTGCCAAGAACTTTTATGGTGAGGTATTTGGATGGACATTTGAGGATTGGAGCGAATATGCCGGAATGCCCTATTTTGGAGCTACGACGGGCGATCCAGGCGAACTCGGAATCAATGGGGCATTGATGAAGCGTCAAGGACCTTCTCCTGAGCCTGGACAGGCTGTTAACGGTTATGCATGTACGATCGGAGTGGGGGATTACGATTCTACGGAGGCCCTGATTTTAAAGCTTGGCGGCAAGCTCGCACTGCCCAAATACGCACTGCCCGGGATGGCGTGGCAAGGGTATTACATGGATACGGAGGGCAATCTGTTCGGCATTCATCAGCCCGATGAGCAAGCAAAATAAAATTATATAATTGCATAGATCTAAAAGCCCGGCCTTGTGAGGTCGGGCTTATCTGCCGTAGTCAACTGGCAGCAGCCTACTCGCCTGAAGATCACATCCAGCAATTTTGTTTTCGATAGCTTGAGGGGGAGAGTGTCGTATGCCTCTTGAACATTCTCCAGAAATGCGTGGTATTGTGAAAGCCGACCCGCTCCATGATTTCCGAGATCGGAAGCAAGGTATCTCTCAATAATGTTGCGGCTATTTGCACGCGGTACTTGACCAAATAATCAATGATAGACAGATTTGTGAGCTGGAAGAACTGATGATTCATAGTGGTTCGATTCATATGAAACATCCGGCTGAGTTCGTTCAGCGTTATTTTGTTCGAATAGTTCGTATGCAAATAAACTAAAACCTGGTTTGCAATGTCATTAGGGTCAGCATCTTCTTCTGGTGGACTTTCTTCTTCATGTATTAGCTTTGAGAGGAGAATAAGAACTTCCAAAAACAGCGAGCGTGAGCGACAAGGCCAATGGAAATTGCTCTGGGACACCAGTGTCTGGTTCATTTGCCGCAAGAGCTTAGTGATATGTTGTGCATTTGCAGTATCTATTGTGAACAGACCGGGAGATTTGCTGCCGCTCCCAATGAATGGCTGTAGCAGGTAAAGGTCCTGCTCTTCCGTGGCGGAGAAATCAGTATGCGCATGGCGAACATTCTCGAAGTTAAATTTGCTATTCACAACCAATGGATCAAAATAAACGGACTTCATGGATATATCCGAGGGCGCGCTTAGCTTCGCAACTTCCTTTTCATTGATGCACAGCACTACCGGCGAAGTAAAGGGGGTATGCAGTCCCCCGGAAGATATAATGCCTGACCCCTTCTCGATTAGGATGAAGCCCCATCTGCTTAAGCTTACGGTGTTCTCTATACAAGATTCATCTTCAGTGAAAAACAAAGGAATACGGTATCCGGAATGCACTTCTCTACCAATGGTTACAAACTCCATATCCTTCACCCCAGTTGGCTATGTAAGACATTTTCAAAGCCTGCTTATAAGCAAACAACTATTGCGGATACACCATTCTTACAGCATAGCAGATCAGGTATGATGCCCTTGTAAGTTAAATCACCCGAGGGGGTCATATTATGAAGCTTGAAAGCAAAAATAAAAACCTGGCTGTGCTCCTAATGATCTTGATCTGTTGTTCCCTGTTGGCAGCGTGCTCGAAAACGGACGAAACAAGCGTAAAAGCTAACGCGGGACCAACCGTCGCAGATATAGCATCTCCAGCACCGGCAAGCAGCGAACCCAGCGCCGAACCTTCCGCCACAAGCGCACCATCTGCAGAACCGGTCAAAAAAGGTCCCTTGACGATCAAATATGTGGGGAATTCATGCTTTTACTTAACATTTCCTGATGGAACCACAATCCTGACCGATCCATTTCCCGCACAATTTTCAACATACTTTGGCCCTGCCCCCGATATGAAGGTGGATGCCTACACCGTCTCCCATTATCATGAGGATCATGTTCCGGGTCTAAAGCAACTTAAGGGAGATCCCAAAAAAATCACCCCTGCCTTGATGGATAAACCCATCCAAGTCGGTGGCGTCGAAATAACCGGGTTCCCATCCAAGCATGTGGCCTCCTTAGGAGACAACGAAATTTACGTATTTCAATTCGGTGATCTGAAGATTGTACACATGGGAGAGACAGATCGGATAGAATCGCCAGATGCACTGAAGGCCGTGAAAGATGCGGATGTTATGTTGACCTATGCCGGTGAATACGGCCCAAGTACGTTTCATGATGCCGATATTTTTAAGACCCTGTATGGCATGAATATAAAAGTTCTGATCCCGCAGCATTTCAGCAACAATCCGGAAGCAATATTCTACGGAGAGCCAACAATTACTCAGATCCTGAAAGAAGTGCCGCAAGGTATCCAAACGTCCACGCTGGATGAACTGGTTGTGACGAAAGATATGAAGAAACAATTTGTTGCGCTGTCGCAAATGAATGCGAAATAATTGTTACTAATAGCTGTTGGAATCTCTTGCTAACTGCAGCGGAGGGGTGTCAGCACAGCAGCAAAGCCAGTGGAACGACGGTTAACATGTCCATTGGCTTTGCTCATCTCCGTATCCGTTTTAGAACGAAGTCCAAAAAGTCTCGTTATAGCTGCCAAAGGGCGGATAGTTTAAGGGTAGCAATTTCCGTTTTTTACTTAACAAATATGCTTTAGTATAATAGTGATGAAATATATAGCATAATTTTAAGGAGGACCTCGCATGGACATTAAAGCGAAAATTGATGAAATTGTTACCAAAGTTAAAAATGATAAAGATTTCTCATCGAAATTTATGAGCGACCCTGTTTCGGCGATCGAATCCGTTATCGGGATCGACCTGCCAAATGATCAGATCAACGCATTGATCGATGGCGTGAAAGCAAAAATAACGTTGGACAAAGCGGGCGACATGCTTGGCTCGATCAAGAAGCTGTTCTAATCAACCAAAGCATTATACATGCAGAAAAGCGACCATTATAGGCCGCTTTTCTGATACTCCACATGAAACTGGGGAAAATCCACTGAGCTACAGTGTTAGATGAACTATAGGTTTTGGAAGCTTCTTCTTACATCGTTTCTATTAAACTTTACTTCCGGTCAGTGCCGCCATAGAACAATAAATATTGCTCAACCTGGCTGCTCCAATAAGCATCATCATGATGTCCGCCTTCAACTAAATGGAATTCATACGATTTCGTTTTCTTTTGGCTCAACACTTCATCCAGCTTCTTCGCCGGAGTTTGGAAATCATCCTGATTACCAATGTCGAGGAAAATCTCCATCTTAGCTAAGTTTTGGCTCTGGGCCAAATAGATCGGGTCGCGCTCCTTTCTTGCCTGATCGGTCGGAAATATTTTATCATGCAGCGGCTTCCACATTTCATCAAGGAATAATGCAGGAGCATGTGCACCTACTTTACTAAATAATTGAGGATTGCGGAAAGCTACGTGCAGAGCAGCAAAGCCCCCCATCGACACGCCTCCGATATAACGTCCTTTTCTGGATGGTAATGTGCTGAAATGCGTATCCACGTAATGGATTACATCCTGGGTAATATAACTTTCATACAACCCTTCATGCCATGCTTTCGGGTCATCTGGCTTACCATCCCAAACGCCCGCCTTTTTCGCTGTATTCATTCCCCAGCTATTATCAATTTTAGGAGCTACGATAATCATAGGCTCTATTCGACCGCTAGAGATTAATTGATCTGCTTTCTCGGTTATTTTTAATGCCTGGAACCAATGATCTTCATTCGATGAATACGCATGCAGCACATATAGTACAGGGTATCGGTTGCTCTTGTTGTACCCAGGGGGTAAATATACATTTACATTCATGTTTTTCTCAAGAGACTCACTATAGAAGGTTGCCTTCATTGTGGTTGATGCATCCCTGCCTCCGTACGGAGCTGCTATTACGCTTTGCTGCACCAGCAGCAGCACGGCAACAAGCACGAACAACATTTTTCTCCATTTCATAAAATGCCTCCATTCGTTTACTTAAGTAAGGGGTGTTTTCCCTCCCTACCTAATGTAATTTGAAATGGATTGGCTGTGCATAGCAGATCCACAGTAATTACCTGCAAATCTACAACATTATCCTTTCATCATCCAGCAATGCTGATTACGGAATTCTGCTGGCGTGC
>RCUS01000681.1_pt1 | contig 20922 bp, 18 predicted proteins | sample 2166221 | NCBI WGS metagenome assembly RCUS01 (sample SAMN09932758, study PRJNA488358) | compost metagenome | isolation source: compost soil in cyclohexanecarboxylic | place: Germany: Experimental Botanical Garden | reverse complement strand
TATCTGTTCGCCAGCCTGAAATCGAACCACATCATCCAGGAAGGCGACACCATCGCCCTGGGCATGCCGATCTTCACGCCCTACATCGAAATTCCCCAGCTGAACGACTACAAGCTCAATACCGTGCACATCGATGCGCCGCAGTCGAACAACTGGCAGTTCACCAAGAAGGAACTGGACAAGCTGCTCGACCCGAAAGTAAAAGCCTTCTTCCTCGTCAACCCGAGTAATCCGCCGTCCGTGAAGATCGACGACGAGACCCTGGAATACATTGCCAAGATCATCAAGAAGCGCCCGGACCTGATCATTTTGACGGATGACGTGTACGGTACCTTCGCCGACAATTTCGTCTCCCTGTTCGCCATTTGCCCGTACAACACCATCCTCGTGTATTCGTTCTCGAAATATTTCGGCGCGACGGGCTGGCGCATGGGCGTGGTGGCCACGCATGAAAACAATATCCTGGACGAAAAAATCGCCAAGCTGCCGGAAACCGTCAAGAAGCAGCTCGACGCGCGCTACCACTCGATTACCACCGAGCCGCGCGAGCTGAAATTCATCGACCGCCTGGTGGCCGACAGCCGCACGGTGGCGCTGAACCACACGGCCGGCCTGTCCACGCCCGTGCAGGCGCAGATGACCCTGTTCTCGCTGTTCTCGCTGATGGACGAGGAGCAAAAGTACAAGCAGGCGATGAAGCATATCGTGCTGCGCCGCAAGCAGGCGCTGTACCGCGAACTGGGCTTGCCGATGGTGCACGACGCCAACTCCGTGCGCTACTACCATTTGCTGGACATGGAATCGCTGGCCGCGCAAATGCATGGCGAGGAATTCTCGCAGTGGCTGCTGAAAAAGCTGAAACCGAACGAAGCGCTGTTCCGCCTGGCCGAGGAAACGGGCGTGATCCTGCTGCCGGGCCGCGGCTTCGGCACTTCGCACCCGTCGGGCCGCGTCTCGCTGGCCAACCTGAACGAATACGACTACGCGAATATCGGCCGCGCCATCCGTGGCATGGCGTCCGAGTTCTTCGCCGTGTTCGAGAAGGAAAAGGCAGGCAAGGCGGGCAAGAAGGGCAAAAAATAAGCGGACACCTGCTTAAATGACGGTCACGGGCGCTCCGCAAGAGGCGCCCGTTTTTGCGTGGAAGCCACACAATCCTCCGGTGCAGGCTGGAATGGACTTCCTTGCCTATAATTGCTATTGTGAAAGTATAAACATGGCAATCCCGTGCTTTCCCCTCATTCATTGACTGGACGCTACATGGGCAGATTGCAAGCAAAATTAGTAGTACTGGCGGCCGCGCTGGGCATGGCATTTCCCGCCCTGGCCCAGTCGCCGGCCGGCGCGCCCCTGAGCTTTAACGACGCGCTGCAGCAAGCCGCCTCCGCTTCGGGTGCCGTGCAGGGCGCCGCGCTCGACGTGCGCGCCAAGACATTAAAGGCCGAAGCCTTGTCGAATATCGACGGTCCCTCGGTGGACTTGACGGCGTTTCGCGGCCGGCTGTCGACGGATTTGAACATCGATACGAGCGGCCTGGCCGGCGTGGTGGGCGGCATCGAATCCGTGCTGCCATCGATTCCCGGCTTGCCCAAGCCACAGATTCCCAATTCCCTCAGCCGTGAAGTGGTCACGGACCTGACCTCGTTCGGCTTGCTGGGCATGTGGCCCATCTACACGGGCGGGCGCCTGGATGCCGTCAAGGGACTGGCCTCCAGCCTGACCCTGGCCGCGCAGGCGGAGCGCATCGAGGCGGAAGAACAACTGGCCACCCTGGTGGCGCAGCGTTACTTCCAGCTGCTGCTGGCCAAAAGAGTGGTGGCCGTGCGCGCCGAAGTGACGGCTGGCGTAACGCAGCACCAGCGCGACGCCGCCAAACTGGAAAAGGGCGGCCTGATTTCGCGCGCCGAGCGCCTGCGCGCCGATGTGGCCTTGGACGGCGCCCGCAGTGACGAGGCGCAGGCGCGCAGCGACGAGGAAATCGCCCAGGTGGCGCTCGACCGCCTGCTGGCTGCGAATGGGCAAGTGCGTCCCAGTACGCCGCTGTTCGTCAACAGCTTGCCGGTCGGCACCTTGCAATCGTTCATCAGCACGGGCATGCGTGAAAACGCGAACTGGAAAAAGATCGACAGCAAGCGCGTGCAGGCCGACCAGGCCTTGAAGCTGCACGGCAAGGAATACACGCCCACCGTGTTTGCCGTCGGTAACTACAACCTGAACCGCGGCAGCGAAAAGCTCGTGCGCTCGAACTGGGCCATCGGCCTGGTCGTGGCCGTGCCGCTGGTGCACCGCATCAACACGGGCAAGATGATCGCCGCCGCCAAGCTGGACCAGGAACGGGTGGAAGTGGTGGCGCGCCAGGCCGAGCGCGACATTCCCACCCTGATCGAAAAGAACTGGCGCGCGCTGGAAAACGCGCGCATTCAGTACCTTTCCACGGCCTCGTCGGTGGAACTGGCGCGCGAAAATATCCGCTTGCAAACGGTGGCCTTCCAGCAAGGGCAGGTGACGTCGCTGGAAGTGGTCGATGCGCGCCTGAACCTGGCCAAGATCGAGACCCAGCGCGCGCAGACGGCCTACAACTATGTGATGGGACTGGCGCAATTGCTGGAAGCGGCGGGCGAGACGCAACGCCTGGGCAGCCTGGCCGCCTCGGCCGATATCCAGTTACCACTCGACACGACTCAATGAGAATAATATGACCACATCCAAAAAACCATTGCTGCTCGCCGGCGCCGTCATTGTCCTGGCCTTCGTCGGCTGGGGCTTGTACCAGGCTTTCCAGCCGCAGCGCCTGCCATTGCAGGGACAGATGGATGCGCAGGAAGTCAACGTCTCGTCGAAAGTGCCGGGCCGGGTGGGCGAGCTGTACGTCAAGCTGGGGCAGAACGTGGCGAAGGGACAATTGCTGTTCCAGCTGACCAGCCCGGAAGTGCAGGCAAAGATCGCCCAGGCCACTGCCGCCACGCAGGCAGCCGATGCCGTGGCGAAGAAGGCGGAAGCGGGCGCGCGTCCGGAGGAAGTTGCAGCCGCCAAAGCCAACTGGGAGCGGGCGCAAACGGGCGCGGCCATCGCCAAAACGACGTACACCCGCGTCAACAATATGTACGAGCAAGGCGTGATCGCCCAGCAGAAACGCGACGAGGCGCAAGCGCAGTGGCGCGCCGCCGAGCAGCTGGCGCAAGCGGCCCGCGCGCAGTATGACATGGCGCAAAAAGGTGCGCGTCCGGAAGACAAGACGGCCGCCGCCGCCCAGGCGCGCCAGGTGGGCGCCGTGCTGACCGAAGCGGAAATCGCCCTGGCCGAAACGAAGATCGCCGCGCCCGTGGCAGGCCAGGTCAGCAAGATCCAGATCCAGCCTGGCGAACTGGCGCCGCAAGGTTTCCCCGTGATTACCCTGGTGAACCTCGATGACGCCTGGGCCGTGCTGCAAGTGCGCGAAGATGAAATGGCGGCGTTCAGCATGGGCAGCACGCATACGGCCAACGTGCCCGCACTGAAACAGCAGCTGAGCTTCAAGGTCAGTTCCGTGGCCGTGCTGCCCGACTTTGCCACCTGGCGCGCGGCGCGTCCGGGCGGCACGGACTTGCGCACGTTTGAAATCCGCTTGCGTCCCGCCATCAAGGTCGATGGCTTGCGCCCGGGCATGTCGGTCGTGTTTCCGCCGCTCTGATCGCCGATGAACGACGCGGATAAAGGGCAGGGTTCGGGGCAGGGTGGGGTGCTGGCACGCGAGTGGGCGCGCCTGCGCGGCGACTTCTGGGATCTGGGCATGCTCAGCTGGATACCCGTGCTGCTGTGCGCGATCCTGTGGCTGGTATTTTCCGCCGGCATCGCGCGCGACTTGCCCATCGTCGTCATCGACAACGATAATTCCACCTTGTCGCGCCAGCTCACGCGCTGGCTCGACGCTTCGCCCGGTGTCCAGGTCGCTGCCAAAGTGGCGTCCAGCGACGATGCCTTGCATCAGTTGCGCGAACGCACGGCCTTCGGCTACCTGGTGATCCCCGGCGACTTTGAAAGGAAATTGCTGGGCGGACGCCAAGCCACGGTGCAATGGCTGTACAACGCGCAGTTTTCCTCGCACGCGGGCGCCTTGCTGCGCGACGTGCGCACGGTCAGCACGACCTTGTCGGCCGGCATCGAGATGACGGCCCGTGTCAAGAAAGGCATGGCACCCCTGCAGGCGGCGGCCCAGTTCGAGCCGATCCGCACCACCTTGAACAGTTTATACAACGAAAACATCAGTTATGAAGCGTTCCTGACCCTGGCGCTGATCCCGTCCATGCTGCAGATTTTCATTGTCGTCGCCATCGTCACGAGCATCGGCCGCGAGTTGCGCGACGGTACCGTGCCGCAATGGCTGGCGACGGCCCAGGGCAGCTGGCTGCGCGCCGTGGGCGCCAAGCTGCTGTTTCCCCTCATCGCCTATGTTGTGCTGGCACTGCTGTATCTGCTGTTCTTCAGCCTGGCGCGGGGCTGGGCTGTGGCGGGCAGCCTGCCGGCCTTACTATTGAGCATGCTGCTGCTGGTGCTCGCGTATTGCGGCCTGGGCACCTTGCTGATCGCCGCGACCCTGTCCATGCGCCTGGCCCTGTCCGGCGCGGCCTTCATTACGGCACCGGCGTTCGCCTTTGCGGGCCAGGCCTTTCCCTTGATGGCCATGCCGCCGCTGGCGCGGGTCTGGGCGGAAGCATTGCCGCTCACGCATTATCTGCAGTTGCAAACCAAATACTGGCTGGCCGGCGCGCCGTGGCGTTATGGCGTGCAGGAAATGCTGATCCTGGCCGGCTTTGCGCTCGGCTGCGGCGCCGTGGGCCTGTTGCTGCTGGCGCGCCGCGCGAATGTCCCGGCCGCCTGGGGGCGCACATGAGCTGGTCCGCCTTTCTCGCCACCTGGCGCGCCATGCTGACGGACAAGGGCGCGCTGACCTTGCTGTTCATCGGCGGCATCATTTACTCGTTTTTCTATCCCTTGCCGTACTCGACGGAAATCGTCCAGCGCGTGCCCGTGGCCATTGTTGACCAGGACCGCAGCGCCATGTCGCGCCAGATGACGCGCTTCGCCATGGCCCACCCGTCGCTGGAAGTGATCGCCGTCACGCCCGACTTGCCCGTGGCGCAGGATTTGCTGTGGCGCGACAAGGTGATGGGCGTGCTGATCATTCCCGACGGCTTGCAGACGGACGTGCTGGCCGGGCGCGCCGCCCATGCGCAAGTGGCGGGCAACGGTTTATATCTGATGCTCAACAAGGTGGCCTTGAATGGCCTGGCCGAAGTGGTGGGCACGGTCTCGGCCGGCATCGAACTCAAGCGTCTGGGCGCGGGCACGCCGTCCGGCATCCAGGCCAACGAACAGCGCGCGCCCATCGCCTTTGACGCCGTGCCCCTGTTTAACGTGAAGGAAGGCTATGGCGCCTATGTCGTGCCCGGCGTGGCCACCCTGATTGTGCAGCAGACTTTGCTGATCGGCATGACCATGCTGTTCGGCACCTGGTACCAGCGTAAAAGTTTCCCGCTGGCGGGCCAGCGCACGGCCGGCGGCTATCTTGGCATGCTGCTGGCGTTCGCCTCGGTGGCGTTTTTGAACTGCTGCTATTTCTTTGGCTTTGTCTTCTGGTTCCAGGATTACCCGCGTGGCGGCAACTTTGGCGGCATGCTCTTGCTGCTGGTGCTGTTCTCCTTGGCCGAAGCGGCGTTCGGCATGCTGCTGGGCATGCTGTTCCGCACGCGCGAACGGGGCACGCAGCTGATGATCGCCACCTCGATGCCCGTGCTGTTCCTGGCCGGCCTGACATGGCCTGTGTCGTCCATGCCCGTCGTGCTGCAATGGCTGCGCTGGCTGCTGCCCTCGACGGCGGGCATCCAGGGCTTTGTCGCGCTCAACCAGATGGGCGCGTCCCTGTATGAAATCCGCCATGAAGTGGCGGGCTTGCTGGCCTTGCTCGTGGCCTGTGTGGCGCTGGGCTGGTGGCGCTGGCGCAAGGGGGAAGAAACGGCTGTTGTCCAGCAAGGCTGAGCATGCAGCCAGGGAAAGAGCTGGAGCCCCAACTGCCCGCATCGTTGGCGACGGGATCGATCATGCTTTCTGCAGTGCCGCCAGCAGCAGCTGGCAAAAACCGTCACGCGCGGGGTCGGGCAGGTTGACATTGGCCCGCAGCAGGCTGGCGACGCGGGGCAGCGGTGCCAGCCGCTCCAGTGCCGCGTGCCGGTGCACGCCCTGGCCCAAGTTGCGTGCATTGACCACCGCCATGCCCAGGCCGGCGGCAACCGCGGTCAGCATGCCCGCCACCGATGGGCATTCCAGACCCACGCTCCACGCCATGCCGGCCTGGCCCAGTTTTTCCTCGGCCAGCCGGCGGTAAAAGCAGTGCGGCCCGTAGGTGATCAGTTTGACGGTGTGTCCCGGCAAAGCCTGCTCTGCCGTGGCAGCGCACCAATGCAGCGTTTCTGTCCATAGCAGCGTGTCGCCCGGCGCCGCCTTGCCGACAAAATCCTGGTGCAAGATCACATCGAGCACGCCGTCGGCAAAGCGTTCGCGCAATACCTGGCTTTGCTCCACCACCAGTTGCACGTCCACCTTGGGGTGGTGATGCGAGAACTGCGACAGCACCGCGCACACGTCCGCCAATGAAATCTGCTCCGTCACGCCGATGCGCAGACGGCCTTGCATCGCCGATGGCGAAAAATGGGCAACGGCGTCATCGTGGGCGTCGAGTATGTTGAACGCATGCCGCAGCAGCACGGCTCCCTGGTCGGTCGTGCCAAACAGCCCGCCGCTGCGCGCCAGCAGCTGGCAATCGAGCTGCTGCTCCAGCCGCTTGATTTTCCAGCTGACGGCCGACTGGCTCAGATGCAGCAAGCTGGCGGCCTGGCTCATGCTGCCGGTTTGTGTCACCGCCCTGAACACACGCAGGGCGTCGATGGATAGACGTAAATTCATGGACTATGACAAAAGTTGGATTGAAAGTTAAAAGAATGTCGCTGGCGTCATGTTGAGTCTAGCCTTAGCCTGCAGGTTCTGCAAACAAAAGGACATCTGATGACGAGTCAAGAACCGCTGTTGAATGGCCACGCCCTGATCCACGGCCAGCGTATCGCCACCGGCATCCATGGCGCAGGCACGCCGCTGGTGCTGGTGCATGGCACGCCGGCGCACAGCATTATCTGGCGCGAACTGGTGCCGCTGTTCGTCGATGCCGGTTTCCAGGTGCACCTGTATGACTTGCTGGGCTTTGGGCAATCCGAGCGGCCCGCCCAGGCCGATACCTCGGTAGCGGCGCAGGTGACCTTGCTGGCGGCCTTGTTTGATCACTGGCAGCTGCCGGCCACGCATTTGTTCGGCCACGATATCGGCGGCGCCATTGCGCTGCGCCTGGCGTTCGACCACGCGGCGCGCCTGCGCAGCTTGAGCATCGCCGACGCGCCCAGCTACGATTCCTGGCCATCGCCCACCTGGAGGCATCTGCGCGATGACTTCGCCCGGTATGCCTTGACGCCGGCCAGCGAGCATCGCGCCACGATGGCGCGCCAGCTGGGCATGGCCGTTTTTCACAAGGACAGGATGCAGGGCGAGCTTTTGCGCCGTTACCTGGAGCCGCTGTGCGGCGTGGTGGGGCAGCCCTCGTTTTACCAGCACCAGGTGGCGCACTATAACGCCGGCCATACGATGGACTTTGCCGAAAAACTGCCGCGTTTAGCCTTGCCGGTACAGGTATTATGGGGCCGGCAGGACGAGTGGCAGCCGGTGGCTTATGCTCATCGCCTGCAGCGCGATATTCCAGGCGCCACCTTGCACCTGTTTGACGAGGCCGGGCACTTTCTGATGGAGGATGCGCCAGCGGCCGTTGCGGCACAAGTGATCGCGTTTATTCATCAGCTGGAGAGGAGAAAACCATGATATTGATCGGAATGCTCGATTCGCCTTACGTCAGGCGCGTTGCCATTGGCATGAAAGTGCTGGGTCTGCAGCACGAGCACCGGCCCTTGTCGGTGTTTTCCGATTTCGACCAGGTACAAGCCATCAATCCTGCCGTCAAAGTGCCGACCCTGGTTACCGGCGACGGCCAGGTGCTGATGGACTCGACCCTGATCCTCGCGTATCTGGAAGAACTGGCAGCGGATGCTCCCCGTATCAGGCCGGAGCCGGGGCCTGCACGCCTGCGCGCGCTGTGCCAGACCAGCTATGCTTTGGCAGCCTGCGACAAAGCCGTGCAGATCGTCTATGAGCGGCGCTTGCGCCCGCAGGAAAAGCAGCACCAGCCCTGGCTGGACCGCGTCCAGCTGCAGTTGCATGGCGCCTGGCGGCAGCTGGACGCGTCATTGCGCGAAGAGGCGCCGGACTGCCTGAGTATTGCCGGCATCACCATTGCCGTGGCCTGGAGTTTTGCTCGGCAGATGGTGCCCGACGTGATGGCGGCCGGCGACTATCCGGCCGTGGCCGCGCTGACGGCGCTGGCCGAGCGGCAGCCGGTGTTTCTGGCTACGCCGATGGCTGGCTGATCCGCTTTCATCCGAACCGGTATTTGCAGGCGGCTTGTGCAATAATTTCATTTCCTTAACGGAAGAGTATTGCCATGCCGTCTTTTAATCTGTTCCAGCGCCTGTCCCAGGCCCCCACCAAGCCCAAAGCGGCGCCTGCCGCACGGCAGTTTGACGTGGCCGACCTGTACCAGGGGCCCATTGCGCTGGGAGCGGAAGGCGAGGCGCAAGCGCGGCCTTTCGATGAAAAGCTGCGCCAGGCGTATTTCTGGATCGTCAACCACGCCATCATCAGCCCCCATTACGACATCGAATACAACGATGGCCCATCGCAGACGTATGCCGTGGGCGACAGCCGCCGCACCCTGAATTTGCCGTCGGCGCAAAGCTATTCCAGCTTCATTTTGCTGCCCCTGCTGACCTTCGCCACGCGCCGCAAATGCCTGTTCGTCGGCGGGCCGGGGCGGGGCAAGACGGCCAGCGCCTTGCTGATGGGCGTGCTGGCAGGATCCACCGTCAAGGAAGTGAAACGGGCCATGCAGCACGGCCACCCGCAGATGACGGTGGCCGACCTGCTGGGCAACCCGCTGCCGGCCGATCTGGTCAACGCGCAAAGCATGGACGATATCCGCATTGCCTGGCGCGCCTGGCTGGGCATGCGCGTGAAAATCGTCGATGAATACAACCGTATTCCCACGCGCACGCAAAGCGCGCTGCTCACTGTGATGGGCGACAATTACGCGGAAGTGCTGAACCATATTTACGAGTGTCCGGAAGCGGCCTGGTATCTGACGGCAAACGATGACCAGGGCGGCGGCACTTACCAGGTGATCGAGGCGCTGCGCGACCGGGTCGACGTGACGGTGCAGGCGCTGGCCTTCAACCCGCGCTTCCTGAACGAATTGCTGCTGCGCGTGGAAGAAAATGTGCGCCCCGAAGAACTGGTGCCGCCCGATATCATCTTCACGGAAGGGGAAGTGGACCAGATCGGCGAAGCGATCCGCCAGGTGGCCGTGCCCGACGCCGTGCGCCGGCGCCTGGAATTTTTCGCCAGCCAGTTCGAGCTGTTCGAAACGGCCGGCGGCCAGTTCGAATACATGACCAAGGATACGGCACGCCTTGCCGGCGCCGACCGGGGGCAGGCGCAGGCCGCCGACAATGGGCGCGACCGCCTGAAGGACCTCGGCTGCCAGACCTTGAACGGCATTTCCGTGCGCACCTTGATGGCGCTCCTGATCTACGCCAAGGCCATGGCCTATTTCCGCGGCAATGATGAAGTGGCGCTGGACGACTTGCGCCAGGTGCTGCCGTTCGTCCTGCATAACAAGCTGCAGCCGGACCCGGACGCGCCATTCTTCGCGCTGCCGGAAAACGCCGCCTACCGCAGCGACAGGCTGGGCTGGCTGCGCCGTTTGTTCGATCTGTCGAACGATGAATTCAACCGCCTGGACCTGGACCGCGACGACCCTGTCGGCGTGTTGTCGGCCGAATTCGACCTGGGCCTCGACGGCGTCAGCGAACGCGAGACCCTCGCGCGTTTGAACCGCATCGAAAAGCTGATCGGCGAACGCACGAAAGGGAGAAAACTGTATGGTCCCCTGTACGACGACCTGTTGAAACTCAAGTACCTGCACCAGCGCTATACCAACTACCGCAGCTGGCTGCGTTCGCAATGAGCGTGCTGCGTTGTCAAGGCTTCCTGGAAGCGCTGGCGCTACTGAATAGTGAAGCCAGTGACCTGTGCGCCAGCTACGAGTTGCAGCGCCTGCCCGATGCGCCCGATTTGACGACGGCGCTGGGCTTGCGCGTGGAAGATTACGCCTTGCGCGTCATCGCGCCCGCGCGCGACTTGCCTGCGCCGTTGTGGGATATCAAGCTGGCGCCGTGCGGGCGCGCGCAGCTGGAGCAGGTATGCCAGCGCTGGTTTTTCTCGTCGCAGCAAATGCAGGCGGCGCCGCCCGGGCGTTTTCGGGCGCAGCTGGTGGCCGCCTTCCTGGAATCGCTTGACGACGCGCTCTGTGGATTTTCCCTGCACGCCGTGACGATGACGCCGCCATCCGGCTTCTGGTATGCGATCCACTGGGACGAGATCGCGTTCGAATCCGGGAGTGAACGCTATCTGCTGCACTTTTCGCACAGCGACTGAGGAAGAACGATGATTTCTCCTGCCTTCGCATCGATACTCGCCAGCGGCCGTGCCCAGTTCAACGGCCGCGCCGTGGAAGCGCGCCGGCGTTTTCCCGCGCTCGACATGGCAGCCTTTGGCGCCTTTTTGCACGATGGCGTCGATCCGCTGGTGCTGGCCGTGGCCGCCGCCGCGCCCGAGCGGGTGGGCGGCGTCACCCTGGCCGCGTATGACATGGCCCTGGAACTGGTGGGCCATGGCCTGGCCGGACCGGCCGCGAAAAATCCCTTGTTGAACAGCGTATGGCGCGAGCTTGCGCCATCGTTTGCGCCACTGCTGGCGACGGCGCCGGTCGACGTGCTGGGCATGCTCAGCAACGCCGCCATCCACCTGGGCGGCGTGGCTGGCGCGCGGCCCGCGCAATGGCAGCGCGAGCTGGCCGCCCTGGCGCCGCAGGTGGCGACGGTGGCGCAGTTGCGCGCCATGGGCCAGGTGCTGGCATGGCGCGCCGGCGTCGCGCATTTTCGGATGGGGGCGATCGCCGCCGCCGACACCTTGCCACCGGCGCTGGCGCTGGCCGCCTTTGGCGAGCCGGGTGCGCAATGGGCGCAGGTGCGTGATCAGTTATTGGCCAATCCCTGGCGCGGCAATGCAGACGGCCGCGAGTTTGGCAGCTTCACTGGCCTGGGCGGCCACTTCGGCACGCCGCCGCAGGTGCGCGCCACGGCTGACGGTTTTGTCGTGCGCAGCGCCGAGCGTCATTATCTGCTGGTGGCCGACGCCTACGGCGCCGTGCTGCACAGCGCCAAGGCGGAGGAATTCGCGCAGGCGCCGGCAGGCGTGCCCGCGTCCGTGCGCCTCGATGGCGCCACCGTGCACGTCGGCGCGCGCAGCATCGCACTCGACCTGCCGGAAGGCGATATCGCGCTGGCCGCGAATGCGCATACCCTGGCCATCACCTCGCCATGGACGCATGCCATCCGGCTGCTGCCGCTGGCATGAAGCAGCATGCCGACAGCGCGCTGATCGACGCCTGGCGCGCCGCCTGGCCCGAGGCGCTGGCCGTGTGGAGCAAGTTCACGCGCTTGCGCGACCCCAGCCTGTGCGCCAGCCGCGTCGAGGCCAGCAAGCAGGGCTTGTCCGGCAGCTTCGCCATGATCCGGCTGCTGGACCAGAGCGTGGTGGTGGACTTGCCGCTGGTGACGGAGCTGGGCCTGGACGACTACGCGCTGGAAATCCTCGCCCATGAAATCGGCCACCACATCCTTGCGCCGGGCAGCGCCAGTGACCAGTTCCGCCTGCTGGCCCGCATGCGCCGCGCCTTGCCGACCCTGGAGCAGCACGCGCCCATGGTGGCCAACCTGTACACGGACCTGTTCATCAACGACCGCCTGCAGCGCCAGGCGAATCTGCGCATGGCGGACATCTACCGCAAGCTGCAGCAGGGACGCACTGCGCAAGCTGACGCCAAGGACCAGGCCAGCGGCGGCGTCTGGACCCTGTACATGCGCATCTATGAAAACCTGTGGCAGCTGGAGAAGGGACAGTTGGGAGGCGGCCAGGCCGACGAGCGCCTGGACACGGATGCCTGGCTGGGCGCGCGCCTGATCCGCGTCTACGCGAACGACTGGATGCTGGCGGCGGGCCGCTTCGCCACCCTGCTGCTGCCCTATCTGGTGGAAGACACGGACGCACTGAGCCCGAGCCGCTATCTGCTCGACACGCGCGACGCGGCCCGTGGCTGCCAGACGTATGGCGCGCAGCAGATCGAGGATGACGAGGAGGGCGGCGCCATCCATCCCGTGCACGATCAGCGCATTTCCGGCCTGGATGGCGACGAAGCGCCTGCCGAGACGGTGGCCAGGCAGGGCGGCGGCCAGCTGCGCGAACCGTTCGAACTGGGCGACATTTTAAAGGCGTCTGGCGTGGACCTGAGCGACCATGAAATCGCCATCCGCTACTACCGCGAACGGGCCTTGCCGCACCTGGTGGCCTTCCCCAGCCGTCCTGCACCCGAATCGCAGGAGCCGCAGATGGAAGGGTTGGAGCCGTGGGAAATCGGCGACCCGCTGGAAGACATCGACTGGCTGCAATCGGTGATGCAGTCGCCGCGCCCCGTGCCGGGCGTGAGCACCGTGCGCCGCGTGTATGGCCGTGAACCGGCGCGCGCCAGCGACGCCGTGCCCGTCGACCTGGACATGTACGTGGACAGTTCCGGTTCCATGCCGAACCCGCAGGCACATACCTCGTTTTTGACACTGGCTGGCGCCGTCATCGCGCTATCGGCCCTGCGCGCCGGCGCGAAAGTGCAGGTGACCCTGTGGAGCGGCAAGAACCAGGTGATGCAAACGCCGGGCTTCGTGCGCGACGAAGACCTGATCCTCGGCGTGCTGACGGAATTTTTCGGCGGCGGCACCTGCTTCCCCATCCACCGCCTGCGCCAGACGTATGCGGCCAAACGGGAGCGGCCCGCGCATATCCTGATGATTTCAGACGATGGCATCACCACCATGTTCGACAACGATGAACTGGGCAACAGCGGCTGGGATATCTCGGCAAAAGCGCTGGCCCAGGGCGGCGCTGGCGGCACCATGGCCCTGAACCTGGAACGCGGCTGGGAGGGCGCGGCCAGCCACACGTGGCTGCAGAAAACCTATGACGACTTGAAACGCGCGCGGCGCGAGCAGGGCTGGGATATCCACGCCGTCGAACGCTACGAGGACCTGCTCGACTTTGCGCGGGCGTTCAGCCGCAGGCATTATGTGAAGAGCTAAATAAGATGACTATGTGCAGCAAAATTCCGGGGTCAGAGCCGGCGGGGCAATACGGTCCAATGGAACGTATAGCGATTCCGAAGGAACTGACCCCAGCATTTGCCGTTGGGTTAAGGTAACGACATCATGATGCAAATCGGTCCCCACCTCGAAACCCTGACCCACCGCCTGGCCGACACCCCCGTCGAATTCCTGGCCGAACCGCGCATCGCCGGCGTCGCCAACGCGCAGGCCGTGTCGGTGGCGGCGCTCGTCAACGACATTTTGCTGCTGCATGGCGCCCGCGCGCCGTCCGCTTCTCTGCAGGGCTTCATCGGCGCGCAGGTGAAGGCGGACCGCAACCGGCTGGCGCTGGCCATGATCGCGTGCTGGCTGCTGGCCGACGAGTGGTTCATCGCGCAGCGGCTGGCGCAGCAGGATGTGCTGCAGCTGCTGGGCGAGGCGGCGCGCGAGCTGGCCGCTGCCACGCCCGCCCACCAGTTTACGCAAGACCCCGAGCGGCGCGAAGAGCTGGCGCGCATCGTGCTGGCGCGCCTGGGCTTTCGGCCCCGCGACGAAAGCGTGGCGCAGGCCACGGACCGATTGTCCGCCATCAGCGGCACGGAGCGCCGCCGGCTGCTGGAAGCTAGCCGCCTGGCCGAGCAGCGCGCGCGCGAAATCCGCGAAGCGCTGGCGAAAAAGGCGGCCGAGGAATCGGCCGACAAGTGGTCGCGCGAATGAGCGTGGAGAGCAATCTGGCCGCTGGCGCCTGGGAGTCCGACTACGAGTACTGTCCCACCCTGACGCCGGCGGGCGCGCGCATGCTGGAAAAACTGCGCAGCCATCCTTGCGCGCCACAGTACCGCAACCGCAGCGGCAACAAGCTGCTGGCCGGGGAAGTGGAGGCCTTGCGCGCGTATGAGCAGGAAGTCATGGAGGCGGCAATCGGCTGGAGCGCCGACGCGCCGCCCCCATGGCTGGCCGCTTTCCTCAAGGCCACCTACGCCACGGTGCCGCATTACCGCGCCTGCGGTTCGCCGCCGGCGCGCTTGCAGGATGTCGCGCCGATCAGCCGCGCCGAGCTGGCGCACGACATCGCTGCCTTCGTGCCCGACGATGCGGACCTGGCGCGCATGATCAATTTCCAGACCACGGGCACCACGGGCCATCCGCTGCTGATCGCTTCGCACCCGCTGGTGGCGGGGCGCTACCTGGCTTTCCACAAGCGCGCGCTGCGGCGCTTTGGCGTGACCCTGCGCCATGGGGCGGGACAGGTGGGCGTGATGCTGCTGGGGCACCAGCGCCGCTGCTTCACCTATGTCTCCGTCACGCCGACGATGGGCGAATCGGGACTGGCGAAGATCAACCTGCACGTGGACGACTGGCGCGATCCGGACGACCGCGCGCGCTACCTCGATGCCATGGCGCCGGAGCTGATCGCGGGCGACCCCATCTCGTTTGCCGAACTGCTGACCCTGCCGATGGCGCACAAGCCGGCCGCCTTGATGTCCGTGTCGATGATGCTGTTGCCGGGCATGCGCGCCCGCCTGGAGCAGCGTTTCGGCTGCCCCGTGCTCGATATCTATTCGCTCAACGAAGTGGGGCCCGTTGCCGTCTACGACGAACAGGCGGGTGGCCACGTGCTGCTGCAGCACCGGCTGTACGTGGAAATCCTCGATGGCGAAGGCAAGGCCGTGCCTGAAGGGGAGCGCGGCGAAATCACGGTGACGGGCGGCTTCAATTTCTGCCTGCCCCTCGTGCGCTACCGCACGGGCGATTACGCGTCGCTGATCCATGGCCCGCACGGTCCCGTGCTGGCGGGACTGGCAGGGCGCAGTCCCTTGCGCTACCGGACGGACAACGGCGCGTGGATCAATAATATCGACATCACGCACGCCTTGAAACCGCTGGCCATCGCCGTGTTCGGCGTGCACCAGCACGCTGACGGCGCCGTCACGCTGCGCCTGGCGCCACATGCGATGCCGCAGGCGGACCAGGCACGCGCTTTGCTCGCGCCATTTTTCGGCGCCATCACGGTCGCGGTCTTGCTGGCGGAAGACAAGATCATTCAATACACGTCGGATTTGCGGGAAGCGGCAGTATGAGCAGCTATAAACGGGGTCTGGTGGTGGGTAAATTCTGCCCGCTGCACCTGGGCCATGAACTTTTGATACAGCGCGCCACGGATGCCTGCGAAGAACTGCTGGTGGTCAGCTATACCAAGCCCGAGTTTCCCGGCCTGGAACCGGCGCGCCGCGAAGGCTGGCTGCGGACGCGCTTCCCGCAGGCGCAGGTCGTCGTGCTCGATGATGGCAGGCTGGCGGAACTGTGCGCCGCGCGCGGCGTGCCGGCGCGGACCTTGCCGCACAACGACGATCCGGGCGACGCGCATCGCCACTTCATGGGCTGGCTGTGCTGGATGGTGCTGGACCTGCCCGTCGACGCCGTGTTCAGCAGCGAAGACTATGGCCCCGGCTTTGCGCAGCTGCTGCAGCGCCATTATGCGCTGGGCGCCGTCGCGCATGTGAGCGTGGACCAGGCCAGGACCTTGATCCCCATTTCCGGCACGCGGGTAAGACAGGATCCGCACGCCCACGCCGCGTTTCTGTCGCCGTCTGTGCGCGCCAGTTTCGTCACGCGTGTCTGCGTGCTGGGGGGCGAGTCGAGCGGCAAGACGACCCTGGCGGGCGCGCTGGCGGCGCATTTCGGGACGGGCTGGGTGGCCGAATATGGGCGCGAGCTGTGGGAAAGCCAGGACGGTGTGCTGGCCTACGACGATCTGCTGAAGATCGGCAGGGAGCAGCTGCGGCGCGAAGCCGCCGCCGCCGGGCAGGCGCGGCGCTGGCTGTTTTGCGACACTTCGCCCATGACCACGTATTTCTACTGCGTCGAGATGTTCGGCAAGGCCGAGCAGGAACTGGCCCAGCTTGCCGAACACCGCTACGATCTGGTGGTGCTGTGCGCGCCCGACTTCCCCTTCATCCAGGACGGCACGCGCCGCGACGAGAATTTCCGCGCGCGCCAGCATGCGTGGTATCAGCATGAACTGGCACGGCGGGGTATTGCTTTTATCAATGTGTCCGGTTCCGTTGACGATCGGATCGGGCAGGTGGCCCAGTTGCTCGCGCGTAGGTCGGATTAGCGCAGCGTAATCCGACCTCACCGCATACGTCAGCAATGTTGTCTGATTAGCGCAGCGTAATCCGACATTGCCGCATACGTCAACAATGTTGTCGGATGACGCGCTTGCGCGCTAATCCGACCTACGTCGTAAAAGCCGTGTTCACCGCTTTCAGTATCTCGTCCGAAAACGCGTCGTCATCGACGGCGCGCGACAGCGCCACGGCGCCCACCATGGCCGACAGCATGACGATGGCTTGCTGGCGCGGGTCGCGTTTTTTCTGCCACGGGAAATGCGCCGCCAGCTTGCCGATGATGGTTTTCAGGTGAAAGGTAAAAGCGGGGCGCACGGCGGGCTGCTTGCGCACATCGCCGGCCAGCGCGGCCAGCAGGCAGCCGTCGCCGGGCGCATCGCGGTGGGCCGTGCTCACATAATCGCGCACATACTGGCGCATGGCTTCCGGGCTGGCGCTGGCCGCATCGAGGGCCACGCGCGAGTGTTCCGAACCATGCAGGGTGCTTTCCGCCATCAGCGCTTCCTTCGAGGCGAAGTGGTTGTAGAAGGGGCCGTGCGTGAGCCCCGTCGCCTGCATGATCTGTCCCACCGTGACGCCGTCAAAGCCCTGTTCACGGAACAGGCGCGCCGCTGCCGTCAGGATGCGCTGGTGCTTTTCTGCCGTTTCGGCTGCCGGGTATCGCATGCTGTTCTCCGTTTGCTCAAATAATTTCTGTTGACATCATACATGATGTTCGTCATGCTAGCGACACTATCCATGATGATCGTCATGTTTAGCGTCGTTTCAAAGCATGATGGTTGTCATGTTTAATTCGTGATTCTTCTAAACCCAGTAACAGAATCCGGTGTCGGACCCTCAGGGGCCAGGCCCGGTCTTTGCAGCGGGCTTAAGCGGACACAATAAAAATCTCAGTAAAGGAATCACCATGAGCACAAGCAACACACAAGGCACGGCCGTCATCACCGGCGCATCGTCTGGCCTGGGCGCCATTTACGCAGACCGCCTGGCGGCGCGCGGTTTTGATTTGATCCTGGTGGCGCGCAGGGTCGAGCGCCTGGGCGTGCTGGCCAAGGCGCTGGCGGAAAAATACGGCGTGTCCGTGCGCGCCATGGCGGCGGATCTGTCCGCGCCAGGCGATCTGCAGCGGGTGGCCACGGAACTGGCCACCAATCCCGCCATCACCATGCTGGTGAATAACGCGGGCGCCTCGACCCTGGCGCCGGTGCTCGATACTTCCCCGGAAAATATCGCCACCATGGACAAGGTCAACGTGACGGCCGTGGCGGAACTGAGCTACGCCGTGCTGCCGCAGTTCAAGCAGCGCGACAGCGGCACCATCATCAACATCGGTTCCGTGCTGTCATTCCACATCCTGCCCGTCAGCACCGTCTACAGCGCCACCAAGGGCTATGTGATGAATTTCACGCGCGGCTTGCAGCAGGAACTGGCCGGCACGGGCATCACGGTGCAGCTGGTGCTGCCCGCGTCGACGGCGACGGAAATCTGGGAATTGAGCGGCGTGCCGCTGGCGCAACTGGACCAGGCCACCATCATGCACGCGGAAGACTGCGTCGATGCGGCGATGGCGGGCCTGGACCAGGGCGAGCTGGTGACCTTGCCCTCCGTGGAAGAGCAGGCCTTGTGGGAGCAGTTTGACGCGGCCCGCCTGGCCCTGTTCGCGGGCGCGATGCGCGGCACGCCGGCATCGCGCTATGGCGTCAAAGCCCGCGTTTAAGCGGCGTTGAGCGCCTGTTCCAGGTCTTCGCGCAAGTCGTCGATATGTTCGATGCCGACGGACAGGCGCAGCATGTCTTCCGACACGCCCGCCTTCGCCAGTTCCTCGGGATTGAGCTGGCGGTGCGTGGTGGAGGCCGGGTGCGTGGCCAGCGACTTGGCGTCGCCGATGTTGACCAGGCGCGTGAACAGCTGCAGGGCGTCGAGCACGCGGGCGCCGGCCGCGCGCGGATCTTCCGCACTGGCCAGTTTCAGGCCGAAGGACAGGATGCCCGAGGCGCGGCCACCCATGTATTTTTTCACCAGCGCGTAATCGGGGTGGTCTTCCAGGCCCGCGTAGTTGACCCACGCGACTTTCGGATGGTTTTTCAGGTGCTTGGCCAGGGCCAGCGTGTTGTCGCAGATGCGGTCCATGCGCAGGGCCAGGGTCTCGATGCCCTGGATCAGCTGGAAGGCGGAGAGCGGAGAAATGGCCGCGCCCATGTTGCGCAGCGGGACGACCCTGGCGCGGCCGATGAAGGCGGCGGGGCCGAAGGCTTCCGTGTAGACCACGCCGTGATACGACACGTCCGGTTCGTTCAGGCGCTTGAAGCGCTCCTTGTGTTCGGCCCACGGGAATTTGCCGCTGTCGACGATGGCGCCGCCCACGGTGGTGCCGTGGCCGCCCAGGTATTTGGTCAGCGAGTGGACGACGATGTCGGCGCCATGCTCGATCGGGCGGAACAGATAGGGGCTCGGTACCGTGTTATCGACGATCAGCGGGATGCCGTGCGCGTGCGCGATCTCGGCCAGCTTGGCCACGTCCGTTACATTGCCCAGCGGGTTGCCGATCGATTCGCAGAAGATGGCCTTGGTGCGGCTGTCGATCAGCGCGGCGAAGGTCTCGGGCTGGCGCGCGTCGGCGAAGCGCACTTCGATGCCGATCTGCGGCAGGGTGTGGGCAAACAGGTTGTAGGTGCCGCCATACAGCTGGCTGGCCGAGATGAAATTGTCGCCCGCTTCGGCGATGGTCTGGATCGCGTAGGTGATGGCCGCCATGCCCGAAGCGACGGCCAGCGCTGCCACGCCGCCTTCAAGCGCCGCGACGCGCTTTTCCAGCACGTCCTGCGTGGGGTTCATGATGCGCGTGTAGATATTCCCGGCCACCTTCAGGTCGAACAGGTCGGCGCCATGCTGGGCGTTGTCGAAGGCGTAGGCCACCGTCTGGTAAATGGGGACTGCCGCCGCCTTGGTGGTGGGGTCGGGGCTGTAGCCGGCGTGCACGGCCAGGGTTTCGATTCTCATGAAGGTCTCCGGTTGCTATGGTATGCGGTGGTGAAATCCGCAGCCATTGTGCCATGCGACCATTGGCGCGTTGCTACGCTTGATAGAATATTAAGTCATAAGCTAGTGCGGGCTTGATATAAGTCATGCAGTTCTTCGCGTCCGATAAACCGTTCATGCGTGCCATGCTGGGTGCAGGCAAACGCGCCGGCGATGGCGCCGCGGTGCATGGCCTCGTCCAGCGGCCGTCCATCCAGCCAGGCGTGCAGGAAAGCGGCGACAAACGAATCGCCCGCGCCGTTGGTATCGACCACGGCTTGTGTCAGTGGCGCCGCAGGGAAGTGGCGCACCACATCAGTATTCCGTTCCAGCAGGTAGGCGCCGTGCGCGCCCGCCATGGCCACGACGAGCTGCGCGCGGCCTTCCGAACGAATCGTACGCATGACGTCGTCCCGACACTCGCCGAGTGCCGCCGTGCTGAGGAACACCAGGTCGGCGCGCAGCGCGAAGGTTTTGTGGTGCGGGTTGACGCCATCCCAGTCGTGCAAGTCGGTCGATACGGTGGTGCCGCACACCAGCGCGTCGTCGAACAAATCGGCGACCCAGCCCATGATGGAAAAGTGCGCGTGGCGCGCCGGACCCAGGTAGGGCAGATAAAACGCGGCCGGCATGCGCACGTCTTCCGGGTGGCGGCCATCGTACAGCGACAGCCTGCGCCCTTGCGGGTCGACCAGGTTGACGCTGCGGCGCGTGCCAGACGGCTCGACGATGTGCGAGAAATCGAGCTGGGCATTTTTATAGCGCTGCAGGATGGCCGCGCCCTGCGCATCGTCGCCGATGAAGTCGATGAACTTGCAGCGCAGGCCCAGCGCATGGCAGCCCAGCGCCACGCCATTGCCCGTGTGCGCCACGTAGTCGCGGATGGGCGGCACGTGCACGGAATCGGCGACCGGCAAGGGCAGGCCAGGGACGCGCACGATGGTGTCGATGCCGGCGCCGCCGACCACTAATATGTCATAGGTACTCATGGTGCAGCTTTCTCCAGCAGGACGGTGCCTGTCGCCTGTACCGCGACGGCGCCGTCTTCGACTAAGTAGGTTTGGTTTGTGTAGGCGTCGCGCAGCGGGGTGCCGTCGGCGAACACGCCGTGGACTTTCAAGGAAACCGTGCCTTGCGCTTCCGGCACGGCGATGACGGCATCACCGTCCAGCACGCGGGCAAACGCGTATGGTGTTTCTTCGATCAGGCGATGTTCGCCGCGCGCCAGCGCGGGGTGGCGCAAGCGGAACTGGCCCAGCTTGCGCGCATGCGCCAGGGTGGCGGCGTCCAGCGAGGTCCAGTTCATGTCGGAGCGCGTGGCCTGCTGCTCGTCGCCGGCGGGCGCCGCGCCAGGCTGGCGCGCGCTTTCATCGCCGTAGAACAGCTGCACGCCG
>RCUS01000680.1_pt1 | contig 20947 bp, 17 predicted proteins | sample 2166221 | NCBI WGS metagenome assembly RCUS01 (sample SAMN09932758, study PRJNA488358) | compost metagenome | isolation source: compost soil in cyclohexanecarboxylic | place: Germany: Experimental Botanical Garden | reverse complement strand
CAGGTATTCGTTTCCGCCTGCCACAACTGCTTGCCCATGCGGATATTCCAGATGCCATCGCCAGCGGCAAACAGCTCGACCGTGATGTCGGCCGGCGCATCCGTCGACAGGCTGTGCAGGCGCTGGCATTGCGGCAGATTGGTGGCCATCAGCTGTACTTCCACGGTATCTTGCCAAAAATAACGTTGCTGGCGGCGCACGGTCAGGGAATGATCCTGGCCGTCGAACATATAGATGGCGAAGTCCTGGACACAGCCTGACAGCAGGACGGACAGCATGACGATCAGGAGTTTGCGCATGGTCGGCTTTCTTGGTTTGTGCTCTGGATTGTGCTTGGAAATGTCGGAATGCCTGCGTGACAGCGCTAGCGGGTGCTTACCCTGCCTGCGCGCCATCTTGTTTTTCGCTGACGTGGCATTATATCCATGCACACCAGTTGCGGCGCGACAATATCCACGCGCGCCGCCCGCCCTCCCTATTCAGCTGGAAAGACCACGATGATCGACCTGTATTACTGGACCACGCCCAACGGGCACAAAGTGACGATGTTCCTGGAAGAAGCGGGCATCCCCTACAACATCATTCCCGTGCATATCGGCAAGGGCGACCAGTTCAAGCCCGAGTTTCTCGCCATCGCGCCGAACAACCGTATCCCCGCCATCGTCGACCAGGCGCCGGCTGATGGCGGCGCACCCTTGCCCCTGTTCGAGTCAGGAGCGATTCTGCAGTACCTGGCCGAGAAAAGCGGGCAATTCCTGCCGGCCGATGTGCGCGGGCGCGCCGAAGTCATGCAATGGCTGTTCTGGCAAATGGGCGGCCTGGGTCCGATGGCCGGGCAAAACCACCATTTCGTGCAATACGCGCCCGAACCGATCGATTACGCCATCACGCGCTACGTCAACGAAACGAACCGCCTGTATGGCGTGCTGAACAAGCGCCTGGCCGACCGTCAATTCGTTGCCGGCGACACGTATTCCATCGCCGACATGGCGATCTATCCGTGGATCGTGCCGCACCAGCGCCAGCGCCAGAAGCTGGAAGATTTCCCGCATCTGGCGCGCTGGTTCGCGGCCATCGCCGCGCGCCCCGCCACCGTGCGTGCGTATGCACGCGCAGCCGAAATCAATGTGCAGCCGACCGTCAGCGGCGACGCGAAAAGCGTGCTGTTCGGGCAGACGGCGAAGACGGTAGCCTGATCAACGGTCAGTTGCCGCGATATGTTGAAAAGCCGAAAGGGCTGAGCAGCAGCGGAATGTGGTAATGCTGGTCAGTCTTTTCCACGTGAAACTGCACGGGGATTTCCGGGAAAAACGTTTCCTGTTTCAGCCGTGCATAGTGTTCGCCTGTTTTAAACACGATGCGGTAGTCGCCCGCCTGCATGGGCGTATTCGCCGGATACATTTCCGTGATGCGCCCCTGCGCATTCGTCACGCCGCTGGCCAGTTGTTTCCAGTCATTGTCCTGCCCCTTGCCCTGCTTTTGCTCCAGGGTTACCGTCACGCCGGCCGTTGGCTGGCCACTTTGCAGGTCGAGGATATGCACGCTCAAGGGATTGGCGGCCAGGGCCAGGCTGGAGAGGCTGGCGAAGGCCAGGGCGGCGGTGATTTGTTTCAGTGTGGTCATTGTCGTGTCTTTCTTTACAGGGTAGGGGAATCGAGTTCAGGAATGGCGGCCAGGGCGGCCAGGGCGCAGGCGCGGTCTTGCTGCGCGCCGCCGCCGCCGGCCACGCCGATGGCGCCGACGATGTCTCCCTTGGCGCGCAAGGGCAGGCCGCCGCCCAGCAGCAGCAGTTCCGGCACGGTGGTCAAATTGGCCATGTCGGGATTGTCACGCGCGGCCACGGCCAGCGCCTGGGTATCGTTCTTCGTCGACAGGGCCGTGTAGGCCTTGCGCCGGCTCGCATCCGTGTTGTGCGGACCCACGCCATCGGCGCGCTGCACGGCCACGATATTGCCGCCTCGGTCGAGCACGGTGACGACGATATGCCGGCCTTGCGCCTGGCAGGCGGCCATGGCCGTATCAGCCAGTTTGCTGGCTGCCGCCAGCGAAATGTCATTGACCTTGCGCAACTGGGCTTGGGCCGGGCTGGCCAGCAGGCACAGCAGGGTAGTACCGAAAAGTAGGGCTTTCATGTGGCATCCAGAGAATCAAGTGACGCCAGTATGGCCAGTCTTGCCCTACGAGAAGATGATGGCCGCATGACATTTTTATCATCCGCGGCACCGTGCCTGCGGCGTAGAATGGTTTAACTTCCCACAAGAAAGCCCCCACCCATGCGCATCCTGGTAATCGAAGACGAACCGAAGACGGGTGACTACCTGTTGCGCGGCCTGGCCGAGTCCGGCTTTACGGTGAGCCTGGCGCGCAATGGCCGCGACGGCCTGCACATGGCCGGCACGGACACGCCGGACTTGATCGTGCTTGACGTCATGCTGCCCATCATGGATGGCTGGCAAGTGCTGCGCGCCCTGCGCCTGTTGCCCGGCGGCGCCGACGTGCCCGTGATCTTTCTCACGGCGCGCGACGAGGTGCAGGACCGCGTCAAAGGGCTGGAGCTGGGCGCCGACGATTACCTGGTGAAACCTTTCGCCTTTGCCGAACTGGTGGCGCGCATCCGCACGCTGTTGCGGCGCGGGCCGCCGCGCGAGGACGACGTGATTCGCATCGGCGACATGGAAATCGACGTCATGAAACGCAAGGTCAGCCGCCAAGGCCAGCGCATCACCTTGACGGCGAAGGAGTTCGGCTTGCTGCATTTATTGGCGCGGCGCCAGGGCGAAGTGCTGTCGCGTTCCATCATCGCCTCGCAAGTGTGGGACATCAATTTCGAGAGCGACACCAACGTCATCGACGCCGCCATCCGCCGCCTGCGCAGCAAGCTCGATGACCCTTTCGAGCCCAAGCTGATCCACACCTTGCGCGGCATGGGCTATGTCTGCGAATTGCGCGCGCCGGCCGCGCCCGTTGTGCCTGACACGGGGGCACCTGCATGAAGCTGGCGCAGCTTCGCCGTTCGCTGACCCTGCGCGTCACGCTCGTGTTCGTGCTGATCGTGGCCCTTGTCTCGGCCGGGCTGGGCATGCATTTGTACCGCTCGTTCGTGGCGGAAATCGAGCGCCGCGATGACATTTTGTTGCTGGGTAAGTTGCGGCAGATCCAGCAGCTGCTGGGCAATGCCGGCACCCTCGATATCATCCGCGAGCGGCCCCAGTATTTCCGCGACACCATGAGCGGCCAGGAGAATTCACTCGTGCGCATCGTGCGTGCCGATGGCACGCGCTTGATCGATGTCAATCCGAACGGCGAGATGGTGGCGCATCCTGTGCCCGTGGCCGTCGATGCGCCCGTGACAAACAGCGACATTGTCAGCTGGACCAGCCGCGACGGTTATCCGGCCAGGGTCGTGGCGGCCAGCGCGCGCATCGGCGACCCGGCGCAGATGGCCGATATTTCCGTGGCCCGCGTATATGGCGACCGCACGGCCATGTTTGCCGCCTACCGCTGGCAGATCGTCGTGTCTGTTGCTGTCAGTGCGCTGGTGGCCGCCCTGCTGGCGAGCTTGATGCTGCTGCGCGGCTTGCGGCCGCTGCGCAATATCGCCGCCCACGCGGCCCTGGTGCGGCCCGGCAAGCTGGGACAGCAGCTCGAGGCGCGCGATGCGCCGACGGAATTGCTGCCGCTGATACACGCCCTGAACGCCATGCTGGCGCGGCTGCAGGAAGGCTATGCGCGGCTGTCGCAATTTTCCGCCGACCTGGCGCATGAATTCCGCACGCCCGTCACCAATCTGCTGGGACAAAGCCAGGTCATGCTGGCCCGCCCGCGCAGCGCGCACGAGTATGAACAGCTGGTGTCGTCGAATGTGGAAGAGCTGGAACGGCTGTCGCGCATGATCGACAGCATGCTGTTTCTGGCGCGCGCCCAGCAGGAGGAAATGGTGCTCGTCAAGCAGGTCTTGCCGGTGCAGGACGAGTTTTTGCGGCTGGCCGATTTCTTTGAAGGCTTGGCCGAAGAGCGCGAGCTGGCGCTGGCTTGCCACGGCAGCGGCACGGTCACTGCCGAGCCGCAACTGCTGCGCCGCGCCTTGGGCAATTTGCTGTCGAACGCCATCCGCCACGCGGCGCCCGGCAGCACGATTTTGTTGCGTTCGCATGCGACGAATGAGGGCGTGGAATTGAGCGTGAGCAACCTCGGCCCCGCCATCCCCGCGCGCCATTTGCCGCACCTGTTCGAGCGCTTCTACCGCGCCGATCCGGCCCGCAGCGATTCGGCCGCCTCCACCGGCTTAGGCTTGGCCATCGTCACGGCCATCATGCAATTGCACGGCGGCAGCGCGACGGTGGCGTCGGACGCGGCCGCCACGACGTTTACGCTCACCTTCCCGGCGCAGGGTAGGTCGGATTAGCGAGGCGAAGCCACGCGTAATCCGACAAGAGCCGCCAACAATGTTGTCGGATTACGCGTTTGCAGCCTCGGCGGCCCCCGCTAATCCGACCTACCCCATCTCCACCAAAAACTCATGCATGCCCGTATGCGCCAACTGCGCGCACGCGGGGGCGAAATGCGGCAACTGGCCCCACAGCAGCGGGTTGCCGACGATGTACACATAGTGTTGTGCGCGCGTCAGGGCGACGTTGAGCAGGTTCGGCGTACTGGCTGCCCACTGCGCGGCGCCCGCCGTGCTCTCATCCGCGCCGAGGACCAGCATCACCACGCTTTGCTCCTTGCCCTGGAAGGTGTGCACGGTGCCCACCATCTGGCTGCTCCACTGGCGCAGTTCGCGTGCCGTGGGCGCCTTGCCGTAGCCGAGGCGGCGGTCCCAGTCCAGGTCCATGATTCGTGAACGCAATTCGTTGCGCACGGCCTTGAAGGGGGTAATCACATACATCTCGGGCAGCTTGCCGTCGCGGCGGTACAGCTTGAGCAGCACTTCCAGCACGAAATCGAGCTGCACCGGCACCACCTGCTTGTAGCTGACGGCACCGACGGCGTCGATCCAGCGGCTCGGGCCACGCGTCAGGCCCCGGGTGCTGGCTGGCGGCGTGCGGTCGGCGAGTCCGTAGACCATCTTGTCTTCGTAGGCGATGCTGTTGGCCAGCGAGAACATCGGTTCCACGCAGCGGCGGTGCACGCGCAGGGGGCTGCCGATCCACAGGGGCTGCGCGCTATTGGCGCCGACAGTTGCGCCATAGCGGTTGGCCTTGTCCGCCAGGGTCTGCACGGACACGGAGCTTGGCGCATAGCTGCCATCCTGCGTGTGCGGCGACAGGGCCGACAAGGTTTGCACCAGGCGTCCGGGCACCGTGAACACAGGTTCGATCTGCAGCGGGTCGCCGACGACGACAGCGCGCTTGGCGCGCCACAGGCTGCCCAGCGCCGCCTGCGGCACGGCCTGGCCCGCCTCATCGATGAACAGCCAGCCCAGCGATTCAGGACCCATGCCCTGGAACTGGCGCGCGAACGAGGCAAACGTGGTCGACACGACCGGCACGACCATGAACAGGCTGTGCCAGACCATGGCGATGTGCGACTGATCGTAGGCGCGCTTGTTCTTCAGTAATTTGGAGACGGCCAGCAAGTTGCCGCCAAAGCCGGGGCCGCCTTTCTTTGCCACTTCCGCCAGCCACGCTTCATGCAGGGCCAGGGCCTTGGCGAACAGGCGCGAGCGCAGGCGCGCCAGGGCCGGTTCATGCCACAGGCCGCCAATTTGCAGGGCGTCGCCGTCCAGCTCGTCCAGGGTGGCCGGCGCGATGATGGTGGGGAAGCGCATGCGCGCGCGGCGCAGCAGTTCCGTGCTGTCATCCCATTCGCGCTGGCGCGATTGCGCCGTGCGCAGGGCGATGTGCAGGCTGTTGCGGGCGCGTTCGCAGCGCGGCTCCAGCTCGCCTTTCAGCAGCAGCTTGATGGCGGACACGTCGCGCGCGGCCTGGCGTTGCGCTTCCGCATTGGCGACAACGGCGTCCTTGTAGGCACGCGCCGGTGCCGTGCGGAACAGGCGGGCAAAGAAGCCCGGTTGCGTCAGCGCCACCAGGCGTTCCTCTTCCAGCAATTCCTTCTTGCTGGCGAGCAGGGTGTCCTGCTGCGCCAGCGCGTCCGTCAGGGCGCCATTCGCAGCATCCATTTCCTGCTCGGCAGCAATCAGCGCCTGCTGGCTGGCCTGCATGAAGTCTGCTTCCGTGCAGGTGCCCACGGCTTGCCACAGGGCCGCGTACTGGGCGTGCTCGGCCAGGGCTTTTTCCACCACGTGCTCCGTTTCGCGGAATTCGCGCGCCGCCTGGGCGAAGCTGACGCCCTGGTAGCTGGCCAGCCGCTGGCGGATATTCTGCGTGTTCGGCGTCTTGCGAGGCGTCGTTTTATCCCAGTCGTCGTCATAGAAATTGCTGACGAAGCGGCGGCGGTTGGCGCTGTTGCCCAGCGCACAGGACATCAAGCCCCACGGCGCTTCCGCCTCGCCCAGGGCGCGGTTGGCGTCATTGCCATCGGCCACCACCCGGCGCGCCACGCTTTCAAAATAGCGCGTGCGCGCCCATTCCTTGCCCAGCTGTTTCGGTTTCGGCAGGTCGCCGGAAATATTTTCCACCGCCGCGTTGTTCGACGAGGCGACGACCATTTCAAAGCCCGTCAGTTCCGGGCGCAGGCGCGCGATGGTGATCGGGTCGCGCACGCCTTCGAAGGCCACGGCCACCTTGCCGATGAAGGCATCGCCGGCGCGGTCCAGGCAGGACAGCACGCTGGCGCGGCGCACGATGTTGTCGGCGAACAATTCGCGCAGCAAGGTGGTCTTGCCCGTGCCCGGCGGGCCGTTGACGGAAAAGATGCCCCGCTCGTGCAAGCCCGTGCGTGCGCCGTGGATGGCGAACTGCTGCATCAGGCTCATGGCGTAGCTGGCGTCTTCCAGCCAGTGGCCGCGATTCATGTTGGCGGGATTGAGCATGGCGGCCAGCGCCTGGCGTCCTGCCGGGCTGTACAGGTCGATGCGTTCATCCTGCGCCAGCGGCGTCAGGTAGGCGGCCACCGTCGCGGGCAATTTGCCGCCACGCAAGGCACGGATGATCTGTTCCAGGTCATCGAGGTAAAAACTGTTGAGGATATCGACAGCGGGTTCTACCACATCGCCAAAATCCAGGCTGCGGTTCTGGCTGGACTCAGGCGTATCGGCGTCCGCCACGGCGGCGCGTTTCTTGCGCGTGCGCACTTCCAGCACGGCCAGCGGCTGCGCGCCGGACGGGCGGAAATTCGCCCAGTCCATCAGCAGGTCGGCCAGCGCGGCGATCTCCATGCCGGACAGGGGCGAAGACACATTGCCGGCCTCGTCCGTTATTTGCGGTGATACGCGGCTTGCCGCGAAGTTGCGCAAACGGTCTTGCAGGGCCAGCTGGCTGTCGCTGAAAGCGTCCAGGCTCAGGCCGGACCAGTCCGGCGTGCGGGCGCGCCCCAGCGCCCACGGCAAGGTGGACACGGAAACCGGGTCAAATTGCGGTTCGCCCAGCGCATTCAGATTGATGCGTGCAAAGCACGAGCGTCCCAGCAGCTCTGTTTTTTCCGCTTCGGCCAGGCTTTCCGGACCGCTGGGGGCAGGGCAAGCCTTGTTGATTTCCGCCTTGTCGAAGACGCCGAGGAATAATGCAAAGCCGTCGATTTCGCGGTCGGAGGGCACCTGCCACTGCGTGGCGAACTGCGGCGGCAATTGCGCCAGCTGTTCACGGTGCAGGAGGCGCACGCTGGACGGGTCTTCAACGTCCGTGATTTGATTCAGGTCAAACGGGATAAAGAATTCGATCTTGTGCCAATACTCCAGGATAGCCAGGAGGCGCTGCTGTTCTGCCTGATTCATGATGACCAATATTTTGTAAAGCGAGCGAGGATTGTAAAGGGTATGCGCGGCGCATGTTTTGCACTTTTGCCTATTGCGCGCGCTTTGCCGCAAAAAAGGGCGGCGCATGGACGAAAAAAAGCCAGGCAGCAACTTCCTGCCTGGCTTTCCCGTGGGAAGGATGTTGCTATTCGTTAAAACTCTTCCCATTCGCTTTCGGCGGCGGCATTGTCGCGGCGTGCCGGCGCGGCTGCCACGGCCTTGCGCGCTGGCGCCGGGCGGGCTGCGGGGCGCGCGATGGTTGCCGCCGCTGCCGGTGCCTTGCGCACGGGGCTCAGCTTTGAAACGCTGGCCACATGGTTGCCGGTTTTAAAGAAACCCACCACATGGGCCAGTTCGCCCGCCTGCTCCTGCATGCTTTGCGAGGCGGCCGCCGCTTCTTCGACCAGGGCCGCGTTTTGCTGCGTCACTTCATCCATCTGGGCAATGGCCATGTTGATCTGTTCGATGCCGATGGTTTGCTCATGCGTGGCGGACGTGATCTCGCCCATGATGTCGGTCACGCGCACGATGCTGTCGACGATGTCGCCCATGGTCTGGCCCGCTTCATTGACGAGGCGCGAACCCGTGTCCACGTTGGCGACGGAAGCGGCGATCAGTTCCTTGATTTCTTTCGCTGCGCCCGCCGATCGTTGGGCAAGATTGCGCACTTCCGTGGCGACGACGGCGAAGCCACGGCCCTGTTCGCCCGCGCGTGCCGCTTCCACGGCCGCGTTCAAGGCCAGGATATTCGTCTGGAAGGCGATGCCGTCGATGACGCCGATGATGTCGACGATCTTCTTTGACGATGCGTTGATGGTGCCCATGGTGTCGACCACTTGCGAGACGATGCTGCCGCCGCGCACGGCCACTTCGGACGCGCTTTTCGCCAGCTGGTTGGCCTGGCGCGCATTGTCCGCATTCTGTTTCACGGTCGAGGTCAGCTCTTCCATGGCCGACGCCGTTTCTTCCAGCGAGCTGGCTTGCTCTTCCGTGCGTGACGACAGGTCGAGGTTGCCGGCGGCAATTTCGCTCGATGCTGTGGAGATCGCATCCGTGCCGTGGCGCACTTGCGCCACCACGCCCAGCAGGCTGGTGTTCATGGCTTTCAGCGCGCCCAGCAGGCGGCCCGTTTCATCACTGGAATCGACCACGATGTGCGAGGACAAATCGCCCGATGCGACGGTTTCGGCCACGCCGACGGCGGCATTGATGGGACGGGTGATCGAGCGCGTGATGATCCACGCCACGAAGGCGCCCAGCAGCACGGCCAGGCTGCCCAGGATGATCATGGAGGTGCGCGCGCTGCTGCTCAGCGCCTCGGCATCGCTGGCCGCCTGCGCCGCCAGTTCGCCTTCCAGCGCGACCAGGCTGTCGAGCGCCGTCAGCACGCGCTTCAGGCTCGGTGCCGCCTGTTGTGTCAGCGCGGCGATCGCTTCTTCCGTCTGGCCGGCATTGCGCAGCTCGATGACCTTGTTGTTCAGCGGCGCACCCGCCTTCAGGGCGGCGTCCAGCTCGGCCATCAAGGCCGTTTCCTTGTCCGTCGCAATTTTCTTTTGCAAGGTTTCCTTGGCGGCGCCGTATTTCTTGCGCGCTTCGCCGATCTTCGCCAGCTCCGCCTGCACCAGCGCTTCCGTCGGCGCCACGACCACGCTGGTAATGGCCAGGGTAATGGTGCGCACGTTGTCGCTCATGGTATTGGCGGCCGCCATTTTGACGTTCTTGTCGGCCACGATGTCGTGCGTGCGCGCGCTCAGCTGTGCCATGGAATACAGGCCAACGAGCAAGACAGCGACCAGCAGGCCGAGGACGACAGCAAACCCGATCCCGAGCCGGGTGCCGATTTTGAATTGTGTGAGTGACATGATTGCTTTCGTGTTGCGGAAGTGAAGGAAAACGTCGACAGGCCAGGGCTACGGGTTTATACGTAGAGGCGGCCAGACTGTAATTGTTCCTCAAAATTCCGCACTGCAATACAAAAACTTGTATCAAGTCCGAGAAAAGTTAAAAATTTGGTAGCAACTTAACTAAGTTGTCGTGTGGAAACAACGAGCGCGACGTTGGATGCGGATTCAGTGTTCCGGAAACACGTGGGCAGCCAGGAAATCGATGAAGGCGCGCAGTTTTGGCGTCAGGTGGCGGCTGCTGGGCCACAGGATGCGAAAGGCGCCCTGGTGCTGGCGGTGGGTTTCCAGTATCGGTTGCAAATGGTTCGCGGCCAGTGCCGCGCGCACGGCAAAGTCGGGCAGGGCTGCAATGCCCAGGCCGCTTCCGGCGAAGTGCAGCAAGGTGTCGACATTATTGCAGTTCAGCAGGGACGGCAAGCCGAGGGGCTGGCCTGCGGCGCGCTGCTGGGGGCGCTGGCCGTCATCGCGCTCAAGGCGTGGCTGTACCGCCAGCCCTCAGTGCTCGATATGGTTGGGGATGCGAAACAGTAGATCCGTGTCGCCGAGGTCCACGCCCGCTTGCGACAGCAGGGTGCTGGCCTGGCCACGATGATGCGTCGGGTGGTTGAAGAAATGCATGAGCAGGCTGAAAAATGCGCGCCGGTTCGGGCCCTTGCTGTTGCGGTAGTCGAGCAGGTGATCGAGGTCGGCTTCCGTGATGACGGCGGCCCAGTCGATGATGAGCTGGTCCAGCCATTGCCGGTGCGCGCGCATGGCGGCAAAGTCTTCGGCCGCGAACAACGGGTGGGTGAGCGAGGCGGGCGGCGTGATGGCGCGGATGGGATCGAGCAGGGGAAAGCCGGCCGGATGCTTCGCATAGCGCTGCAGCCACAAGGTATCGCCCACCATCACGTGGTTCAGGGTGCCCAGCAGGGAGCCGAAAAAAGCGCCCCGCTCGCGTTGCAGTTCTTCCGGCGGCAGGCTGGCGGCCGCCGCGTACACCTTCGCATTCATCCACTGGTTGTAATCGGCCATCAGGCAAATGTGGGCGCAACGGCTCATGCTGATTCCTGCAGTGTATGCGTGTTCTATATTAAACGGACTTCAGGAACGCGCGTATGCCGGCCAGCAGCATTTCGATGGCCATTGCCGTCAGGATCAAGCCCATCAGGCGTTCGAAGGCCGTCATGACCCGCGGCCCCAGTGCCCGCTGCAAGCGTTCGGCGCACAGGAAGACGGCCAGCCAGACGACGGCCACGGCCGTCAAGCCTGCCACGTGGGCGATGACTTCGTTCATTTCATGCGAGGAAAACAGCAGCACGGTCGCCAGCGCCGACGGGCCGGCCAGCGCGGGGATGGCCAGCGGCACGATGAACGGCTCGCCGCCCATCTCATGGTCGCTATTGCCGGCATTTGGTTGCGGAAACACCATGCGCATGGCGATCAGGAACAGGATCACGCCGCCGCCGATGCGCAGGGCGATTTCCGACAGATGCAAGGCGTTCAGGAAATGCCGGCCAAAGAACATAAATATGAGCAAGATACCGAAGGCGATCAGGCACTCGCGCACCACGACTTTCCAGCGCCGCTCGATGGGGACACGCTTCAGGGCATTGACGAACAGGGAAACGTTGCCAAATGGATCAGTGACGAGCAAGAGCAGGATAAAAGTCTGGAAGAAATTCTGTGTCATGGTGGTGTGGAGATGAGGTCAACACCGCCGCCAGGATGGGCGCGGTGCGATAAGGCTTGCGATGATAACAAGAGCGGCGACTATCGCCCATGATTATTGATGCATAGCAGCATTTTTTTTACGCCGCGATGACTTTTGCCTGGTAAAACGCCGTCGGTGTGGTACCGAAGTGTTTCCTGAACATGGCGGTGAAGGCGCTCTGGCTCGTGTAGCCGTTGTCCATGGCCACGTCGATGACCTTGCCGCCGCGCGCCAATTGCTCCAGCGCCCGCAGCAATCGCGCCTGCTGGCGCCACTGGCCAAAGCGCATGCCCGTCTGTTTCTGGAACAGGCGGTGCAGGCTGCGCTCGGTGATCGCCAGTTCCTGCGCCCAGTGCGCCACCGTCAGCTGTTCTCCCGGTTGCGCCATCAGCTGGGCGCAGATGCCGCGCAGGCGCTTGTCAGCAGGCAAGGGCAGATACAAGGGCAGCACGGGCAGGCTGTCGAGTTCATGCAGCAGCAGTTGCAGCAGATGCCAGTCGCGGCTGCCTTCTGTAAAGTCGGGCGCGATATCCACGGCCGCGACGATCAGCTGGCGCAGCAGGGGACTGATGTCGAGCACGCAACTGTGGCTTGGCAGCAAGGGCGAGTTGACGCAGTTGACGAACACCGTGCGCATTTTCACGGCGCCGCTCATGCGCACCTGGTGCGCCACGCCCGCCTGCAGCCACACGCCGCGCGTGGGCGGCACCACCCAGCGCCCGCCCTGCGTCTCGATGGTCATCACGCCTTCGATGGCATACAGCAACTGGGCATGCGTGTGGCAGTGCGCGGAAATCACGTGGCCATGCGCATAGTCAACGGCCAGCGCCATGGCGCGCGCCGTGACGGGCAACAGTTGCTGGAAGGCGGGGCTGGAGCAATCCATGTGAATAAGCGTCAGTTTTGGAATAGGTTCGGACATCTTAGCGCGAGAAAGCGCGGCGTGCCTGCGGCATGATGGTTTCCCGCAATAATCTATGGAGCTATGCATGCCTGTGCGCGCCTATCTGTATCCGTTTCTGGCCATGCTGCTGTGGGCCGGCAACGTTGTCGTATCCAAGCTGGCCGCGTCCAGCATCGCCCCCACGGCCATTACTTTTTACCGCCTGGTGCTGGTGCTGCTGGTGATGACGCCGTTTATCGCCCGGCCCCTGTGGCGCAATCGCGCGGCGCTGCGGCGCCAGTGGTGGCAGCTGGCGCTGTGCGGCCTGATGTCCATGGCGCTGTTCCAGAGCCTGTCCTACCGCGCCGCGGAATCGACCACCGCAACCAACATGGCCATCGTCACGGCGCTGGCGCCCCTGATGACGGCGATCCTCAGCGTGCTGCTGCTGGGCGAACGCCTGACGGTGGGCATGGCGGCCGGCGGCGTGCTGTCGTTTGGCGGCTTGCTGTACCTGGTGGGACGCGGCGACGTGCTGGCCCTGCTGCACCAGGGCGTGCATGCGGGCGACGCGCTGATGCTGCTGGCCTGCCTGAGCTTTGCCCTGTACGGCGTGCTGCTGCGCCGCTGGCGTCTGTCCATTCCCGCCTGGCAAGCCATCTATTGCCAGGCCCTGGCGGCGCTGGCCTGCATGCTGCCGTTTTTCCTGCTGCTGCCGCCCGGCAGCTCCCGGCTCGATGCCACGACCTTGCCCCTGATCGGCTATGCGGGCATCGGTTCGTCCATCGTCCTGTCCTACCTGTGGATCGAAGGGGTAAAGCTGCTGGGGCCGAACCGCTGCAGCATCTATGTCAACTTGCTGCCGATATTGACGGCCTTGCTGGCTATCGTCTGGCTGCACGAAAGCATGCATGCGTATCACCTGATCGGCGGCGGCATCTCACTGCTGGGCGTGCTGCTGGCGCAAACGGTACAGCGGCCCCTGTTTGGCCGGCGCGCAAGCGTATCCGGGCTTGCCTGAATGGCCATGCATAATGGCGGTTTTGGGCAGTGGAGTTGGCATGCGGCACTTAATTTTAATGAACACGCTGGCGGTGCTGCTGGCGCTGGGAAGTGTGGCGCCAGCGCAGGCGGCAGCGCGCTTTTATGAAGGCAAGGCCATGGCCTATGCCAGCGCCGTCGAGCGCCGCGATGGTGGCGTGGTGCTGGCCTTCTTGCGGGAAAACGGCGAAGTCAACGGTTACTATTGCCAGTGCAACGGGGACAGCGGCAAGCGCATGAACCTGGACAAGTATGGCAAGGCCAGCATTGCCGCCGTATTTCATGCCGACCTCGACAGCGAAGGCGAAACCACCTTCGTGCTCAGCCGCAATGGGACGGCCTATGGCTTGCATGCCTACCGCTACGAGCGCGGCGGCGGCCGCATGTTCAAGGTCGCCGCCCTGCAGCCGACCCTGGACGCCATCGTGCGCGGCGCAGGCAGCATGGACGAGGCAAAGGTGCGCGCCGCGCTGGCGTCGCTGCAACTGATCGATTACAGCATCGATTATGCGCGCACGGGCATCGCCGACTTCGATGCCATCGAGCATGGCCATGGCAGCCTGGTCGGCTATTTCAATATCGACGGTGACTTACTGTCTGGCAAGCCGGAGGATGCGCCGGCATTTGCCTATAAAAAAACTTTCCAGGAAAACGATGGCCATTTCCTTACGGTGACTTATTTGCTGGGCAAGGGTTGGGAAGGCGGTCGTGTGCCCAGTTATCACATCAAGTGGATCACTTGGGAAACGCAACCGCAGCGCTTTGCCGCCAGCCAGGACGGGCTGTTCATCGAGTACGAGGTGAATTGCTGCAGGGGCAGCGTGTTTGCCCGCGGCCAGTATGCACAGGGCAAGCGCACGGGACAGTGGCACTATGAAGAGCCGCTCACCATCCGCTCGGTTGGCGCGTTTGTCGACGACAAGGCGGAAGGGCCATGGACGTATGCAAGCGGCGAGGAAACGACGACGGGCATGATGCAGCGGGGCCAGCGCACGGGCCGCTGGGAAGTGAACCCGGGCGTGGACGAATGGCGCGACGAAGGCAAGGGCAACTACCAGGGCTTCGATACCTACCTCAAGGACAGGCTGGATGGACCCAGCGAGCGCCGCGTCGGCGACGTCGTGCATTGGCGGGGACAGTATGTGAATGGCAAGAAGCAGGGCCAGTGGCTTGAACCTGGCGGTGGCGGCAACTACGTCAATGATGTGAAGCAGGGGCCGTGGAAGAAGGCGACACCGGACGGCGGCTGGCAAGTGTTGACGATGGTTGACGGCAAGCCCGATGGCAGGCTGGAACAATATGCAGGCAATGGCCAGCTGGAACTCATCGAGCACTACCGCCTGGGCGAGCTTGATGGGCCGATGGAAAGCTTCTATCCGGATGGCAAGCGACGTTACCAGGGGACGTTTGCGAATGGCAAGCGCGACGGGGAGGAGATCCTGTTTTATCCGGATGGCGACGTACCGCAATTTCACCGCAACTGGCACAAGGGCGTGCCGCACGGCGTCAATATCGAGCATTTTCAGAATGGCATGCTGAAGCACATCAGCAGTTATGACATGGGCAAGAAAACGGGCCGTTTTCAATCTTTCCGCGACGATGGCCAGCTGATCGAAGAAACCGTTTATTAACACGGCTGGCATTCCGGCGCGTGCGCGTGCGGCAAGGGAATGCCAGTTCTGCGCAAAAAACATCACTTGTTTGTGACAAAGCGTGAAAATCCATGCTGGATATTGCCACTAGGAATCTTTCCCTGTATCTTGCAGTCAGGAAATTAAAAATACCGGAAACCTCAACCCTGTTGACCTGTATTTTACTCCTGACGATATGCGCGGGCCGCCATCCCCCCAGCCGCTGTTAACGCGCCATCGACCGAACTTTGTCCTGAACAATTCAGAATTGACCCGCCCATCTGGCATTTGTCGCGATTTCCGTCGGCAAGCGCAGGCATGGTTGCGCCCTACCAAGGAAATTGCATGCTATCGAACATAACAATAAGAATGCGCCTGATCGCCACCATGAGTGTGCTGGGCTTGCTGATCGCCGTCTTGGGCGCCATGAGCATGATCGGGCTGAAATCAGCCAACAACAGTCTCAACGAGGTCTACAGCAACCAGCTGACTTCGACGCAAGCCATCGGCGAGTCGCAGATTTTCCTGGGCCGCGCCCGCTTCACCATGGATCGCGTGATGGTCCATCCCGATGCGGCCGATGCCAAGGATACCTTGGCGCGTGCCGAGCAATTCCTGGAGTCATCGAGCAAGGCCTGGAAAGTGTATTTGGGCTTGCCGCAAAGCGTGGAAGAAAAACGCCTGTCCGACGATATGGACAAGAAGCGCAGCGATTACATCAACAATGGCGTGCTGCTCATGAGCAAGGCCTTACGCGAAGGAAATGTCGAGCAAGCCGATAGCTTGATGATGAAGGGACTGACGCCGCTGTATCGCTCGCTCGACCAGGCAGCGGAAACCTTGACGCAGTTCCAGGTGAGCGGCGCGGCGAAGATGTATGCCGACAGCCAGGCCAGCTACCGCACGCAAGTGACGATGGCCATCACCGGCATCGTGGTGGGGGGCTTGCTGATCATCATTTCCAGCATTTTGCTGCTGCGCGCCATCTTCGGCCCGCTGGACCAGGCCCTGCGCCATTTCGGCGCCATTTCCGACGGCAACCTGGCCAACGACATCGTCATCACGCGCAACGATGAAATGGGTGCCTTGCTGACGGGCTTGCAGAAAATGCAGGAGCGCCTGTCGACCACCGTGCGTGGCGTGCGCGACGGCAGCGGCGCCATCGCCACGGCCAGCAATGAAATTGCCTCCGGCAATCTGGACCTGTCGAGCCGCACGGAACAGCAGGCGTCGAGCCTGGAAGAAACCGCCTCGTCGCTGGAAGAACTGACTTCGACCGTCAAGCAGAATTCCGACAATGCGCGCCAGGCCAACCAGCTGGCCGTCTCCGCTTCGGACGTGGCCGTCAAGGGCGGCGCGCTGGTGGCGCAAGTGGTCGATACCATGGGCACCATCAGCGAATCGTCGAAAAAGATTGCCGACATCATTGGCGTCATCGATGGCATCGCATTCCAGACGAATATTCTGGCCTTGAACGCGGCCGTGGAAGCGGCGCGCGCGGGCGAGCAGGGCCGCGGCTTTGCCGTCGTTGCCACGGAAGTGCGCAACCTGGCGCACCGCTCGGCCAGCGCCGCCAAGGATATCAAGGTGCTCATCGAAGCGTCGGTGCGGAACGTGGGCGCCGGTAGCGAACTGGTCAGCCAGACGGGCACGACGATGGACGAGATCGTTTCCAGCATCCGCCGCGTCACCGACATCATGGGTGAAATCAGCGCCGCCGGCCGCGAGCAGGAACTGGGCATCGGCCAGATCAATCAAGCCGTGGCGGAAATGGATACCGTGACGCAGCAAAACGCGGCACTGGTGGAAGAAGCGGCAGCCGCCTCGGAATCGATGCAGGAACAGGCGGCGGCGCTGGCCGAAATGGTCAGCATCTTCAAGCTCGATGCCGCCCACAGCGGCCCGGCACCGGCCAAGCCTGCCTTGCGCAAGCCTGTCGTCGCCGCCGCTAACAGCGCCTTGAAACGCCCGGCGCTGCGCCTGGCGACGGCCCGTGTTGCCGCTGCACCTGCCGCCGCCAAGCCGCGCCCAGCCAAACCGATGGCTGACAATAGCGGCGAGTGGGAAGAGTTTTAAGTTACGGCGCGTCCAGGGCCACCTTGCTGCCCTCTTCCTGTAAGCGCGCCGCCTCGGCCAGGGCCTGGGCGCGCGCTTCTTCCGCCGCCTGTTCCGCTTTCTCCAAAGCATCGTGACGTGCCTGCAATGCTGCGCGGGCGCGCACGAAGACGATCTTGATGGCCGCCATCACGGGCACGGACAGGAAGATGCCCACCACGCCGCCGAGCTGATCGCCGGCCAGCAAGCCGACGATCACCATCAGCGGGCTCACTTCCACGCCTTCGCTCATCAAGTACGGGTTGACCACGTAATCCTGGAACAAGCGGTAGGCGGCGATAAAGCCGATCAGCCAGAAGACGTGGTCGAAGCCGCTGAAGCCGGCCACCACCACGGCGATGATGGCGGCTGCCAGCGGGCCGGCAAACGGGATGAACTCCAGCAGGGCGGCGGCACCGGCCAGCAGCAGGCCGTAGGGCACGCCCATCAGGGAAAAGGCGATGCTGTAGGACACAAAGGTGGCGATCGACAACAGCAGCAGGGCGCGCACATAGCGCGACAGCAGGATGTCGAGGTCGTCGATGATGGCGCCCCAGAGTTTCTTGTTCGGACGGTTCAGCAGGGATAGCAAGCCGTCGCGCATGTCCGGACCTTCCTTGATCAGCAAAAAGCTCAGCACCGGCACCAGCACCAGATAGATCAGGTTGCTGGCCGCGTGCATCACGCCCAGGCTGATTTCCTTCGCCAGCGGCATGGCTTGGCCCGTGCCGCTGCTCAGCTGTTCCTGCATGAAAGACAAAATACGCGCGCGCAATGGCTCCATGAACTCGGGCAGCGGAATGCGCTCAGCAAAATTATTGCCTTTCAGCAGGGTCGGCAATTGCGCGCTGAGCTTGGTTGCTTCCTCTTCGATGCGCGCGCCAAAGATTGAACCCAGGATGGCAACCAGCAGCACCACCACCAGAAACACGATGCCGATGGCGGCCGTGCGCGGCAAGCGCTTCGGGCCATGGCGTTCCAGCAGCTCGATCAGGGGATACACGAGATAGCTGAAGAAAATCGCAAACACCACCACGATCAGGGTCGACGAGACTTGATATGTGAGGAACAGCAGGAAGACGATCAGGAAGGCCGTCCACACCATCTTGGCGACGCGCAAGTTAAAACCGAACATAGGAGTTCCTTAGGACAGAATGCTAGTCAAGCGTGGTTTTGCTTGAGGGAAGGGGTGGGCAAGGCAGGGACCGGGCAGCGCCGCACGATCGGAAATCATACCGCAAAATGCCAAAATGCCATGTTCCTGTGCGCGATGGCAATGCTTTCCCCTGTCCGCGCCGTCTGTTGCCTACTTATCCAGCCAGCTGGCCACGGTGATGAACACGCCATTTTCCTTGTCCGGCTCGCGCAAGGTAACTGTGTAGCGTCCGCTGGTGTCGCGCCCGCTGAAGACCACTTTGTCGTCGTGCCCCTTCACTTGCGCGTCCTTGGCCAGCTTGGCGTAGGTATTGAGCACCCAGTGAAAATCGGCATAGCTACGCAGGGTGACGGCAGCGTCGGGCAAAGGCTCGCCGCCGGCCTCGGCCGCTTGCGCTGGCGTGTACATCGGCAACCCCGCCAGGCGTGCGGGGTGGATGATCTTGCCATCGCTGGCACTGCCGTTCAACTCGGCCGCTGGCAGCAGCAGGTGCAGCAGGCTGACGGGAAAGCCGGGTGGTACGTCGCGCGGCTGCCAGCCGGGCTGGCCGGGGCGGGTCGTGACGTATTCCACAGCGGCAATGCTTTGCCGCTGTTCCTGCGCAGCCTGTGCCAGCACGGCCGGCAACTGCCGCGCCCAGACGAGCAGCGGCGCGGCCGTCTCATCTTCCGCGTCCGGTGGCTGGAACAGGGTCAGCACGGCGTGTGTGGACGGCAGGCAGGCTGGGGCGGTGTCGCTGGTGACGGCCTGGCAATGGCCGTTGACGAGGCCCAGTGCCAACAGCTTGCGTTGCGGGTCGAACAGCATGGCGGCGCGCCATGCACCGTGCGTGCCGGCATCGATGGAGGCCAGCACCGAGCGTCCGTCGGGCAGCATGGTGCGCGTGATGTGATCGGGTGAACGCATGCTGTCGAGCACCTGGCGCGCGATCAGGGCATTGCCCTGCGTATAGCTGCCGTGCGCATAGCCGAGCAGCTTGAAGATGTCGGCGCGGATCTCCGGATGCGCGCTCAGGGCCAGCGGTGGCGAGGGCACGGGCACGGTGGCAGCCGCGAAGGCGGCGTCATCGAGCGTTTGCGCATGCAGGGGCGCGCCCAGGATCGCGCATAGCGACAGCAGGGACAATATGGAACGGATGGGGGTATGCAATGGCGATCCTTGTCGAGGCGCCATGCCGGTCCGGATGCCGGCATGCGCGGGCCGCGATCTTAGCATTCTGTGAAGAAATGGCGTTTTCTCAAGCAGCGTTGAGCACGTAACGGTTCTTGCCGTTCTTCTTGGCCAGGTACAGCGATTCATCGGCGCGCCGGTAGCTGTGTGACAAATCCGCTTCCTTGACCAGTTCCGCGATGCCGATGCTGACGGACACTTTGCGTTCTGGCACGAAGGCTGCCTCGACAGCATCGACCAGTTGGGCGGCAAAGGCGCAGGCCGCGGTTTTTTCGCCCTGATAGATGACGGCGAACTCTTCACCACCCAGCCGGCCGCACAGGTGCTCACCGGCCAGTGCCGCGATCACGCCGGCGATTTTTTTCAATACTTCATCACCCACATCGTGGCCATGCACGTCGTTGATTTTCTTGAAGTCATCGATATCGATCATCAGGAAATACGCGGTTGCCAGCCCGGGCCGCTGCAGGGCGCGCGCGCTTTGCGTGAACATGCGGCGATTGTTGAGCCCGGTCAAGCCATCCTTGTAGGCCATCGTCGCCAGGTCGCGCTGGGCCCGATAATTGTGAATGCGCAAGACGAGAAAATAGATATTCAGCGCCAGGCCGATGATCACGCTGATGGTGACGGCCAGCACGGGCCAGTGCTGGTCGGCCTGGCCTGCATGCACGGGAAACTGCCCCAATCCCAGGATGGCCCACACGCCCAGCGACACGCCCAGGTAATACGCGATGCCGCTGAAGATGGGCGCCGTCGTCAGGGTGATCATCACGCCCAGCGGCAACACCCAGAAAGCGGGGTCTTGCGTGCCCAGCATCAGCACGCGAAAGCTGAATGCAATGAACAGCACGCTGATGGTGCCGCTGGCGATGATCGCCTGCAGCGACCTGGCATACACGGTCAGCACCAGCCCGACCAGCATGCCCGTCACGCCCAGCGCTGCCTGTGCATGGTCGAGCGAAGCGCGCGGTACCGTCAGGCTGAACGTGACCAGCCAGCAAGCCAGGCCAAACGTCAGGATCGCTATCGAAATGAAATGCAGTTCCTTGAAAAAGCGCTGCTGCTGCGCCGGTTCTCCTGAAAAGAACAGGTAATACAAGGCAGGAGACAGGTTGCGCGAAGTGAACATTGCATTCGTCCAGACAGACAACAGGCCTTGCGGCAGGGGGGGCCTGCCGGCGGCAAGCGTCGGCATGGCATGCGCGCGAATTAGTTGCGCTCAGGAACTAGTGTAATACTTTCCTGGTGGAAATGGTGACTTGCGTGTGGAAAGGCGTGGCCGCTGTCCTGCCGCCGCCACAGCGGCTCGCCAAAACCGCTGGCAAGCAGGGCGATTAGGCGCGGCATCACGGCTGCGTCAGCACCAGCACCTCGCTGATCAAGTGCTTGCCAAAGCCATCATGCGCTGCTTCCTCCACAAGCCGGTGACCGGCCTGGTCGTCAATGCGCGACTCGTCTGCCCCGGCAACGATGACAAGGCGGTCTGGCGCAGCGGCGATCGCCAGCTGTCGCCCTGAGGC
>RCUS01000679.1_pt1 | contig 20960 bp, 18 predicted proteins | sample 2166221 | NCBI WGS metagenome assembly RCUS01 (sample SAMN09932758, study PRJNA488358) | compost metagenome | isolation source: compost soil in cyclohexanecarboxylic | place: Germany: Experimental Botanical Garden | reverse complement strand
TTACTGAAACGCCACCTCGGCAAAGCTGCGCAATTTGCGGCTGTGCAGCCGGTCGACGCCCTGGCGGCGCAGCAGTTCCACGGCGCGGATGCCGATGCGCAGGTGCTGGTCGACCCTTTCGCGGTAGAAGTGGTTGGCCATGCCGGGCAGCTTGATTTCGCCGTGCAGCGGCTTGTCGCTCACGCACAGCAGGGTGCCGTAGGGAACGCGGAAGCGGAAGCCGTTGGCGGCGATCGTCGCGCTTTCCATGTCCAGCGCGATGGCGCGGCTCTGGCTGAAGCGGCGCTCCGGCGTGCGCTGCGGCAGCAGTTCCCAGTTGCGGTTGTCCGTGCTGGCCACCGTCCCCGTGCGCATGATGTGTTTCAGGTCATGCCCGGTCAGCTGGGTGATTTCCGCCACGGCCGTTTGCAGCGCCTGCTGGATTTCCGCCAGCGGCGGGATCGGCACCCACAGCGGCAAGTCTTCATCGAGCACATGGTCTTCGCGCACATACGCGTGCGCCAGCACGTAGTCGCCCAGGCTTTGCGTGGTGCGCAAGCCGGCGCAGTGGCCCAGCATCAGCCAGGCGTGCGGGCGCAGCACGGCGATATGGTCGGTGATGGTTTTCGCATTGGCCGGACCGACGCCGATATTGACCATGGTGATGCCGCTGCCGTCCGCGCGCAGCAGGTGGTAGGCGGGCATCTGCGGCAGGCGCGGCGGGGCGGCGCCCAGCGCATCTTCGCTTTCCACCGTCTGGCCGACCCTGCGCGTGACCACGTTGCCCGGTTCGACAAAGGCGATGTAGCCGTCATCGTCCGATGGCGCGGCCGCATCGGGCGCACGCTCCATCATGGCGTGCCCCAGGCGGATGAATTCGTCGATATAGAACTGGTAATTGGTAAACAGCACGAAGTTCTGGAAGTGCTGCGGCGAGGTGCCGCTGTAGTGGCGCAGGCGCTGCAGCGAATAATCGACGCGCGGACCCGTGAAGAGCGCCAGCGGCTGCGCTTCGCCATGCGCCGGTTCATGCGTGCCGTTGGCGATGCCGTCGTCCATGGCCGACAGGTCGGGCAGGTCGAACAGGTCGCGCATGGCCAGGCGGCGGCCCGCGTCCATATTGCCCTCGATATGGTCATGCTCGGCGAACGAGAAATGCACGGGAATCGGCTGGGCGCTGACGCCTACTTCCAGGTGTACCTTCTGGCCGCCGTTATGGTTTTTCAGCAGCAGGGTAAACTGGTCGAGGTAGTAGTCGCCAAACAGGTCGGGGCGCGTCAGGGTGGTTTCAAACACGCCGGGGCCGGCGACAAAGCCGTAGGCCAGCGGCGAGTCGGCGCGCGCCACGGTGTCGGTCTGGATGCGCACGAACGGGTAGCAGGCGCGCACGCGCTCGTGCATGTCTTCGCCGGCGACAAAACGCTGCAGCGCATCGCGCAAGTGTTCGATGCTGCTGCGGTAGATGGCTTGCACTTGTTCCAATGCCAGGCGTGGATCGTCGAAGCGGGAGGAGGCGATGAAGGGGGGCGTAAGCAAGCGGATTCTCCTTGTGGCGGTTCGTGCATGCCATTGTAAGGCAGCAAGGCAACTCTTGTTTGTCCCGTCTTCGCCGAACGGAGGCGCTTGACGAATTCAAATAGAATCTGTATTCTATTTGGAATGGTCAGACTAGCTAAATTCAACGAAAACAATTTCATCGACAGCGCGATCGCCGTCGCCGCCCAGTGCGGCGTGGCCGCCGTGTCGATGGCCGCCATCGCCGTCAAGGCGGGGGCACCCATCGGTTCCGTGTATCACCGCTTCGATTCGCGCAACGCCATCCTGGCGCGCGCCTGGCTGCGCGTGAAAAGCGACTTCCGCGAAGAAGTGGCCAGCCGCTGGCTCGGCGGCGACACGTGGGCCGGCGTGCATGGCTTGCTGGACTGGTGCCGGCGCAAGCCCGTGTATGCGCGCTTCCTGCTGCAATGCGCGGACAGCCCCGATTTCAACGGCGGCCTCAGCGAGGAACTGCTGGCCGCCGTGGAAGAAGAACAGGCCGCGCTCGATGCCTGCTTCGCCCGCTGCGCCGAAGCCATGCCCGGCACCACGGAGCTGGACCTCGACCACATGCTGCTCAAATTCGTGCTGATCGACGCCCCCGTGGCCGTCGTCAAGCCTTACCTGACCCAGGAGCGGCCGATCCCGGCCAGCGTCGACGCCATGCTGCGCGCCTCGCACGACGCCGTGCGCGGCTGGGCCGCCCACACCACACACTAACCAATACAACCAAGAAGACAACCATGCGCTATTCCACCCAGCTTGAACACGGCAAGAAAATCCCCCTGCATGATGAAGAAGGCTTCATCGGCATGCGCGCGGCCGGCCGCATCGCCGCCGATACGCTCGACTACATCGCGCCTTTCGTGAAACCTGGCGTCTCGACGGCCAAACTTGACGCCCTGTGCGAAGAGTTCATGCGCGCCGCCGGCGCCATCCCCGGCACCATCGACTACCACGGCTACAAGCACGCCAGCTGCATCTCCGTCAATCACGTGGTCACGCACGGCATCCCGTCGGAGACCAAGATCCTCAAAGTTGGCGACATCCTGAACATCGACGTGACGCCGAAGTTCAATGGCTGGTTCGGCGACACCAGCCGCACCTTCAAGGTGGGCGCCGTGTCCATCCTGGCCAACCGCCTCGTCAACACGGCGTATGAAGCCATGATGGCCGGCATCCATACCGTGCGTCCGGGCGCGACCCTGGGCGACGTGGGCGCCGCCATCGAAGCCGTGGCCAAGGCGCAGGGCTTTTCTTCCGTGCGCGACTTCTGCGGCCATGGCGTGGGCCAGGTCTTCCACGACACGCCGCAAGTGCTGCACTATGGCCGCGCCGGCACCGGCATCGTGCTGGAACCGGGCATGATCTTTACCATCGAGCCGATGCTCAACGTGGGCAGCTACCAGGTCAAGGTCTTGCCGGATAAATGGACGACCGTGACGAAAGACCGTTCGCTGTCGGCGCAGTTCGAACACTCGCTGGCCGTGACCGAAACGGGCTTTGAAATCTTCACCCTGACCGGTTCGACCGAGCCGCTGGTGTAAGCATGGATGCGGCGCGCCGGCAGCAGCTGACCGAGATCGTCGCCGCCAGGGCTGGCGTGGATGCGGCATGCGCGGCGCGCCACCTGGCGCTGCACGCGTACGACGTGGCGGCCGCCCTGCGCAGCATCGACGCCGAGCGCTATACGCTCACGCAGCGCCTGCTGAACAAATACGGGCGCGACCCGGACGACGCGCTGCAGCACGTGGCGCTGGCCGTGCTGCAGCAGGCAGACATCGGCAGCGACAGCGTGCTGCGCGTCGAGCGCATCGCGGCCCTGGCGCCGCCCGTTGCCGGCATGGTGATGCTGGCCGAGTGGCTGGCCTATGTGGACTGGGAAGGTTTTGACAGCGCCCTGTACGCCAATATCGACGCGGTGGCGGCGGTCATCGCCGGTGCATTGGACCTGCCCGAGGTGGCTGCCAGCCTGCTGCAGGCGCGCGATGCGGCCGTGTTTGAAACGCAGCGTCCCGCGCTGGCGGCAGCGGCCCTGCTGTTCATCGAACGCCACATTACGCACTTTCCCTGACGGCAGGCGCTTTGCCGCCGGCGGCGCGCGTCTTACAATGGCGGCAAGCACTGTTGCCCCATTTTGAAGACTTCCGCATGAGCGATTTCCCCGAAGATATCTACACCGAGCCGTCCGCCGACGTGCACACTTTGAATAACCTGGGTCCCCTGACCGGCATGGCCGGCATCTGGACCGGCACGCGCGGCCTGGACGTCAAGCCGAAGGCCGATGGCCCGCGCAAGCAGGCGTTTGTCGAGCGCATCGAACTGCAGCCGATCGACCCCGTCACCAACGGCCCGCAGCTGTTCTACGGCTTGCGCTACTACATCCACATCACCAAGCCGGACCAGGTCAAGACGTATCATGAGCAGGTGGGTTACTGGCTGTGGGAGCCGGCCACGGGCGCCGTGATCCAGACGCTGGCCATCCCGCGCGGCCAGATCGCCATGGCGTCCGGCACGACGACGGCGGACGCCACCAGTTTCGAACTGGTGGCCAAGCGCGATTCGACGGCCTACGGCATCTGCTCGAACCCTTTCCTCGAACACGCGTTCACCACCGTCGAATACCGCATCAAGGTCGACATCCACGCCGATGGCACGTGGGGCTATGACGAAGACACGGTCATGCTGATCCGCGGCAAGGATGAGCCGTTCCACCATACGGACCGCAACCTGCTGACAAAAGTCGCCGAGCCGACGCCGAATCCGATGGCCTTGCAGGCGCTGGCCGCCGCTGCATAAAAATTAAAAGCGGCGACGCTTGCCGCCGTGCTGCAGGAGCGCCTGAACAATGCTCAGGGCCAGGCGCGCTGCCGCAGGCAGTACGAATGTACCGCCAGGCAACGCAACAACGCCATGGGCTTTTCCTCAGGTGCTCCTTAAGGTTTGCCCTGCGCCACCGCCTTGATCGCGCGCTCCTCGCCCATGGCGGCGGCGATTTTCCAGCGCTGCATGGCGCTGGCGCGGTCGGGGCGTTTCAGGCCCGCGCCTTCCCAGTCCATCAATCCCAGATTGTAGATGTCGCCCGCGCTGCCCTTGTCGGCGGCCAGGGTGAACCATTTGCGCGCTTCCTTGTGGTTGACGGGGATCTGGTAGCCGCGCACGTTGTACAGGCCCAGCAGATGCATGGCTTGCGCATTGCCCTTGTTGGCCGCCTGTTTCAGCAGGTCCATGCCGCGCGCCATGTTGCGCGGTTCCTGCCAGCCCTCGGCCAGCATCACTCCCTTGGCCGTCAGCGCATAGCTGTCGTTCTTCAGCAGGCCCTTGCCGATCAGCGGCTTGGCGGCCACCTGGCGCGCTTCGCGCTGCTGCGCCGTCGGCGCCGTGACGGGGCCGCCCTGGCCTTCGCCCATCAGCCGCATCCAGCCATACAAACCATACGCGCTGGCGTCGCCCTTGCCAACCAGGCTTTCCAGCATGGCCAGCGCCTGCACCTTGTCGCCGTTCTCATACAGCTTGACGGCTTTCGACGTGCTGGCGTCAGGCACAGGCGCGGCTGGCGCGTGGGGCGCGACGGGCACCGAGGCCAGGGCCGCCTGTGCCGGCGGCACGGGCGCGCGCACGCGGGTGGGCAAGCCATAGCTGGCGGCCAGCACGGCCAGGCTGGCCGGCGCGAGTATCAGCACTTGCGCCAGCTGGTTGCGGCGGCCCTTGCCGGCGATGCGCATGGCGCGTTCGGCCTGCTGCTCGCCGCCCAGCGCTTCACTGAGCACTTTTTTTACCTTGCGGTTGAACAGCCAGTAGGCGGCGCCCGTGACGAGCAGGCCGGCCAGCGCCGCCATGCCGCGTCCCGCGAAGTACCAGGTGGCGATGGCGACGGCCAATGCGGCCAGCGCGCTTTTCCACCAGAACTGCTTGGCCAGCCGTGTGTACACCTGGCGCAGCGCGCCCAGCACGCAGGTACGCACATTCTGCGCATACTCGCTGGATACCACGTCGACGTGGGCGTGATCGGTTTCTCCGCTGAGGACAGAGTCGATCACGTCCGCGTTCAGTTCCGAGGCGGCCACGTCGCGCAGCGGCGTGAGCAGGCCCTGTACGTGGGCCGAGAACAGGCCGTCGTCGGCACTGCCGGCCAGCGCGTCGCTGAGCACCTTGAGGTCGCCGCGCAGCAGCTTTTCCACGATGTCGTCGAGGGTCAGCCAACGCAGGTCGGTGCCATACGCCACCAGATGGTGCTTTTCTCCGTTGCAGGCGGCGTCCAGGCGCACGATGCGCAGCTTGGCCGCATACAGGGCGTCGACTTCCTGCGGCTGGTCTTCATTGTAAATGCTCACTTTCGCCAGGGCGAGACTGCCGGCGATGGCGGCCAGTGAGTGCACGCTCTCCTTGTCGCGAATGCGCTGCGCGTCCTCGGGCGCCTGCTTGGGCAGGCTGACGCTGTAGCCGGGCGCCACGTGCACGTCGACCCAGGCCGCCTTGCCCACCTTGCCGGAACCGTCGCACGGGTTGCAGCGCAAGTCGCCCACGCCGCTGCAGGTGCGGCACGTGACCTTGCCGCTGGCGCGGCAGGTGCCGCAATTGATGTTGCCGGAACCGTGGCAGGTGTTGCAGCTGACCTTGCCGTAGCTGCAATGGTAGCAAGAGCGGTATTCGGTGCGGTACTGGGGCCGCGTTTCGCTGTGGTAGCTGGTATGCGAGCTGCCGTTGCTGTAGGTGGTAGTGGGCACTTGCACCGTGATGTAGTCGGTGACCTGTTCGGAGACCGTGCCGCTGCCGCTGCAATACGAGCACGACACCTTGCCGCTGCCATAGCAGCCATAGCCGTCGCAGCTGACGGTGCGCCCGCCGTGGCAGCTCCAGCAGGTTTCCGTGGTGGCGCCGTAGCAGGTGTGGCAGCTGATGCGGCCATCGCCATGGCAGTTGCCGCAAGTGTCGAGGTGCCAGTGCTTGACGGCGTGCGGCAGGTACAGTCCCGCCTCGACGCCGTTGTAGGCCTGGCCCGCCTGGCGCAAAGCATTGTCGAGCTTGCTTGCCGCGCGGCGCAGGCGTTCCTTCTCCTGCGCGTGAGCAAGTGCTACCACCTCGTGCAGGCCACCCTGGCAGCGGCAGTCGCTGCCGGCCGGCGTGAAATAGCCGTTGATGACGCGCTGCTCGAAGCGCGCTTCCAGCGCGTAGTTCGCTTGCAGCGAAAAATCCTGCAGCGCATCTTCCTCGCCCAGCGGCGTGATGTCGTGCGGCTCGAAACGCGTCTTGTCCTGCACCAGGGTGCGCAGCTTGCCCAGTACGGTAGGTATGGCTTCTTTGTCGAGCGTGATGGGTGCTGGCGCCGTCACGGCTGTCTCCGTCACCTGCGGCGCATCCTTGCTGCCTGGGGTTTCATGGGCCGTTTCGGTGCTGGGGTTCATGCGCGTCCTTTTGCTCTCGGGAAAGATGTTTGAATTTTAGCATTCCCATATGACAAAGCGGATGGCCCGGTTTGGCTTTTTCAGCGCAGGCCGCGGCGGAACTGGTCGGGCGTGCCGCCGCTTTGCCGGCGGAACATGGCGATGAAGGCGGACGCCGTGCTGTAGCCCAGTTCCAGCGCGATCGCCTGCACGGTGTCGCCTTTTTCCAGCAGCGGCAGGGCGGCCAGGAAGCGCTGGCGCTGGCGCCATTCGCCGAACGGCATGCCCAGTTCGCGCTGGCAGCGGCGCGCCAGGGTACGCTCGGTGACATGCAGTTGCGCGGCCCAGTCGGCCAGTGAGCGGTTACTGCCCGGCTCCGCCTGCAGGGCGGCCAGCAGCGCCGCGATGACGGGCTCGTCGCTGCCCGGCAAATAGTTGCGGCTGCAGGGCGCCAGCCGCAATTGATCGACCAGCACTTGTGCCAGGCGCTGGTCGGCCTCGGTGGCGGGTGTCGTGACGCCCCGGTCGGCGAAGTCGCCAAGGATGGCTTTCAGCAAGGGACTCAAGACCAGCGCGCACGGCTGCGCCGGCAACTGCGCGCACAGGCTGGCATCGATATACGCCGAGTGAAACACGACATCCTGGCGGATATAGCCGTCATGCAAGGTCTCGGGCGGTATCCAGACGGCGTACTGGGGCGGCGACAGATAGCGCTGGCCTGCCACCATGATTTCCATCACGCCGGTAGAGCAATACGTGAGCTGTCCCCACGGATGGCTCTGGTAATCGAATTGCTGGTGCGCGTGATAATCGTCGAGGCGGAAATACACGGGATAGGGCAGGCTGTCGGAAACGGCGGGGAAGTGCTGGTTGCTGGCCATCGTCACTCCTGTTTGTCCTGTTCTTTGCATCGTTTGTCCGATATGCATTATATCCATGGAATCAGACCATGCGAAAATGGCGCCATTGAATAATGGAGTACGCCGCATGCAAGTGAAGCACTATCTGTTGCCCGTGATCGCCGTGCTGATCTGGGCCATCAACACCATCGTCAGCAAGATGGCCGTGGGCGTCATCGATCCGGCCGCCATCTCGTTTTACCGCTGGCTGCTGGCCGGCGTGCTGCTGGCGCTGGTGTTTGCCCGTCCCGTGTGGAAACAGCGGGCCGTGGTGAAGCCCTATCTGGGCAAGCTGTTTGTGCTGGGCATGCTGGGCATGGTCATGTACCAGTGCCTGGCCTACATCGCCGCGCAAACGACGACGGCCACCAACATGGGCATCCTCGCTTCCATGATGCCCTTGCTGGCCGTGGGCCTGTCCGTATTGCTGCTGGGCGAAGCGCCCACTGTCGGCGGCGTGTTCGGCGGCCTGGTGTCACTGCTGGGCCTGGCTTACCTGCTCAGCCATGGAGACCCCGCCGCGCTGCTGGCCCATGGCGCGGCCGTGGGCGACGCCCTGATGCTGCTGGCCTGCCTGTCGTATGCGGGATACGGCGTGCTGCTCAAGCGCTGGAAGATTCCCCTGAATAACTGGCACTCCTTGCTGATCCAGGTGTGGTGCGCCGTGCCCGTGCTGTTCGTGTATTACCTGAGCCAGTCGGCGCCGCCCGTCACCAGCGCCGGCTTGCCGCTGGTGCTGTTTGCCGGCATCCCCGCGTCCATCGTCGCGCCGTTTTTGTGGATGCATGGCCTGGCCAAGCTGGGGCCCAGCCGCGCCACCACGCTGATGAATCTGCTGCCCGTGTTCACCGTCATCATCGCCATGCTGTTCCTCGGTGAAACCTTGCACAGTTACGATGTGATCGGCGGCGGCGTGACCCTGCTGGGCGTGGCGATGGTGCAGTACCTGAAGCGTCCCTTGCGCCGCGCCAAGGCGTAGTTTTTTTGCTATGCTGGTGCTTTGCATAACAAGCGCAAGGAGCTGGCATGCCAAACATCGATACCCTGTTGAGTGAACTGGAAGCGTTCGGCAACGCGAATGACGCGGCGCACACGGAACGGGCCAGCCGCATGCTCAATATCACGCGCGACACGGGCGAGCTGCTGGCCGTGCTGGTGCACGCGCGCGGCGCGCGGCGGCTATTGGAAATCGGCACATCGAACGGCTATTCCACCCTGTGGCTGGCGCGCGCGGCGCAGGCCCTGGGCGGCACGCTGGTGACGGTGGAAAAGGCGCAGGACAAGTTCGACATGGCACATGCCAATTTCGTGCGGGCCCAACTGCAGGGCGTGATCGGCCAGCTGCTGGCCGACGCGGGCGAGGTGCTGCGCGATGCGAACGATGGCGCTTACGATTTCATCTTTCTCGATTCGGCGCGCCAGCAATATGCACAATGGTGGCCGCAGCTGGACCGCGTGCTGGCCGCCGGCGGCGTGCTGGTGGTCGACAACGCCAGCTCGCACTATGCGGACATGGCCGGCTTTATCGATGCCATCCGCGCCGACAGCCGCTATACGGCCTGCCTGGCAACTGTGGGCAAGGGCGAGTTCATCGCCGTCAAGGCGGGCAACTGATTACTCGGCAACGATGGACGCTTCCAGCACGCGCACCAGCGATTCCACCCCTTGCGCGTCGACATCGTCAAAGCGGCTGACGAGCGGGCTGTCGAGGTCGAACACGCCGATGATCTGGCCGTGGGCGAACACGGGCACCACCAGTTCCGAACGGGAATTGACGTCGCAGGCGATGTGGCCGGGAAACGCGTGTACATCCTGCACGACGATGGACTTGCCTTCGACCACGGTAGTGCCGCACACGCCGCGGCCCTTCTTGATGCGGATGCAGGCGGGCTTGCCCTGGAAGGGTCCCAGCACCAGTTCCTCGCCTTTCAGGAAATAAAAGCCGGCCCAGTTCAAGCCCGGCATGGTGTTGAACACCAGCGAACTGAAATTGGCCGTGTTGGCGATGAAATCGCTTTCGCCCGAGAGCAGGCCTTGCAGCTGCGAACGCAGGTCCGCATACATGGCTTGCTTGGCGGCAGGAGTGTCGGTGGCGTAGGCGGCGTCGCTGATGGTAAACGTCATGATGGTGGCGCTCAAAAAATGGGGAAGGCGCTATGGTAGCGCGTCTGGCGCGCGCGTGCACCTTCGCTGCCGCCTTGGCTTTCCCCTTCAGCCGTGCAGTTGTTCCTGCGCCAGGCGCAGCAGCAGGGGCAGCGCCGCGTGGCCGTGTTCTTGCCGCCAGGCCAGGCCGATGCCGGCCGCCAATTCATCGCCTTCCCGCAATGGCCGGTAGACCACGCCATCGAGGCGCAGCGCGCGGAAGGAATCGGCCAGCAGGGCCATGCCCTTGCCGGCCGCCACGTCGCCGAGCAGCACGTGATGGTCGAGTGCTTCGCGCAGGAACGTGGGCGCAAAGCCATGCCGGCTGAACACTTGCTGGCAGTGGTCGAAGAAGGCGGGCTGGCGCGCCCGCTCGAACCAGTAGATGGGCTCCTGAGCGATGTCAAGCAGGCTGAGCTTGCGCTTTTTTGCCAGGCGGTGCGTGGCGGGCAGGGCCAGCATCATGGGCTGGCGCGCCAGCGGCTGCACGGCCAGGTCAAACGTGGCGCTGGGCAGGGCGAGCAGGGCCGCGTCAAGCTGGCCCTTGCGCACGGCCGCCACCAAGCGCGGCGAGGGCGCGGACGCCAGTTCCAGGCGCATGGGCTGCAGCGCCTGCTCCAGCGCGGCCAGCAGGGGCCGGAACAGGCCCGCTTCCACCGAGCTGGTCAGGCCCAGGCGCAGGCGGGCCGGGGTGCTCTCCGCCTGCAGCGAGGCTTGCGCCGCCGCCAGCAAGGCGAGAATGTGCAAGGCTTGCGGCAGCAGGGTGCGTCCCGCCGGCGTCAGGGCCACGCCCTGCGTGTCGCGCTCGAACAAGCGCGTGCCCAGCTTGTCTTCCAGCGTCCGGATGGCGCGCGACAGGGGCGGCTGGGTCATGTGCAGCTGCTCCGCCGCCTGGCGGAAGTTCAGGCAGCGGGCGACGGCGCAAAACAGGGTCAAAGCTTGGGTGTCGAGTGCTCTCATACCAGAAAGGTATCACGAAATCGCACATTCCCCCGGCGGCCGGCACGGCCTAGAGTGGCTGCATCGACATCACATTGAAGGAGAGCAGCATGCAGCAACGACGCATCGGCAATAGCGGTTTGAGCAGTTCGGCACTGGGCCTGGGCTGCATGGGCATGTCGGAATTCTATGGCGCCACGGACGAGGCGCAATCGATGGCCACGCTGGAAGCGGCCCTGGCGGCGGGCGTGACCCTGTTCGACACGGCCGACGCCTACGGCTTTGGCCACAACGAACAGCTGCTGGGGCGCTTCCTCAGCAGGCATCGCGGCCAGGCCATGGTCGCCACCAAATGCGGCCTGGCGCGCGAGGCGGGCGGCTATGCGCGCCGCGTCGACAATTCCCCCGCCTACATCCGCGCGGCCTGCGTAGCGTCGCTGGCGCGCCTCGGCGTGGAAACCATCGACCTGTTTTATCTGCACCGTTTGAACCTGGAGACGCCGCTGGAAGAATCGATGGGGATGCTGGCGCAACTGCGGCAGGAGGGCAAGATCCGCGCCGTCGGCCTGTGCGAAGTGAGCGCGGCGACCCTGCGGCGCGCGGCGGCCATCTGCCCCGTGGCGGCCGTGCAAAGCGAATACTCGCTGTGGACGCGCGAGCCGGAGCAGGGCGTGCTGGCCGCCTGCCGCGAAGCAGGTGCCAGTTTCTTCGCCTACAGCCCGCTGGGCCGGGGATTCCTGACGGGTGCCATCGCCGATGCGTCCAGTTTGCAGGCCGGGGATTTCCGCCAGTTCAACCCCCGGTTTTCATCTGACAACCTGGTGCGCAACCAGGCCATCGCCGGCCTGGTCCGGCAGTTTGCGCACCGCCAGGGCTGTTCGCCGGCGCAGCTGGCGCTGGCCTGGCTGCTGGCGCAGGGCGACGACATCATTCCCATTCCCGGCACCAAGCGTGTCGCCTACCTGCACGACAACCTGGGCGCGCTGCAGGTGCATCTGGATGGGGCCGCGCTGGCGGCGATGGCCGCCGCCTTTCCGCTGGGCATGGCGGCGGGCGAACGCTACACGCAGGAGGGCATGAAGGGCGTGGATGCTTGAGAAAAGTGGTCCGTGTGTACGCCAGCGTACGCAACGGCGGCTTTTTCTGCGCGAAAAAATGCGACGATCTGCTAGCATTCTGGCTGGCCCCGCTGCCAGCGCAACGGGACGGGGCCGACGGACAGAATCGATGGAAGGGTGGATGGTCAATTGCTAGATGATGATATTTTCGATATCGAACTGAAGTTGCTGCTTGAGGGAATCTTGCTGCGGTATCAGCACGATTTCCGCGACTATTCGGTGGCGTCCCTGCGCCGGCGCATGCGCCAGGCCATGGAGCGCTTTGGCTGCGCCAGCCTGTCGCAATTGCAGGACCGCATCTTGCACGAGCCCACCGTGTTCGCGCAGATGCTGCAGTTTTTCACCGTGCAAGTGAGCGAGATGTTCCGTGATCCCGCATACTTCCGCGCCTTGCGCGAAAAAGTCGTGCCCATCCTGCACACCTATCCTTCCATCAAGATCTGGGTGGCCGGCTGCAGCAGCGGCGAAGAAGTGTGGTCGCTGGCCATCCTGCTGGAAGAAGAGGGCTTGCTCGAACGCAGCATGATTTACGCGACGGACATCAACGTGGAAGCGCTGGCCGCCGCCGAAGCGGGGATTTATCCGATCGAGCGCATCGCCCAGTTCAGCGAAAACTACCAGCTGGCGGGCGGCAAGCGCTCGCTGTCCGACTATTACACGGCCGCCTACAAGGGCGCCATCTTTGACCGGCGCCTGCGGCGCCAGTTCGTCTTCGCCGACCACAGCCTGGCGACCGACAGTGTCTTTTCGGAGGTGCATATGGTGTCCTGCCGTAACGTCATGATTTATTTCAACAAGGACTTGCAGGACCGCGCCCTGGGCCTGTTCCACGAAGCGCTGGTAAACCGCGGTTTCCTGGGCCTGGGCATGAAGGAAAGCCTGCATTTCAGCCGCCATGCGGCCAGCTTCCGCGAGCTGTGCCCGGCCGAGAGAATTTTCCAGCGTGCCTGATTCCATGGCTCCCGGCCTGTCGCCCGGCACACCGCCCGCGCTGCCCGTCACGGAGGTGGCGCCGCCGCCCGCCGGCCTGCGCCTGATCGCCATTGGCGCTTCCGCCGGCGGCGTCGAGGCGCTGGGCATTTTGCTGCGCGCCTTGCCCGCCACCTGCCGCGCGGCCGTGGTGGTGGTGCTGCACCTGGCGCCGGGACGCTCCAGCCAGTTGCCGCAGCTGTATGCGGAGCGCTGCCTGCTGCCCTTGCGCGAAGCGCAGGACAAGGAACCGCTGCTGGGCGGTACCGTGTACTTCGCGCCGCCCGACTATCACCTGCAGATCGAGCCCGATGCCAGCTTTTCGCTGTCGCAGGAAGCGCCCGTGTATTTTTCGCGCCCGTCGATCGATGTGCTGCTGGAAACGGCGGCCCTGGCCTACCGGCGCGCCATGCTGGCCATCATCCTGACGGGCGCGTCGGCCGATGGCGCGGCAGGTCTGGCGCGCGTGCGGCAGCTGGGCGGCAGCGCCTGGGTGCAGCAGCCGCAAGGCGCCAGTTGTGGCATCATGCCGGCCGCTGCCCTGCGTCGGGCCGGCGCCGACCGCGTGCTGGACTTGCCGCGCATGGCTGCCAGCCTGGCCTTGCTCGATGGCGGACAGGACAAGTGAATGGAGAGCTGACAGTGCGTGTAATATATGCAAAGACTGAAACAATAATAATTACTATACAGAAACACGATGGCATTTTGCCGTTGCAATGCCTGAAGATGACTCCGTGACCGCACCTATCCATATTCTCGTCGTTGACGACATCGCGCAAAACCTGGTCGCCGCCGAAGCCGTGCTGGCGCGTCCCGGGATTGTCATCCTCAAGGCGTCCTCGGGCGCCGAAGCGCTGGAGCTGCTGCTGACGCATGACGTCGCACTGGCCCTGATCGACGTGCAAATGCCGCAGATGGACGGTTTCGAGCTGGCCGAGCTGATACGCGGCAGCGAACGCACGCGCAGCATTCCCCTGATTTTCCTCACGGCCGCGTCGCGCGAACCGAGCTACAGTTTCCGTGGCTACGAGGCCGGCGCCGTCGACTTCCTGTACAAGCCCATCGACGTGAAAGCCCTGCAAAGCAAGGTGGCCGTGCTGGTGCAGCTGTACCGGCAGAAGCGCGAATTGTCGGCCCAGCTCGATGAACTCAAGCATGCGCTGCACCTCAACGAATTGTTTACGGCCGTGCTGGGCCACGACTTGCGCACGCCGCTGTCGGTGGTGATGAATGGCGCCATGCTGTTGCCGATGATGAGCGACCACCCGAAGGTGATCGTCACGGCGCAGCGCATCGAAAGCAGCGCCAAGCGCATGGCGCGCATGGTCGACCAGCTGCTGGACCTGGCGCGCATCCGCTCGGGCACGATGGAATTGCGCAGCAGCATGCACGACTACCTGGCGCTGGCGCGCGCCATCGTCGATGAGTTCGAGACGGCGGGCCAGGCCACGCCTGTCGAGGTCAGCAGCGTGGGCGAGTTGCACGGCCAGTGCGACGCGGGCTTGCTGTCGCAAGTCATTTCCAATCTGCTGTCGAATGCCATCACGCATGGCGAACCAGGTGCGCCCGTGCAACTGGCGCTCGATGGCCGTTCGGCCGACTGCATCGAGTTGCGCGTCGTCAATCGCGGCCTCATTCCCTCCGCCTTGCTGCCGACCCTGTTCGAACCGTTCCAGCAGGCGGGCGAGAAGCGCAAGACGGGCCAGGGCCTGGGACTGGGTTTGTACACGGTGAATATGTTCGTCAAGGCCCACGGCGGTACGGTCGAGCTTACTTCCACGCAAACGCAGGGCACGGTGGCGACGGTGCGCATTCCGCGCCAGTGCCAGGTGTGCGTGCAAGCCGATGCGGTGGCAACATGAGGGCCGCCACATGAGCGCTTCTGCCTGGCCGCGCGGCGGCGGCATCATGGGCGAACTGGTGCGCCAGCGCGACTGGTCGGCCAGCAGCCTTGGCGCGCTCGAGGACTGGCCCGCCAGCTTGCGCACCAGCGTCGATATCGTGCTCAACTCGCCGATGGCGATGGTGCTGATGTGGGGTCCGCAGCACGTCATGATCTATAACGACGACTACATCAAGGTGGCTGGCGAACGCCATCCGGCGGCGCTGGGCGGCACGGTGCCGGAAATCTGGCCCGAAATCTGGGACTGGAATGCGCGCATCCTGGAAGTCGGCCTGCGCGGCGAGACGCAGGTGCACCGCGAATGCTGTTTGCCGCTGTTGCGCGATGGCACGCCGACCGATGTCTGTTTCGACCTGTTTTATACGCCCGTGCATGGCGAGGATGGCCAGGTCCATGGCGTGCTGTGCACGGCGGTCGAACTGACGGCGCGCATGGAAGAGGGACGCCAGCTGAAGCTGGCCACGGCCGCCCTGGGCGACCTGAATGCCAGTTTGCTGGCGGAGAGCGCCGCCGTGCGCGCGGCCAACCGGCGCCTCGGCGAAGAGCGTGCGCTGCTGCGCGCCCTGTTCCAGCAGGCGCCCAGCTTCATGGCCATGCTGCGCGGGCCGCAGCATGTGTTCGAGCTGGCGAATGAACATTATCTGCGCCTGGTGGGCCGTTCCGAGACGGACATGCTGGGCAAGACGGTCGAGGTGGCCTTGCCTGAAGTCAAGGCGCAAGGCTTCATCGATCTGCTCGACCAGGTGTACCGCACGGGCGTGCCGTACGAGGGCCGCCAGGTGAAGGTCGACCTGCAGACGGCGGGCGGGCAGACGGGCCAGCGGCATATCGACTTCGTGTACCAGCCCATCAAGGACGACGATGGCGCCGTCAGCGGCATCCTTGTCGAAGGCATCGACGTCACCGAGCGCATGGAAGGCGAAGAGCGCGTGCGCCTGGCCCAGCAGGCGGGCGGCATCGGTACCTTTGAATGGTTCCCGGAGACGGGCGCGATGGTGGTGTCGCCCACCTTCCGCCGCCAGTGGGGCATCGCCGATGGCGAGGAAATCACGCAGCAGCTGCTGGTGGGCCTGGTCGATGCGCGCGACCAGCAGAAGGTCGGCCCCAGCAAGCTGGCGCTGGGACAGAACCCCCTCGAGTACGTGGAATACCGCGTGCGCCGTCCCGTCGATGGCGAGGTGCGCTGGATCGCGCGCCAGGGCGAGGTGCTCGATGGCCGGGTGCCGGGACAGCGCCGCTATGTGGGCGTGTCGTTCGACGTCACGGAACGGCGCCAGATCGAGGAAGAACTGATGGCCAGCCAGGAACGCATGGCGGCCATCTTTGGCCAGGCTTCGGTCGGCTTGTCGGAACTGGGCCTCGATGGCCGTTTCCAGCGCGTCAACGGCGCCCTGTGCCGCATGCTGGGGCGTTCCGCCGAGGAATTGCTCAGCCTAAACATGAACGACATCATGCATCCTGATGATGTGCCGGGCAACACCGTGCTGTTCCAGCGCCTGGTGGAAACGGGCGAGTCGTTTTCGCTGGAAAAACGCTACCTGAAGCCCGACGGCACGCAAGTGTGGGTGTCGAGCAGCGTCAGCCGGCTGGTGGACGAGCAGGGACACACGCGTTCCCTGATCGCCGTCAAGACGGACATCACGGACCGGCGCCGCGTGGAAAAAGCGCTGCACGAATTGAACGAAACGCTGGAGCACCGGGTCGAACAGGAAGTAAGCGAGCGCACCAAGGCGGAAGACGCCTTGCGCCAGGCGCAAAAGATGGAAGCCGTGGGCCAGTTGACGGGAGGTATCGCGCACGATTTCAATAATGTGCTGCAAATTATTTCCGGCAATTTGCATTTGCTGCAGCACCTGGCCGGTACGGATGGCCTCATGCGCCAGCGCCTGGACACGGCGATTGCCGCCGTCGAGCGCGGTGCCAAGCTGTCGTCGCATTTGCTGGCGTTTGCCCGGCGCCAGCCCTTGAAGCCGGTGGTGGCCGACTTGACGCGCGTGGTGCGCAACATGGATGCGCTGTTGCGGCGCGCTTTGGGCGAAGCCATCGATATCGTGCTCGTCGGTGGCGGCGGACTGTGGAACACCCTGGTCGACCGCAGCCAGATCGAGAACGTCATCCTCAACCTGGCCATCAATGCGCGCGACGCCATGGATGGCGCGGGCAAGCTGACCATCGAACTGGGCAACGTCGTGCTCGATGAACAGTATGTGCACAACCTGGTCGACGTGCCGGCCGGCCAGTACGTGATGCTGTCCGTGACGGACACGGGCCACGGCATGAGCGGCCCAGTGCTGCAGCGGGCCTTCGAGCCTTTCTTTACCACCAAGCCGGAAGGGGCGGGCACGGGCCTGGGCCTGTCGATGGCATATGGTTTCGTCACGCAAAGCCGCGGCCATATTCGCATCTACAGTGAACCGGGCGTCGGCACGGGAGTCAAAATCTATTTGCCCCGCTCCCTGATGGCCGAAGCGGACGAAGAGGTGGAATTGAGCGGCGTCGTCACGGGCGGCACGGAAACCGTGCTGGTGGTGGAAGACGATGTGGGCGTACGCACCACGGTGGTCGACATGCTGGGGGCGCTCGGCTATACGGTGCTCAAGGCCGAGGATGGCGAAAGCGCGCTGGCCGTGCTGCACAGCGGTGCGCAGATCGATTTGCTGTTTACGGACGTGATCATGCCAGGTCCCGTCAGCAGCACGGAAATGGCGCGCCAGGCACGCGAGCTGCAGCCCGATATCGCCGTGCTGTTTACCTCGGGCTATGCGCAGGATGTCATCGTGCATGAAGGGCGGCTGGATGCGGGCGTGGAATTGCTTAGCAAACCGTACCGGCGCGAAGAACTGGCGCGCAAGCTGCGCCATGTGCTGGCCAACCGCCAGCAGCAATTGCGCGCGCGCCAGTTCGAGGCGGCCAGTGCGCTCGGTGGCGGCACGCCAGGGCTGGACTTGACGGGCCATGCACCGGAACCGCAGGGGGACATGCCGACATCCATGAAAATACTCGTGGTGGAAGACAACCTCGATTCGCAGCTGATGGTGTGCGAGCTGGTGGGCATGCTCGGGCACACGGTAAGCGGCGTGTCCGATGGCGAGTCCGCGTGGCAATTGCTAAGCGAGCAAGACTTCGATATCCTGTTTACGGATGTGAGCCTGCCTGGCATGTCCGGCATCGCGCTGGCGCGCATGGTGTTGCGCGACAAACCGGGCATGCGCATCATCTTTTCCACCGGCTATGGCAAGGAATCGATGGATGAACTGGGCTTTTCCGCCAGTGTCTTGCGCAAACCGTATGACTTGCTGGAGCTGCAAGCGGCACTCGACCAATCCTGACGGCAAGCGCAGTCACGGCTTGCCTGTCCCACACAGAGGCAAACTCATGACTCCTGAACTGACCATGCTAGGCTGCACCCTGGTGCTGGCGCTGGTGCAAATCCTGCTGCCGGCCCTGTTCCGCACGCGCGAAACGGGCACGGCCTACAATGTGAGCGCGCGCGACGGCGATGGCCCGCCCGTGGGCAAGATCACGGGCCGCTTGCAGCGGGCCCAGGCCAACCTGTTTGAAACCCTGCCCCTGTTCGCTGCGGCCGTGCTGATCGCCCACGTCACGGCGCAGGAAAGCGCGCTGACCCTGTACGGCGCCGCCCTGTACCTGGCCGCGCGCGTGCTCTACCTGCCCCTGTACGCATTTGGCGTGCCCGTCGTGCGCACGCTGGTCTGGTGCGTGTCGATTGCCGGCCTGCTGATGATTTTCTGGGCCATCCTCCTGCCTTCCTGAAGTCCTACGCGGGCTGTAGCAGCCGTCCTATGGCGGCGCGCCAGGCCCGGCCGTAAAGTAGCTGCATCCTGGCGCAAGGGCGCCGGCATGCAGTATTACTTTCGGGACAGCCAAGATGAACGATGCAGCGCAGCCATCCGATAAACTGAGCCAGTCCGGCAAGCAAGTCCGGCGCCTGCTGCGTTCGGTATTTGGCGTCACGCGCTTGCGCGCGGGCCAGCAGGAAGTCATCGACAGCGTGCTGGCCGGGCGCGACACCCTGGCCGTCATGCCCACCGGCAGCGGCAAGTCGCTGTGCTACCAGCTGCCCGCCGCGCTGTTGCCCGGCGCCACCCTGGTGATATCGCCGCTGATTTCACTGATGAAAGACCAGCTGGAAAAGCTGCACGCGCTGGGCATCACGGCCGTGCAACTGAACAGCAGCCTGTCGCGCGCCGAGGAAGACGAGGCCCTGGCCAGCATCGCGCGCGGTGGAAAAATCATTATTTTTTGTACGCCGGAAAGGCTGGCGATGCCGGAGTTCCTGGCGCTGCTGTCCCAGGCGCCGCCCGTGCTGGCCGTCATCGACGAAGCCCATTGCATCTCGCAGTGGGGCCATGATTTCCGTCCCGCCTACCTGGAAATCGCCGCCGCCCTGCGCGCGCTGGGGCGCCCGCCCGTGCTGGCCTTGACGGCCACGGCCACCGAGGAAGTGACAGCCGACATCCGCGCCCAGCTCGACGCGACAAAGTTGCATGTGGTTAATACGGGCATTTACCGCGCCAATTTGCGCTACCGCGTGATCCAGGTTACCAATGCAGGCGAGCAACAGGATGAAGTCCTGCGCCTGCTGCGCGAAACGCCGGGCGTGGGCATCGTCTACGCGGCCACCGTCAAGGCCGTCACGGCATTGACCGAGCGGCTGGAAGCGCTGGGAGAAAGTGTCACTTGCTACCACGGCAAGCTGGCGGCGCGCGAGCGCCAGCACAACCAGGAACTGTTCATGGGCGGCGAGCGCCGCGTGATGGTTGCCACCAACGCCTTCGGCATGGGCATCGACAAGCCCGACACGCGTTTCGTGATCCATCTGCAGGTGCCGGCCAATCTGGAAGCGTACTACCAGGAATCGGGCCGTGCCGGGCGCGACGGCTTGCCGGCCGACTGCACCTTGCTGTACTTCCAGGAAGACAAGCGGGTGCAGCAGTTCTTTCTCGCCAAGCACTATCCCACGGCCGAGGAACTGGCCGCGATCGTTGCCGCCGCTCAGGCGCTGCCGGCCACTTTCCGCGCCGATGCGCTACTGGCGGCCTTGCCCGAGTTTTCCGACGGGCATTTGAAAGTGTGCCTGAAGCTATTGAAGGACGGCAAGCTGCTGCGCCAGGACCGCAAGCTGGGCTACAGCCTGAAGCCCGCGTCGGCCATATCGCCCGCGTATGCGCAGCTGGCGCAGATCTATGTCGACAAGCAGGAGCGCGACAAGCAGGCGCTCGAGCAGATGGTGGCGTACGCGCAAAGCGGCCTGTGCCGATGGAAACTGCTGCTTGATTACTTTGGCGATGCCGGCGATTTCGAGCGCTGCTGCACTTGCGACAATTGCCAGTCGCCGCCGGCGCTGGCCGCACCCATCAGCCTTGACGAGTTCCCGCCCGCGCCTGCCGAAGCGCCACCGCCAGCGCCGGCACCCCAGATCGCCGTCGGCAGCCGCGTGCGCGTACCGCGCTACCAGATCGGCACCGTGCTGTCGGTGGCGGGCGACCAGGTCACCATTGCCTTTCCGGAAAACACCACGCGTACTTTCATGGCGGAGTTCGTCGTTCCCGCGTGAAGCCATGGTGCGCTGCCGAACAGTGATTTGGCGTAAGAGCGCTAGAATCAGCCCATTCCAACGCGCTTTTTTTAACGCAGGGGGCAGGGCATGGCAGACATGGTGGTGGTGCGCAAGGAAGGCTTGTACTGTGTGCCGGGGCAGTTCTACATCGACCCGTGGCGTCCCGTCGAGCGCGCCATCATCACGCATGCGCATGCCGACCATGCGCGTGTCGGGCACCGGCATTACCTGTGCGCCGCGCCTGGCGAGCAAGTGCTGCGCGCGCGCCTGGGCGCCGTGTCCATCCAGGGCCTCGCCTATGGCGAGAGCATCGAACACCATGGCGTGCGAGTGTCGCTGCATCCGGCCGGCCACGTGCTGGGCTCGGCCCAGGTGCGCATGGAAGTGGGCGGTGAAGTGTGGGTGGCGTCGGGCGACTACAAGCTGCAGCCGGACCCCACGTGCGTACCGTTCGAGCCCGTGCGCTGCGATACCTTTATTACGGAATCGACGTTCGGCCTGCCCATCTAC
>RCUS01000674.1_pt1 | contig 21029 bp, 7 predicted proteins | sample 2166221 | NCBI WGS metagenome assembly RCUS01 (sample SAMN09932758, study PRJNA488358) | compost metagenome | isolation source: compost soil in cyclohexanecarboxylic | place: Germany: Experimental Botanical Garden | reverse complement strand
TGTGGGTGACCGCACTGGTCGGCATGTCCAGCAGCTTCTTCGAATGCTCCCTCGGCCAGCTCTACAAGCGCTGCGATTCCGAAGGCCAGTTCCGTGGCGGCCCGTCCTATTACATCCAGCACGGTTTGCAAAAACGCTGGTTGGGGATGCTCATGGCGTTCCTGTTGCTGGTGACTTTCGGGTTCGCCTTCAACGGCCTGCAAGCCCACGCCGTGACCCACTCGTTGAACAACGCGTTCGGTCTGGACACGACCTACACCGGCATCGGCCTGGCCGTGCTGTTGGGCCTGGTGTTCGTCGGCGGGATCAAGCGTATCGCCAAGGTCGCAGACCTGTTGGTGCCGGTGAAAACCCTGGTGTACATCGGCGTGACGATCTACGTGATCGTGCTGCAATTCGACCAAGTGCCGGGCATGCTGATGACCATCGTCAAGAGCGCCTTCGGTCTCGACCAGGCCTTCGGCGGGCTGATCGGCAGCGCGATTGTCATGGGCGTGAAGCGTGGCGTGTTCGCCAACGAAGCGGGCCTGGGCAGTGCGCCGAACGTGGCAGCGGTTGCAGCGGTCGAGCACCCGGTGGCGCAAGGCGTGGTGCAGGCGTTCAGCGTGTTCCTCGATACCTTCGTGATCTGCACCTGCACCGCGTTGCTGATTCTGCTCTCCGGTTTCTACACCCCTGGCTTCGAAGGCGACGGCATTGCCCTGACCCAGAACTCGCTGGCCGCCGTGGTCGGTGACTGGGGCCGGATGTTCATTTCCGTGGCGCTGGCGTTGTTCGTGTTCACCTCGATCCTCTACAACTACTACCTGGGCGAGAGCAACCTGCGCTTTCTGATCGGTGAAAACCGCAAGGCGCTGATGGGCTATCGCGCGCTGGTACTGGTGCTGATTTTCTGGGGCGCCATCGAAAACCTCGGCACCGTATTTGCCTTCGCCGACATCACCATGACCATGCTCGCGTTCGTCAACCTGATCGCGCTGTTCCTGCTGTTCAAGGTCGGCATGCGCATCCTGCGTGACTACGATGACCAGCGTGCCGCCGGGATCAAGACGCCAGTGTTCGACTCCGCCAAGTTTCCGGACCTGGATCTGGATCGTCAGGCCTGGCCGGCGAACCCACCGGCCGCTCCTCAGGCGCAAGCTGAGTTGCACGGTGTGACCGCAGCGCAACGCTGATCGGTAAACGACAGGCGCATCCTCCGCGCCTGTCAGTTAAAGTTCGAAAAACTGTGGGATCGAGCTTGCTCGCGATAGCGCACTGTCAGGCAACATAGCGATGTCTGTCCTACCGCTATCGCGAGCAAGCTCGCTCCCACAGGAACTCATAGTTCCGGAGACCCTCCATGAATTCCTCGACCTACCCTGCCGCCCAGCACGTCATGGTGCTCTACACCGGTGGCACCATCGGCATGCAGGCCAGCGCCAATGGCCTGGCCCCGGCGTCCGGTTTTGAAGCACGGATGCGCGAATACCTGAACAGCCAGCCGGAGCTGGTGGTGCCGCAATGGCGCTTCCGCGAGATGTCGCCACTGATCGACAGCGCCAACATGACGCCGACGTATTGGCAGCAACTGCGCGAAGCGGTGGTCGATGCGGTGGATGTGCAGGGCTGCGACAGCGTGCTGATCTTGCATGGCACCGACACCCTCGCCTACAGCGCGGCGGCGATGAGTTTTCAGCTGTTGGGGCTGCATGCCCGCGTGTGTTTTACCGGTTCGATGTTACCGGCCGGCGTGACCGACAGCGATGCCTGGGAGAACCTCGGTGGTGCGCTGGTTGCCTTAGGCCAAGGCCTGGCGCCGGGTGTGCATTTGTACTTCCACGGCGTACTGCTGGACCCGACCCGCTGCGCGAAAGTACGCAGCTTCGGTCGGCATCCGTTCAAGCGCCTGGAGCGTCAGGGCGGTGGCGTAAAGGCGACTTCGATTCCAACGCAACTGAATTACAACCAACCTAAACAATTGGCGAATGTCGCCGTGTTGCCGTTGTTTCCAGGTGTCAGCGCCGCAATCGTTGATGGCCTGCTCGACAGTGGCATTCAGGGTCTGGTGCTGGAGTGTTATGGCAGTGGCACCGGTCCGAGCGATAACCCCGAGTTTCTCGCCAGCCTCAGTCGTGCGCGAGACAGCGGTGTGGTGGTGGTCGCTGTCACGCAATGCCACGAAGGCGGCGTGGAGCTGGATGTCTACGAGGCCGGCAGTCGACTGCGTGGCGTCGGCGTGCTGTCAGGCGGCGGCATGACCCGCGAAGCGGCGTTCGGCAAGTTGCAGGCGCTGCTGGGTGCAGGGTTGCCGACTGCCGAGGTACGGCGCCTGGTCGAACTGGACCTGTGCGGCGAATTGAGCTGAGTCGCCAGCTCGAAAAACTGCTGGCGTATAAATAACTACCACCTCTGCTGATTGATGCCTCCCTAGCATGGAGTGACCCGAGACTAGTTCTCGGGCAACTCCATCATTTTGAAATGCAGGGATGCACGATGAGCACACCAGCCTTACCCTCCACGCCACAAATTCCCGCCCCCACCGAGGCCTTGATCACCCAACTCAGCGTCGGTCCCGACCTGAGGGAGGTCGCGGCCGTCCTTTTACGCCAACATTTGCAAACGCTGTATCCGGCGCTGGATATCGACCCCGCCATCACCATGCTCGGCACGCCCACGTGGACAATCTTCAACGATGAAATCGTAGCCGGCCCCACCCGGTATCAGGCGTTGACGGAAATCCTCGCCGATCAAACGGTGTCCGCCATTCCAGCCCTTTACATCGAGGGCGAACACTTTCTGGTCCAACAGCCCCTCACTGAACCCGCCATCCATTTGCCGGTGCGGATCGACGAAATCGCCAAACTCATCAATCTGCTCGCCCCGGTAATGCTCTCGGCTTTTCAGCAGCAACAGCTGGCATTCTGGAACGCAGCCAATGGCAGCGACGGTCCGCGCTGGCATGAACTCTCAAGCACCCTGCGCAATTTCTGGAATGTCGATAAGGTCCAGGGCTGGGATGACGATGATTGCAGCATGGCGCGCAACCTGTTCCGTTCCCCGGACCTTGCAAGTCGAAAGCTGGACGACGCCTATCAAAGCAAAGCCTATCTGGTGGGCATCGACCTGGTCGACGGGGAGAACGTGACACACCTGAGCGAAGTGTCGATAGCGATGCTGGTGGGCACGCACAAGGAGCGCACCATCGTCCTCACCCATTCGCTGCTCAAGGGGTATGAAAAATTCGACTCACTGGAACAGTTTGGCCTAACGCTCCCGGATCACTTGAGCACATCCGTGTCCCATCAGGAAATACAGTGGCGGCAGATAGAACCCAACGACAATTTCTTTGATTACCAGGCTTGCGCATTGATCTCGATCCAGATCAATGTCATCGGCTCCCTTGATTTCTCCGATCCCGGGCATGCCAATCCGGGTAAGCCGCTGACCGCGCCGCCGCCCGCACCCGAAACCGTCGAGACCACTTCGAAGCCAGGCCCTGATATTGAATGGTTCAAAGACGCACTGCCCGACTGGCTGAGTTCGGCACCGCTGCCGGACCTGAACAACTTTTCACGGCACTTGAAAGACCTGGCGGCGCTGCACAGCCAGAATGCCGGCAAGTCTTATCTGGACGGCATACTGCCGATCAAGCAGTACGCACTGAACGAGCTCAACGCACTGCATATGCAAAAGACCGTAGAGCATGCCGTCACGGCACAGCAGAAGGCGGACTTCGAGCTTGATTTGGCCATGATTCAGATACGCGTCCAGAGCCCTGTCATCTGGGGCACCTTTGCCGTTCCGGGCAAGATCGACAGCTACACATTCAGCATTGCCGATCTCGCCTTGCAGAACCTGATTGCGTTGCCCAATGGAAACAAGACCCTTCACTCCACCAGGGGCAAAACCCTGCCAGAATGGTTGACCGTGAAGTATGTCGAAGGCCTTATCACCGAGGCCGATATCGGCAAGGCCTACCCGGCTTTGATAAAAAGCACACTGCTCGACGATCCAAAAGAATCCTCGCGCCGGCAAACCCTGTTTACCCAACACCTGCGAATTCAGTTACCGCTGCTTGCCTTGCAATGTCAGATCCGCGAACAGGCCGGCATCGACGCACGCGGCTACCGCTACGTTGTGGCTGCGATGGAGCCCGATGTGGATAACCGTGTCGTTGAAGGGCAAACCATCGTCATTCGCCCGCTGGCCTTTGTTCCCAAGCGTCGAAAGCATGGCTCCGAGGATGTGGTCGCCAACATGTTCGTGATCGGCCCGCTGGACCCGACAGCCGGCCCATGCCTGTTGTATCGACCGATGCTTGACGAGCCATTGACGCAATACCCCTCACCCACCAATTTGTTGTATGCCATCCAGCAATCCGCCAGCTTGCGCGAATCCGTGTTGGCCTGGCTGCCGGACAGCGCGCGCAGCGATTACGCCAATTACGTTTTCCAGGGTGCATTGCCTTCACCGTGGGCCATTGCCGAATTTCTGGTCGACCCGGAGAAGCTCACGACAATGACCGGGCCGATGATGCTGGGCAAACAGGCATTGGAGGGTGATGTGTTCGCCGCCCTGTTCAAGTCCAACACGGATGCATTGGTTGAGCTCGCGGATCGCGAGTCAGTGTCGAACGCCGAAAACCGCTGGGCCAGCTTCAGGCAGTCTGGTTGGACGCTGTTCAACACGGTGCTGCCTTTTTTGGGGCGTACGGTCGCAATCTCGGCGTGGATCTGGCAGATCATGGACCAGTTTCAACAGCTGCATGACGCGCAGGAAAAAAACGACAAGCCCGAGCAATGGGCGGCACTGACCGACCTGTTGCTCAACCTCGGCATGGCGATCACGCTCCATATCGCCACCCGAAGCACATCGGCCAAGCGCGTGACAAAACCCAACCCCACGTCTGAACCTCCCGTCACAACAGAGCCGGCAGCAAAAACAGTCAGCATCAAACAACTCGCTAAAACCACTGACAGTGAAGCGCCCAACATCCAGCAAACCCTGAACATCAGTGGCGCTGTAAATCGAACGCCCGGCAGTCTGGCAGCCACTCTGGAACGCTTCAAAATCTCACGCCCCGAAGGCCTAGGCGCCGCCAATGCCGAGGAAGGTGTTCATCGGTATCTCTATGGTCTCAACAAAAAATGGCATGCTCCGGTGGGTGCGAATTGGTTCGAGGTTTCGGTGGATGACGAAGGCACGGTCATGATCATCGACCCCAAACAGGCTGATCGCACCGGCCCGGCCTTGACCCACAACCTCAAGGGCCAATGGTTCATCGACACGCGCCTGCGTCTGCGAGGCGGCGGACCAAAGAGCCTGACGAAAATGGCCAAGGCTCAAGCCGCGCTCAAAGCCAAGGAACTGCGTACCAAACTGACGGCGTTTGAAAAACGCAAGAAAGCTGCGCAAAACGAACTGCAACAGGCCCATCAAGCGATCACCAGCGCGAGCGCAGAGACCGTTCAAGCCAAGCGCCAGCTCTACCTTCAAAAACTGGAATCTCAACAAACCGAGTACGCAGTCGCTCTTCGAGACCTCATAACGTTGCATGTGTTTTCGCCCACCGCGGACTTCCAGCAGAAGGCGCTGGGGTACCTGAGCGCCCAACTGGAACTTATCCGTGCGGGCATTGGGGAAAAGCTCATCACCTTCAGTCCCAAATTGCGCGCTGTGCTAAGCCATATCGAACGCCAAGCCGAAGCGCCACAGGAGCGCCAAATCGAAGATGCCCGGCAAATGAGCGAAATGACCCAGGACATGATCACCCGCCTGGAAAGCATTCAATCGCGATTTGCCGAGCTCAGGCCGCTGGAAAGAGAAGGCCTGCGGCTGATCCAGCAGACTCGCGAACGATTACCCGCCTACTCGCTCGATGACCTCAAGACCCTCCAGGTGACGATCGCGCGCAATCTGTGCCTTCCCGAAAGTACCGTTGCGACGCAAGCGCAAGCCTGGTCGACCATTGACCGGATTGTCGACACCGCCGACATCGCCGTGCGGGCGCTGCGCGACACGCTGGATGAGCGCAGCGTGTCGCGTCTGGACGAGCGCGTCGACAGCCTCAACGACCTGGTTGAACAGTTCAACGTCATCGACGAGCGCTTGCTGGATTTCAAGAATACGTACGCTGCACACGTCCTTGAGTCGCCGCTGGAACGGCTGCGCCAACAGCTTGAGGCGTTCAAAAACCGTGCGGTCCACGAACTGGTGCTGCTGATTGAAGAAAGGGATGCTTTACGCGCCAGGCCCACGCTGCCCGTGCAACCGCCGAGGCCCAGGAGGAAGTTCATCAGGACGCGCTACAACGGTGTTCTCATTGGCCAGCCACGTCTCACTGCGCAGGGCCTGGAGACTGATCTGGTGGATATCACGTCACCGCTCACCGACAAGGTCATTGCCACCTTCCACGAGAAAACTCCGGGCGTCTGGGTGGAACGTTTGACGAGCCCAACAACCGAACCCGCAAAGCCGGATTTGCAGATCAGCATCAACAAAGGCCAAGCGTTACTCGACGGACTAGAAGCGTTCAATACGCGCATGGCCGAACAACTGAAGCAGCCAGGACGCTCGCCTGGCGGGATCGAATACCTCTTTCATCAGCATGCGATGGAGCTTGAGCACGCCAGTAGCGCAATTGATCAAGCATTGACCGACCGCAATGTCACCGAGAGCACCACAAACTCCGCCGCGCAGGTCAATAAAGCCCTCAGTGATGCGGTGGATAGTCTCTATGAGCAGGCCACCACCAACATGCTGAGGATGACCAAGGAACAACCACCCACCCCGGCGGGGATTAAATGGCTGGTGGGCGAAAACGCACTGAGCATTGCAAAAACCATTACCCGGCGCCGCGTGAAAACCGGCAGGACGCTGTACCTGGATGAATACAAGCTCACCGATCCGAAAACCCGTGAGGTGCTCTGGTATGCGCATTTCCTGTATTCCACCTCTTGGGTTCCCGCCAAATCCTTCCTCTACGGGCGCCTGAAAACCCCGCAAGAGCAACAAATGGGACCGGCCGCCGACACCGCCACAGGTCTGTATGGAGCGCAACAGCTCGCGTACTACCGCAGCATGATCGGGCTGGAGCAGGCCAGGCAGATCTTCTTCGGGACCGAATGAGTCACCCATAGTTGTTACGTCAGTGCGCCCTCGCCAACGCGAGGGCGCCTCGATCACGGCACGTTACTTGCTCCGTCCCGTTCAAACAAAGACCGGTGCTTCCCATGCTTCACTCCCACCTCACCACGCTCAATGCTGTCTCTCTGGTGCTCAACGCTTTCAAGGACGAAGGCTTGTCCAGCGAGGCGCTGCTGGCCGGCAGCGGCATCAGTGCGGCGGATCTGAACCGCGCCGACACGCGCATCACCACCAATCAAGAGATGCAGGTTTGCGCCAACGCCGTCGCGCTCAAACGCGATATCGGCCTGGAACTGGGCCGACGGATGCACGTCTCCTGCTACGGCATTCTCGGTTACGCGCTGCTCACCAGTGCCACCTTCGGTGACGCTTTGCGGTTGGCGATGCGTTATCCGGCGTTGCTGGGAACACTTTTCGAACTGAGCCTGGAGGACGACGGCGAGCGTGTCTGGTTCGCTGCCGCCGACTACCGCGAGAGCCCGTCCATGGCGACGTTCAATGCCGAGTTCTGCCTGGTATCGCTGAAAGTCACTTGTGACGATCTGCTCGGCCATCCCCTGCCCTTGCTCGGCGCACGCTTCGAGCATGCCGCGCCCGACTACGAAGCGAGCTACGCGCAACACTTCGACTGCCCGCTGCACTTCGACGCACCAAACAATGCCTTCGCCTTCGACAGGCGCTGGCTCGATCAACCGTTGCCGCTCGCTGACGCGATTACCCATCAAACCATGGCCGAGCGATGCCGCAAGCAGAACCTCGAGTTCACCGGGCGCCAGGCGTGGCTGGGGCGTATTCGGCAGTTGCTCAGTGCGCAACTGAACGCCGCGCCAGGGCTGGAAGGCCTGGCCGAGCAGATGAATTGCTCGGCGCGCACGTTACGTCGGCACCTCAAGGATATGGGTTGCAGCTACCAAGAGTTGCTCGATGAACTGCGCTTCGAGCAGGCCAAGCAAATGCTCTGCGAAGATCAGCTGCCGATCTATCAGATTGCCGAGGCGTTGGGTTTCAGTGAGACCGCGAGTTTTCGGCATGCGTTTGTGCGGTGGAGTGGTGTGGCGCCCAGCCAATTCCGGCCACACGGATAACCCTGTGGGAGCGGGCTTGCCCGCGAAGAGGCCTGTACATCCGGCACATCTATATTGGTTGTAATGCCGCCTTCGCGGGCAAGCCCGCTCCCACAGGGTCCGCATTCCACGCGCCATGCCGGGGCCTGGCGCAATAAAAAGGGGCGAATTTCGGTCAGACTTATTGGCCATATCGATCCCCTTTTGGCCTTTCCTGCCGTTCTCCAAATCCGTCTGCGCCGCAAGACTGTGTTCAACCGAATCAGCCTGCGGAGAACAAGAAATGCTGACCATCTACTCGGACGATCACCACCTGCACCACGGCCGTTGCGAATTGATAGACGGGCAACTCAAGCCCTGCTTCGAAATGCCTTCGCGTGCCGACCACGTGCTTTCGCGGGTGCAAAAACAAAACCTCGGCCCGGTCGAAGCGCCGAAGGATTTCGGCCTCGGGCCGATCGAGCGTATTCACAGCCGCGACTATCTCGACTTCTTCAAAGGCGCCTGGGCCCGTTGGACCGAGTTCAACACCGACGGTGACTTACTGCCTTACACCTGGCCCGCGCGAACGTTGCGCCGCATCAAACCCACCAGCCTGCACGGCGAGCTCGGCTATTACAGCTTCGACGGCGGCGCGCCGATTACCGCCGGTACGTGGCAAGCGGCCTATAGCGCAGCGCAAGTTGCCTTGACCGCGCAAGCGGAAATTCAGCGCGGCGCCCGCGCGGCCTTCGCCCTGTGCCGTCCACCGGGACACCACGCTGCCGGCGACTTGATGGGCGGTTATTGCTACCTCAACAACGCCGCCATCGCCGCGCAGGCGTTCCTCGATCAGGGTCACAAGAAGGTCGCGATCCTCGACGTCGACTACCACCACGGCAACGGCACCCAATCGATTTTCTACGAGCGCAGCGACGTGCTGTTCACCTCGATTCACGGTCATCCGGAAGCCGAGTTTCCGTTCTTCCTCGGCTACGAAGATGAGCTGGGTGAAGGCGCTGGCGAAGGCTTCAACTTCAACTATCCGTTGGCTGCCGGTTCAGGTTGGGAGACCTGGAGCGCGGCGCTGGAACAGGCCTGCAAAGAGATCGAAAACTACGGTGCCGACATCGTTGTCGTGTCCCTGGGCGTCGACACGTTCAAGGACGACCCGATCTCGCAATTCAAACTCGACAGCCCGGATTACCTGGCCATGGGCAAACGCATCGCCGGTCTCGGCGTGCCGACGCTGTTCGTGATGGAAGGCGGTTACGCGGTCGAAGAAATCGGCATCAATGCCGTGAACGTTCTCGAAGGTTTCGAAAGCGCTTGATGAGGAAGTAGAAGCATGAAAAGTCTTAAGCGTTTTATGGTTCCAGCCCTGTGCGCCACGGTGCTCAGCGGCGCGGCGCACGCCGAAGAACGAACGTTGCGCGTCTACAACTGGTTCGACTACATCACCCCCAAGGCCCTGGAAGACTTCAAGGCCCAGAACACCCAGACCAAACTGGTCTACGACATCTTCGACACCAACGAAGCACTGGAGGCCAAGCTGCTGACCGGCAACTCCGGCTACGACGTGGTGGTGCCGTCCAACGTGTTCCTCGCCAAACAGATCGAAGCCGGGGTGTTCCAGCCCCTGGACCGCAGCAAGTTGCCGAACTGGAACCACCTCGATCCCAAGCTGATGAAGCTGATCGAAGCCAACGACCCGGGCAACAAATTCGCCGTGCCGTACATGTACGGGACCATCCTGATCGGCTTCAACCCGGACAAGGTCAAGGCCGTGCTCGGCGACAACGCGCCGGTAGACAGTTGGGACCTGATCTTCAAGGAAGAGAACATCAGCAAGCTCAAGCAGTGCGGCGTCGCCCTGCTCGACTCGCCCTCGGAGATCCTGCCGCTGGCCCTGCAACACCTCGGCCTGGACCCCAACAGCAAGAAGCCTGCGGACTATGACAAGGCTGAAGCACTGCTGATGAAGATCCGTCCGTACATCACCTACTTCCACTCGTCGAAGTACATGGCCGACATAGCCAACGGCGACATTTGCGTCGCAGTCGGTTATTCCGGCAGCTTCTCGCAAGCCGCCAACCGCGCCAAGGAAGCCAAGAACGGTGTGGTCGTCGACATGCGTTTGCCGAAGGAAGGCGCGCCGATCTGGTTCGACATGCTGGCGATTCCGAAGGGGGCGAAAAACCCCGAAGACGCCTACACCTTCATCAACTACCTGCTGCAGCCGCAAGTGATTGCGCCGGTCAGTGACTTCGTGGGGTATCCGAACCCGAACAAGGACGCCACGGAACTGGTCGACCCGGCGATCCGCAACAACCCGAACCTGTACCCGACCGACACGGCGATGAGCACGCTCTACACCCTGCAACCGTTGCCGCGCGATGCCGAACGTGCACGGACCCGCGCCTGGACCAAGATCAAGTCCGGCACCTGACACCCGTTCCGCTCTCGTCGTCATCAAGACCTGCGTTTACGCAGGTCTTTTTTTTGCTCGCGATATTTATATACCGCCAATGCCGTCCCGCCGGTCAATACCTTGCAGTGATACGCGCGCCGTACGTTCAACGGTGCCGCCTCACAAAGGATGTGACCATGACCGAAGTATCCAGCCCTCCCGTCGTACCCGAACTCCCCGCCGATCAAGACGCCCTGCTCACCCAATTGGTGGCGGGGCCATCGATCAGGGAAGTCGCCACCCATGCGCTGCAACCGGCGCTGAAAACGCTGTATCCGCAGCTGTCTATCGACCCCCGCCTGGCGATGGTGGTCACACCGACCTGGGCACTACGCGAACAGCGCGTCGTAGCCGGACCACGACACTTCGAATCACTGACCGATGCCCTGGTACGTCACGGCATTGCGCAAACACCGATGATTTACCTGGAGGGCGAGCACTACCTCACCCTGCAGCCACTGGAGCCGACACCGGCGCAGTTGCCCGTCAGCATCGAAGCCATCGGGCGTTTGCTCAATGAGTTGGCGCCGCTGCTGTTCGATGCATTTCAAGAGCAGCAGGTCGACTACTGGAACCGGCTCGCCAGCCCCTCGACCCCGCGCTGGAAGGAGTTGTCCCACTCGCTGCGTGAACTGTGGAACATCGAAACCAACCCGAACTGGGAGAACGAGCAATGCGAGATGGCCCGCAATCTGTTCACCTACCCGGACAAAAACACACGCATGACGCACGACCGCTTTCGGTCTCGCGCTTGCCTGATCGACCTGGACTACAAGAACGAGAGTGTCTCGACCCACCTCAACACCCTGGATATGGCTGTCCTGATCGGAACTGTGGGCAGCCGCACGTTGATCGTCAGCCACACCATTACCCATGGTTTCCAGACCTTCGAGTCGTTGCAGAAATTGGGCGAATCCTTGCAGGCGTACACCAGCGGGCAAATACCCGGGAACACCCTGCAATGGCGCCTGATTGAACCCGAGGGTAATTTTTTCGACCATTTGGCGTGCACCTTGATCGCCCTGCAAGCGGACTCGATTGCCGCGCTGGCAAACAATCGCGAAGAAGCAAATCCCGATCTCGCCCCCCACATCAGTCGCACCACGAACGAGCTCGATCCATCGGACAATCAGGCGCCTTCGCGCTTCAACCTGGTCGAGCAGGCACTGCCAGACTGGATGGCCAGTGCTTCATCTGGCGATCTCACCGCCTACAGCCGTCATCTGATGGATCTGGCGAGCGTACAGAATAAAAACGCCGGGCAGTCCTTCCAGGACGGTATCAAACCGATCCGCGAATACGCACTGGAGCAACTGCGCGATGCCATGCTTTCCGAGCATCCCGAGGCGAAAAATTTACAGCTCGAAAACATCGAGATCGTGATCGACAGCGTCGTGGTCTGGGGCAGTTTTGCGCCGCCCGTGGGGCCGGAGCGCACCACCTTGAACCTGGTCGATCTGGCGCTGCAAAACCTGATCGCCCTGCCGTTGGGCAATAAATCCATACGCAGCACCAGCGCTACGGTGCTGCCGGCGTGGTTGACGGTCAGCTACCTGGAAACGTTGATCGTCAAGGTCGATATCGGGCAAACCTATCCGAAGCTGATCAAAAGCAAACTGCTCGACGATCCCCTTGAAAGCCTGCGCCGTCAGAATTTGTTTACCAGTCGCTTACGCGTCGAGCTGCCACTGCTGGCCTTGCAGCAAAAGATCCGCACTCAGGGTGGGATTGACGAACTGGGCTATCGCTATGTCGCTGCCGTGGTGCAGATCCTCGACGCCAAACGCTGGGTCGACGGACAGGAAATCGTCATTCGTCCGCTGGCATTCACTCCTGCCTGGCGTACAGGGGCATCCACGGATGAAGTGAACAACATGTTCGTGATCGGCCCCCGGCAGATGGACAAAGGACCGTGCCTGCTCTATCGGCCTCTGCTCGACCAGCCCTTGAGCCAATACCCGACGCCGGCCAACCTGATCTATGCCATCCGGCATTCTCCAAAGCTGCGCGAATCCGTACTCGCCTGGCTGCCCGACGAAGTTCGCGCGAATTACGCCGACTACGTGTTCACCGGAGACCTGGCTTCGGTCTGGAGTGTTTCGCAACTGCTGGCCGACCCACTGACCTCGCTGCAAATGAGCGGTCCGCTGACCTTGGGCACTCGAGTCCTCGCTACGGATTACCTCGCCAACCTGTACAAGGCCGACGTCAACGCGCTGGTCGAACTGGCACAACGGCAATCGGTGTCCAACGCGGAAAATCGCTGGGCGACTTTCAAGCAGGCAGCCTGGAAGATCCTCAATGCGGCATTGCCCTTTCTGGGCCGAACTGTCGGAACGGCGGCCTGGATCTGGCAGGTACTCGATGATCTGCAGCAGACCCTCGACACGAGCGAGGAAGGCAACGCCGAACAACGCAAAACAGCCATGACCGACCTGTTGCTGACCCTGGCCATGGTGCTCGCCCATCGCGCCAGCACACGCCGTCCGACATCCCGGGCAATTCGGGAAGAGAGACCGGCAACGCCAACGGTAGAGGTTGCGGAAAAACCGGTAGCGACACCGTTGACCCTGGTTCAACTGCCCGACATCGTCGGCGAGCCCACGGCCACACAGCACCACATTTCAGTCGCCACCGATACCGTCCTGAACCTGAGCAAAACCCTGGATCGCTTCGCGATCACCAAACCCGAAAATCTCACGTCTCCCGATAGCGCAGCGGGTATCCACCAACACCTTTATCGGCACGAAAAAAGCTACTACGCGCCCGTCGGCGAGCGCTGGTTCGAAGTAGCCGTCGAAGAAACCGGTGAAGTGTCGATCATCGATTCAGGGCCCGAGCCCCAAGGTCCTGGCCCCGCACTGATCCGCAATCAGCGCGGCGAGTGGTTCGTCGACACTCGCCTGCGTTTGCGTGGCGGAGGTTTGTCGGCCCGGCGCAAAGCGTTGAAACAGCAAAACCGTCAGCGCATCGCCGAACTCAAGAAACAGTTGAAGGACTTCAACGACCAAAGCGAAAGCGCACGCAAAGAGCTGACGGATGCTTTCAACCAGTTGAAAGCGGCCACCGACCAAACGAAGGCCGGGCTACAGCAGACATTTCTCGAAAAACTCGACCAGCGCACCAGTGACTACGCCGCCCCAATCGAGCAGCTGAATTCGTTGAACCTGCTCGATACGGTTTCCAGTTACCGCAAAGACATGGCCGAAATGCTGGGCACTCAGCTGTTTTTCAACCAGGTATGGCTCGAAGAAAAAACCCCGGCGTTCACTCAAACCCTGCGAGAGACCCTGGCCCTGCTTGAGGCTGAAGAAACGGCTGGTGCCGCCGGTGACCGTGTGACTTATCAAAAAATGGTCGACCTGACCGAAGGTGTAATCGGCAAAATCGAGTTTGCGCAATCACGTTTCCTGTCGCTGAGTCGACTGGGCAGAAGTGCCACCGAAATAGCCAGCACCTACAAGGCAAAACTGCCTGCTTTCACCCTCAACGATCTCAAAGCGCTGCAGGTCTCTCTGGCCCGCGAGGTGTGCCTCAAAGAAGGTGACACTGTCTCGCTGACCGAAGCCCGAAACGATTTAACACGCCTGCTCGACACGACCAACCTGGTAATCCAGACCTCCCAGGAACTGATGCTGGAAGGCAGCACGTGGATCGCGAAAGAACGAATCGAGGCGCTCAATGGCATGCTCGAACAGTTTGCCGCGATCGACCAGTCCTTCGAGGACTTCACTGTCAGCCACAACGACGCGGTGCTGGAGCAACCGTTCAAGCACCTGCGCTCGCGAGTCAGCGAGTTCCAGCAGGACGCCGAGGCCTATCTGGTGCAGTTGTTGCGCGAGCAACAGGCTCTGGAGCCGCGTCCCGGGCCTTCGAGGCCGACACCGGTCTCACGCAAACGGGTAGTCAAAACGCGCTTCAACGGCACGGTCGTTGGCGAAGTTCGTCCTTCGGCGCCAGGAGAACCGGTGCTGTTGGAGGTACGTGCGCCCATGACTGGCAAGGTGATCGCCACCTTTCACGAAAAAACACCTGGCGTGTGGCTTGAACGGGTGTCGGCCAGACGTCGCCGGCCGCAAGCGCAACCGCCGGCGCTCGAGGAGCAAATCATCCATGGCCGGACGATGCTCGATGATCTGGAAAACTTCATCCGCCAAACCGAAACGAGCGCAAAAAAACCAGGCCGTATCCCGGTGGAAATCGAAGAGTTGTTCCAGCACAAAGCCGATCAACTTGGCCAGGCGGCTCGATCCCTGGAACAAGCCGTATTGCGCTCGAACTTGACCGACGGCCCGGCGGATACCGCGTCAACCTTGACCAAGGAATTGACCGAGGCATGCGAGCGACTGTACGCCGAAGGTAACCGGATACGCATCGAGATGACCAAGGACCAACCGCCCACCGCGGCTCGTGTCCAATGGCTGTTGAGCAAAGAGGAAATCGATATTGCGCGCACCGGCGAGCGACGTCGCCTGAAGGGCCCGCGCAAGGACTATCTGCAAGAGTATGAAATTCGTGAGCGCCGCACGCAGAAAACACTGTGGTACGCCCACTTCCACTACACCAGCCTGGATGCGCCGGCCGACGCATTCACCGCCGCGCATTTGAAACTGCGTGAACAACGGCTACTGGCAGGTGCATTCGACCTGCGCTCGGCCACGACCAACCCGCAGGTGATCGCAATCTATCGCAGCGAAATCAGCCCGCAACTGGCGCGCACGCTGTTCTTCGCCCAAGCCTGAACCGTCAAAAAGGAAAATGACGATGATTGAACATCCCCACACTACCGAGCCACCGGTCCTATTGAAAAAAAGCCTGGTCGTCCATCAGACGAGCCAGGGGCCTACCGTCGATGAAGTCGCTTCTCAAATGCTGCGCCAGGGCCTCAAAGCGCTGTATCCCGAACGCGATATCGACCCCGAACACACGATGCTCGCCACACCTCAATGGCAATGGCTGGATGGTTCGCTCGTGGCCATGCCCACGCGATTTGAATCGCTGACTCAAGTGCTGGTGCGTCAGTTCTTCACCTCCACCCACGCCAACTATCTGGAGGGCGAACACTTCCTGACGCTGCACCCGCAGGCCACGCCGGTTGTGCATCTGGACATCGATATCGAGGCCATCGCCAGGTTGCTCAACGATTGCACACCTTTGCTCTTCGTTGCCTTTAGAGAACGCCAACTGGCCTTCTGGAACGATACCGGACACCAGACCCCTCGCTGGCAAGAACTGTCGCAAGCGCTGCGCAAAACCCTCGATGTTCAACACGTCGACGGCTGGGATGGCGACCAGTGCCATGTGGCCCGGGCGGTTTCACTCCACTCGGACAAACTGGAACGGCAAAAAAATGCACCGACGATGTCAGGCATCAAGGCCAGCCTGATTGATATCGACACTGTCGACGCTGAAGGGACAAAACAACACCTGGTCCTCGGTGGCGCCGCGGTACTCACCGGGCGCTACAAACAACGCGATCTGGTGATGATGTACACCGTGGAAAGTGGCTATGAATCGTTCGATTCGCTGGAGTCATTGGGTAAGTCGTTACCGGAGCGCATCGAGGAACAACTGGCCGGTCGAAAATTGCAGTGGCAGTTATTCGAGCCCGACGGTGATTTTTTCGACCATATGGCCTGGGCCCTGATTACCACCCAACTGGACGCGATCGCGGCGATCACCCGCGAAAGCCTCGCTGCTGATGCGGATGACAGTACCGGGCTTCCCGCTCTCCCTGAACACACAACCGTTCAAGAGAAAAACACCCGCAACGATCTGGAGAATTCAATACCCGACTGGCTGCTCGACGCGTCGGCCGCTGATCTGGATCAGTACAGCCGGTCCGTCAACGCATTGGGCAAACTGTACAAGCAGGCCAACAAAGATCTTTTCCAGATTCCTTCGATCGATGCCTTCGCCGGGCAGCGCATGCGCGAAGCGATTTTTACTGACAAGAAATCTGCCGCCGGGCTTCCTCTGGATAACCTTGAGATCACGATCACCAACAGTTTTGAATCCGGCGGACTGACGCTGCCCAACCCTCTCGACATTCACACCGAAACCCTGGGCGAGTACGCCTTGCAAAACGTCGCGCCGTACCAGGCAACCATCCGATTCAATCCGCCGCAACCTGTCCCCGATTGGCTAGACGTGGCCTATCTGACGAAAACCGCGAGCGAGGTCAATGTTGGCCAGAAGTATCCCCAACTGATCAAGGACAAGCTGATCGATGATTCGGTGCAGGCCCGCCTGCAAGAGCAGTTCTACATCAGCCAGTTGCACGCGCTGCTGCCGCTGATTGCCCTGGAGTGCAAGGTCCGCCACATCGGCGGCGTGGATGAGTTGGGTTGTCGCTACATTCGCGAGTGGCTCAAACCGACACCCGGCCACCCGCAACCGGTGGTCATCCGCCCCTTGTGCTTCGTCCACGCCGGGAACACTGAGGGCGACATCGTGGCCAACATGTTCATCATCAGCCCGCGCCACCCTGACGCCGGGCCTTGCCTGCTCTATCGTCCGCTGCTCGAACAGCCGTTGCTGCAATTTCCCTCACCGCAAAACCTGCTGTACGCCCTGCATCAACCGGGCGAGTTGAGGGACTCGGTGCTGGCATGGCTGCCTGACTCGAGCACCAGCTTCAAATACGCCCAATACATATTCCCCGTCGGCCTTCCCAGCCCATGGCTGGGGGCACAGTTACTCGCCGAACCCTGGACTGGGGTGGACTGGGCCGGGCCGGTCGAGTTGTCATCAACGGAGCTGACTGGCGATGTTTTCGCCGCCCTGTTCCAGACCCATGCCAAGACCATGGCCGAACTCGCCGATCGCCAATCACAATCCAATGCGGAACGACGCTGGGCATTGCTGCGCGACAGCGGCTGGGCACTGTTCAACGTCGCTGCGAATTTTCTCAGCGGACCGGCGGGCGCCGCAGTCTGGGTCTGGCAAAGCATCAATGAAGTCGAGCAAGCCGTGGATGCCCAACAGCACGGCGACAAGTTCACGGAATGGAGCGCGGTCGGGGATTTGCTGCTGACCCTGGGCATCCTCCTCGCCCACCACGCCGCCGTACGGCGCAAGACCGGCCGGCGTCAGGTTGCACCAATAACCGACAGCGTGCCGACCCTGACAGACAGCGCTCCGGTCAAACCTGCAACGCCCACAGTGACACTGCTCCCGATACCATTGACCGGTGAGCTGCCGTCGAGTCATTACTCCTCACTTGAGGCCAATGGCTCCGTACCCCATCGATCCGCCACTGCACTGGCCGAGTATCTGCAGAACCTGACAGTACCGGCGCTCGATCTGAAAGGCCCAACGCTGGAAACCCTCATGCGCGACACCGCGCCTCTTTATCGCCTGGAAGGCAAGACCTACGCTCACGTCGGCGAGCGCTGGTTCCGGGTGGAGGAAAACGACGATCAACAGATCCAGATCGTGTACCCGGATACGCCCTCGAAAACCGGCCCACTGCTGATCCACAACAAACAAGGCCAATGGTTTGTGGACACGCGGCTGCGTCTGCGTGGCGGCGCAGGTGGCCAGAGCCTGCAAAGCCAACTCAAAGCGCAACGCAAGGAAAAGGCGCAACAGCTAAAACAGCTGACCATGGTTCTGCAAACCTTCAAGCGTCAGGAAGCGGCCGGTGCGGCCAAACTGAAGCAGACCCTGGAAGCCATGACGGGCATCACCGGGCCGGCACTCGAGGAAGCGAACCAGCGTTACCTCATTCAGGTGGAAACGCTGGTTGGTGAGTACGACCAGGCGTTGAAAAATCTGCAGCAATGGCGTCTCAAGGGTGGGAGCGCAGGCTATTTCGATGATCTGCGAGCCATGACCACCCAGTTGCAGAAAAATCTCAGTCTGTGGTTCTTGCTCAAACGCAACACCTACGCAAAGCTCACCCGGCAGCTCGCCGGCAATACCATCATTCAATCCAACGCCGAACTGCAGCAACACAGACAGGGTGTCAGAGAGGTATTGGCGCTGAGCCAGGAAATGATTACTCGGCTGCAACTGTCCCAGACTTCGCTGATACCGCTGGAAGTCCTCGGGGGTGCCGGCATGGCCAGCGCGCAACGTATGCGCCAACTGCTCCCGGCGTTCAACGAGTGGGACTTGAAATCCAACGAGATCGGCATGTCCCATGAAATGTGCCTGCGCAGCACTGACAACGCGCAAGCAAATCCGGCGCGTGACCCAGTGGGTACGTTGATCATCGAGGCGGCGACCGCTACCCACCGTCAGGCCGCGATGATCAGAAGCCCAAACAGCGATGAATCTGTAGCACTTCGCATCGAAAGCCTGAGCAGGCTGATCGATGTCTATGCTGACACCGATCAGCGTCTCGCAGATCTTCCCGGCGAATATCCCGAGCACGTAGAGCCAACGGAACTGGAGCGGGTGCGCGGCTTGATCGGTGAGTTCCGGCAACTGGCTCAGGAACAACTGAGTCTGCTGTTGCCCGAGAGCGCGAGCATCGCCCCGCCTGAGACGCCAAAACCCGCTATTGCCGGCCCTTCACGCCCAACAGGTAAAGTCACCAAGAGTCGCCCCCGTGATCCGGCGCCTGCCAAGGCGTCGACATCCGAGGAACCGGCCCTCGACCAGATGCGCCCTGTCGCGCCGCACACCATCCCCGTGCGAGCGCTGGACGACATCGACACGATTGCCAGTGCTTTGACACTGAATGAGGACGTCGATGGTTTCATTACGCGCACGCGCAAAGACGCCTTCAAACCCAATCGTATCCCTGCGGACATGCAAGACTTGTTCGATCAACAAGCCCGGCGTCTGGAGCAAGTCGCGATCAATGTCGACCAGGCCACGACGCGTATGCGTGCGGCCGGCGGGACGCCGCTTCCGGTGGGCAACCTGAGTGCGGAACTCAATGAGGCCGCCACTCGGTTACGCGCCCAGGGAGTCATGATTAGAGCGAGTCTGCTCAAGGAGCGCCAACCCCGGCAGGCCTATTTGCAATGGTTGCTGGACAACGGCCAGGTCCGTATCGACAGGAACGAACAGGGTCGGATCAGAACCAAACAGCGCAGGGATTACTTTCAGGAGTATCGGATTCTCGACAGTGGCAACAAAGATCAGCCGCTGTGGCTGGCGCACTTTCACTACGATTCGCTGGACGCACCGCCGGAGCGGTTTACCGCCGCGCACCTGAAAATTGCCGACGCTCATCTGCAGACTTTCACCGCCGAACGTCGCCAGGCACTGACTACCCTGGCACCCATCGACTATGTGCTGCGGCGCATCAGCGATTCGGCGTTGTTCTTGAATCTCGAACCTAAGCGCTAATGCCTGGACGGGCGGACTGACAACCCGCCCGCTTCATCGGTCCCGCCACACCGCACGTAACCGTTGCAGCGCTGCCTCGATGGCTTGTTCGGGCACCGCTGCAAACCCCAGTACCAACCCCGCTCGTTGATCCATCGGCGTCGTGGAATCGGGCAGCCAATAGCTGCTCAAGCCGTTGATTTCGACATCGACGCTGCTCGCCAGGTCGATCAGTTCACGTTCACGTGCCACGTTGTCGACCGGCACGGTCATGTGCAGTCCGGCGGCGACGGTGGGTAACGAACCGACACCCGGAACATCGGCAGGCCAACCATTGAGCAACGTATTGCGCCGGCTCAACGCCGCACGCCGCATGCGCCGGATGTGCCGCTGAAAATGCCCGGCGGCCATGAACTCCGCCATCACCGCTTGAGTGCTGACCTCGGAATGCCGCACATCCACCGCGCGCCGTTGCGCAAACGCCTGCACCAACCCCGGTGGCAACACCAGATAACCGAGACGCAACGCCGGAAACGCCACTTTGCCGAAGGTGCCGACATAGAGCACCCGACCTTGTCGATCCAATGCCGCCAAAGGCGCCAGCGGCGCACCGCTGTAGCGATATTCACCGTCGTAATCGTCCTCGACGATCCAGCCCTGATTCCGCTCGGCCCAGGCCAGCAGCTCCAGGCGTCGCGCCAGACTCATCACCACACCGGTGGGATACTGGTGTGACGGCGTCACGTAGGTCAGCCGACAATTACCGAGCCTTGCAAGCTCACCGCAGTTGATTCCCTCACTGTCCACCGCCACGCCATGCAATCTCGCACCCGCCACCGCGAACGCATGACCGGCCGCCCGATACCCCGGATTTTCAATTGCCACCCCATCGCCGGGCTCGACCAGCAACTGTGCACAAAGGCTTATTCCCTGCTGTGCGCCACTGGTGATCACAATTTGTTCAGCGGTGCACTGCATGCCCCTCGAACTGCGCAGATACGCAGCAATCATCCCGCGCAAGCGCGCATCGCCGGCAGGGTCGCCGTAACACAGCTGCTGCAAATCCGGTTTGCGCCAGAAAGCCGCATTCAGCTTGGCCCAGA
>RCUS01000669.1_pt1 | contig 21156 bp, 33 predicted proteins | sample 2166221 | NCBI WGS metagenome assembly RCUS01 (sample SAMN09932758, study PRJNA488358) | compost metagenome | isolation source: compost soil in cyclohexanecarboxylic | place: Germany: Experimental Botanical Garden | reverse complement strand
AATTGCCAAAGACGATACCGCTGGATGGCTGCAATTTAAAAGCCAAGAAGGGATTACTTTCCTTGTAGCAAAGAAAACCCTTCGTTATCGACTGTCATGGAACCAGTTAGAAGCAGCGTTACTGGTATACGGTGGTCGGTTAGTCAACATCAAAGGTAACACGTACAAAGTACGGTTGCTCAGAGGTGCTGAAGCCGACCCAACGGCATGGACTACGGCACAGTCACAAGACAACCCGTACATTGCCAATCCGTCCGAATGGAACCGCTTTATGTTCCGGGTCTGTTCATCCAACCCAGGAATGGCTCCTTCTTGGGCTAACTTCTCATTGTCCGACCTGAGCATTGCTGTTTCCGGCACAGGACGTATGACACTCTGTCAGGAAACGTTGAGTGAAAGCGCTGTGCAAAACGTGGCGCGCGGTAACACCAACTTGACAGTATTTAACTATACTTTCAAGGCAGACGGCTCGGCGTCATCCGCTCAAGATCATTACGGATGGCGCCCTGTGCTGGAGTTGGTCGGGGTTACTAAGGAATACCCAGGATCCGGTCCCGGTCAGAAATGGCTCCAGGCAGGTGATGAACAACTGGGTTACTTTGGTGAAGTAGCAGCTTCGGAGATGATCACCAACGCAGCGCTGAAGACACACTTGGGTCATGCCTCCGGTTCTGTACGCGCGGACCAAGGCTGGTTGAAGTTCTTCTACAAAGGCAAAGTGATCTTCATTGGTAAGAACACCTATTGCTCTAGCCTGACGTGGAACAACCTGTATGCCGCAGGTGGTATTTACGGAACCAAGGACAACGGCAAGTACCCAGCCAGCACGCCAGTCAACCAGTACAAACCAATTGTTTGGGCTAACGGTGGTAAATCCTATCGCTTGATCCCTCGAGCAATGACATGCGCCATAGACCCATTTGAGTATGACCAAGCCGCTGATATTTTGACGGGGAACGAGTACTCGGACCTGATGTGTCGGTTGTTTGCTACCAACACCCTACCGGGTAGTGGTCAGTGGGCGCGGTATACTGCCGCTCAAGTAAACATGAACGTTGTTCACATGGGTCCAGAAACCCGTGGTTCGGCAACAAACTACGCTGCGATTCGTGGCTATTCAGGAGGTACTGGTTACACCAGCCTGATAGGGCTAACCAAAGTTGATGCCAGTGGTTACAGCCAGCACTTCCGCATGGTATTAGAAGTTGAGGGCGACCCTAATACAGAGCCGGGTACTTCTGGTCCTGTGTTGTGGCTGGAACCTTCTGACCAAGCGGCCGGTTCTACCACCATTGTCAACAAGTCGGTCAAGTCGATCACTGTTAACAACACAGGCGTTGTGGTCTCCGCTGACGGTCCAAGGGCTGGTGTTAAGTCGATGTACTTCGACAAGTCGTCGGTTAAGTACCTGCGTATACCAGGTGCTCAGATGGGGAACATCATCAGCAAAGACTTCCAGATGGACTTCTGGTTCAAACCGGACGGTCAACCTGCTGGCATGATGCCTATCCTTGCACAATGGGCTCAAAGCTCGGGTAACGCTGGGTTCATGACCAACCTGCTGGCCAACGGGCAGCAAGAAGTGCGTTATGGACCGTTCAACACCAGTACTGCGTTGCTGGCTGCGCCTGCCAATGCCAACGTCTTGAACTGGACCAAGTACTCGGTTCGTCGTCAAGGTACCACGTTCGAGATCTGGCAAGACGACGTGTTAGTCGCGTCTACCACCACTGCATCCAACGGTGGGTTGACTATCGACTGGATCATCGGTGCGTACATGAACTCATCGAACATCATTCCTGGTACAGGTTCTGTGGCTTTGGGTGGTTGGCTTGCTGATCTCCGCGTGTACGATTTCTACAGAGGAGCAGGTAACGACAACGGTTATCCGTACGACGAGTACGTTGGTGAAGTTCCAGCAGGTGATCTCATTACTGCTTCTGCACTTACAGCGGAAGTGGGGGTTACCGAAGGGGTTGATCAAGGTAGCCTCATGGGTAGTTGGCTGAACTTCCGGATTGATGGTAAACAGATCTGGGTAGCCAAGCGTTCGATCCGTTACAACATCTCGTGGGCTCACCTCAACAGCAAAGGTTGTGTTGACGGCACTAAGACAGTGGTCATTGGCGGTAAGACCTACAAGGTTCGACTGCTCAAAGGTGCTGAGGCAGACCCGTCTGCATGGACTGTAGCGATGGGTCAAGACAACCCAGCTATCTTGGGTGCATCTGAATGGAACCGGTTGATCATGCGTGTTAGCGCGACCAACCCAGGTCCAGCTAGCAACTTGGCAACCTTCTCCAACGATGAACTTAACGTGGCGTCGGGTTCCGGTTCTCGGACCCTCTGTAAGGAAACGATTACTGAGAACGGTTACTGTGTTGGTCGCGGTTTCCCTGAAATCAAATGGTTTAACTACCAGCAGAAGACAGACGGTCCTGACAACAGTAACTTCGTCAGCTTCGGCTGGAGGCCGGTGTTGGAACTTGTAGAGTAAATAAGTAAAGAATAAGAGGGGAGGAAACTCCCCTCTTATATTTAATCAGGGAGAGTGCTACATGAGTACGTTTACCCGTTTCAGTGGCGAAGAACAATTGCGTTATAACAAAGACCTCAGCCTTGCCGCTGGTGTGCCTTTGTGGGACACTCTACCAGGGTTTCGTTATTACCTTGGTGAAAAAGATTCGAACCGGTGGGTAGATGTTGAAAGCGGCTTCGTAACGGACGGCGCGACGATCCCACGTTTCTTGTGGTGGTTGCTTCCTCCGATTGGAGAGTACACCCAGTGTACCACGCTGCATGACAAACTGTGCACTACCTACTACATCATCGAGTTGCGTGATGGTGTGGAGCAGCGCGTTCCTGTAACCCGTAAAGTCATTGACCAGATCCTGAAAGAATCCATGGATGTAATGGAAGTCACCCCGTGGAAGAAGAAAGCGATCATGGCCGGTGTAAACTTGAACCGTCTGGTGCGAAACCCGACTAAACCAAAACCGGTATACCAGTTGACGGCGTAAGGGTGACACCATGATTGAATTATTAAACGGCCGGGGTTGGGATGGGTCGTCAGGGGGTCCAAAGGAAAGCGGTGAGCAGATAAATTGGACGACTGCTCCAACCGACCCAATACGTAGTTTACATTCGGCAATTGCGGTTGGGGATGAAATGTTTATGGCCGGTGGGTTTAACAACGCCGGGATCGCCGTTGCTACTTTCCAGAAGTACAATTTCATTACCGAACAATGGACAACCCTATCCCCCATGTTGGCCACTGGATTACGGGCTTCTGCATTAATAAACGTTAATGGTGACCTTCGACCGCTCGGTTTGAGTAACCGTAAGGATGCATTCGCACTAACAGGTAACATTTGGCGTGCTTTAGGAACAGCCCCGGAATGGGTGTGTTACGGGTATGTTGCTGGGTGGTATAACGGTAAGCTGTATCAGATCGGTGGGGATGGCACTACCGTGAATAGTGTGACCCGAACCCGACAGATGTTCTTAGAGTGGGATCCTGTTACTGATAAATGGACCATCCTGCCAAACTTACCTTTCTCCAGTCTGTATGCGGTAGGTCATGTTGTCGGCACCAAGTTCTGGGTCTATGGGGGTAATGGAAGCAACGCCGGTACTCCATTCATGTGGTCCTACGACTTTGTCACTAAAACCTGGGTACAAGGACCTAGTCACCCTAGCGGTCAAGCGCGGTCACAATGTTTTTCGGCTAATATTGGTAACCGCATCATTGTTGGTGGCGGGACTGATGCGGTCAGCAAACGCACCAAAGAGGTTTATGTATTTGATATAGGCCTCCTGGCCTGGGAGCGTCTTAAAGATTTAGAGACTGGCGCTCAGTCTGCTTCTTGTGTCGTATACGACGACAAGGCTTGGATATATGGCGGGTATGCCATTGACGGTTCTCTACAGAATAAGTTCTTCTCCTATGACATCAAACGGAGTTAGTCATTCCTATGTTTTTACATGGTGGCAGAAACTCGGCGGACATGTTTAATGCATTGTGGGAAATTACTTAAGGTAAAAAAAAAAGAAGCATGTCTACCCCTACCAGCCAAATTGGCTGGTAGGGGTATGACTGTCATTAAATAAAGCGAGCGACGTGGGTGACAGTGTCACCAGCGCAACGGGTTTCCGCGTAGTCGTGATGGACGACCGCTAACACCATCTTGCGCAACGCCACGCGGGCTTCTTTAACATCCGCACGACCTGGGTTGCTGCACGGCCACTGTCCATACACATAAGCCTTAGTGTCTTCACCGTGTGTTTCCAGTGTGACATCCGCTTGGTACATCAATTCGTTTTTCGGGCTGAACAACTTCAGTTCGATTGCGTTGTCCTGCTCAGCATATTCCAGCTGAAACCCACCGAACTGGTAACGGTCGTGCTGGGGTGCCAGCTTGACGATACCCAACACCAACGCAAAGATGGCTTCGTCATCCGTTAGCCGTTCACCACGTTGATCTTGTCCTTGTCTCATTTCTGTTGCCTTATGCACTCTTGGTGCGTTTTCGGATAGGGGAGGGTGGAGGAGTGGCGCTGAGGTGGTTGGATTTGCACATGGCGACCTGAGAGCCTTCGAAGGTGTTGTCTTCGTTGCAGCGGAGCAGGGCGAGGCCGAGACCGGGGTCGGCGGCAGTGACGATCCAGGCGCCTTCCGTACCGCCGAGGAATTCATGGTTAGCCTGGCGGTAAGTTGTATTGGGTTCAACCCACTTGACGAGCCGAACCTTACGCCCAATGTTACCTTTCGCAATGTCGGCATCGATTATGTAAACCTCGTCATCAGATAGAAATGTCTTAGGCATCCTTCGGTTCCTCTTGTTCCTTGGACAGTTGACCGATCGCTTGACGTCGGGCTTCTACCTGGTGGTCGGAGTTACCACCTGGCACCCACGGGGAGAAGCCAGCGCGCATGTGCCACGAGCTGTAGATCTGCTCGGCACGTTCTTCCACTCGAGCTTTATGTTCAGCCGCTTCCCGTTCGGTCTTGGTCGGCGGCATGCGGTGAGTATAACGCTCAGCGGTAAGCCCCATCCTGCTTTTCAACAGACTCAGTTCATTACCATCTTCGTCGATATACTTCTTCTCGATCAACTCGCGAAGAATGGGTTGCATCTTCTCGTCGACGTAATCCTCAGGGAGTAACTCGATTGCCCGGGCACGCAGATAATCCGGTCGAGTCGCAACATACAGGTCGTTATCGACAAGGTACCGCCAGACCTTCTCAGCGTCGATCTGAACGGGTTTCTCGGTTCCTGGGTACTTACCCTCGGCTGCAAGCAATTGGCGCGACAGCCAGCGCAGGCGCTCTTTAATAGAGGTCGCCATCATGACCCGAGTGACGTGCTCAGTTTCCTCACCACGCCCGATCATCATCATGATCGCTACGTCCTGATCAACGGTGCGGTCGTAGTTCATGAATAGGTAGTTACCCAGGGCATCGTCGCTGAAGTCAGCCATAGGTAGATCGGAACGATCCCGTTGCAGGTAATCCGGGAACGGATCCTTCTCGCCGTTCTTCAACCAGTGTGGCACGTAAGCAACTTCTTTCTCAGACATTGTTATCCCTCAATCCTGTCGAAATATAACGGTTACGTGACATATTCATTTGCCACATGGCGAATTCCACCCATTGCTTGCGGTTACCTTGAGGTACAGGATCCTTGATAGGGTTATTCACACTCAAGGTTGCGCGGATGTCGACGAAACCTTCCCGCAGACTTCCGCACAGTTGATCCCAACCACCGCGTGGGAACATGCTGGAGTACTTGGTGGGGAGTTCAGTACCCGCCACGGACATCACTACCAGGTCGTGGTGGTAACGTTGGACCTTAGCGAACACCCCCGGTCCGATAAAACGGAATTGCGGAATAAAAGGAGTGTTGCTGACAAAATCCTCCACGGGAGGAGTCCAACCTACCGTCGGTCCGTGATGCATAATGGTCACCTCATTTAAACACCGCGAGCGAACTCTTCTCGGTGAGCTTAGGTTCAGGTTCCTTGGTCCACTTCCACTGGATGTGCTCAGGACCGAGGCGTGTTTGCGGTTCCTTCTTGTCGCCAAACGGATGGACTTGCAAGTAAGGACCCATACGACGGTTAACCACTTCGATCTCACCAATAAGTTTCATCTCGACCTTATCCAGGATCAAGTACTCTTGGGTAACATGTGCATCCCACACCAAACGGTCCTTTACCAGTGTCTCCGGTGTAACGATCCGTTCATCACCCTTAAACACAGGTGAATACACGAAGAAGTTCAGGTGCGGGTACCAAATGCTGCTGAGGTTAGCCCAGACACCTCTGAAACAACCTTCAATCGTTGGTGCAACAGAGACCCTGCCAATGTTGGGTTCCGGATACCACTCGTCTTCTGGCGCTACTGGTTCAGCTGGATGGTTGTCGTCCTCCTTCTGATTAAATTCAGGGTCCCAGATACCTTCGAGCTTGCCGTTAAAACTTATATGAAAAAGCTGCGGGAACCGCGCAAGGCGGCTCCGCACGGATTTGATGGCGGTCATCATTGGTTACGCCTTCAAGTGTAGTAGTGACGCTTGGTGGCATCGGTTTTGTGCTTGCTGGGGTTCCAGCACATCTTGTCTTCACGGTCCTTGATCAGCGAGTAGTCCTTGAACCACGGGTTATCCCATGGCAGGTAAGCCCCCATCTTGCTGAAGCGCATGTTCTTGGCGATCAGCTCCTCCGCCTCTTTGGCTGCCGGGTGTTTGCCCGCCCGGGAAATATTGAGCCAGCCATCCGCCCAATGGTACTGGACCATGCTCGCACCCTGGCTGGTCTTGGCTTGGATGATCGGCATGTAGCCCACCCGGAGACTACCACGACTGGTGAAGAACACGGGGTCTTCATAGGTCATACCGTTGAGGTATTCCGCGCGCATGAGGTCAGTGATGTGTTCATCCACCCCCTCCACTTGTGAACGCAGGCGCAGGTGACGCTTCACGCTCGGGCGCACGTGCGGACCGAGGTAGTAGCTACCCCAACGCACACTCGGACCACCGCGGTACACGTATGGATCACGAAGTGAAGCCTCCAAGTCACCTCTGCCTGACAGGTGACCCAACGAACCCACACGGCACATGCTGGTCAGGTTAGCGTGACCAGCTGGGCTCGCTTGGATCAGACTGTCGAGAGCAGAAACGCTTTCCGTGTAAGTCGGTCGGCAACCCTCAACCATGTGGTGGTGTTTGGTATACAGCATTGGACTGATGCTGTCGAAGTAACGCGGATGGTGGTTGATCGCGTGGATGTCTACCCCACCGACCCGCAGGAGGATACGGTGCATGTTGGTGACCAGGTCAAAGGCTGGGCCTTCACGGTCACAGGTATGGAAAGAAGCGATTACCAGACCGAGGGTATTTTTCAGTTTCATGGATTACTCCGGTATAAAGAAGGTTAAGTTACGAGTCCATACGTGCGATCATGCGTTTGCGTTCAGCGTCACTCATGGTGGGACGGCCGGCTTCCCGGTTCCACTTCTCGCGGCTGTCATCGCGTTCACGTTTCTTGCGCAGTTCTTTCTGCTGGAGGTTATACCCGCGGGAGATCTGCTTGCCCGGGAACTCACTGAGATCAACATCAAACACCCAACCGTTGCTACTAAGCATGTTCTTGTCGGGTTCTTGTGGGAACAGGTACAGGCGCATGTTCATCAGATCGCCTTTGATGTGATGGATCTTGAACTCCAGATAACGGGGTTCGAAGATAACGGCGGCGAACAGTTTGTAGAACAGATCCTCGAGGATCTGCATGGTGCTGTTGTATAAACCATTGCCCTTGTCGAGCTGGTGAGCGTACAGGTTCAACACAGCATCCTTCGCATCCAACGATACCGCGTCGATCACAAAGGAATAGGCCAGCTTCGGCATGATCACCATGTAGATGGTCTGGTCGCCGTTACCGATCAATACCAAACGGAACTTGTCAGAATTACGGTGCTCAATGATTGAGTACATGGTCATCGGGCCACTCAGTTCCACCACCCGGTGTGGCCAACCAACCGGGTTCTCCAAAGGAAAGCCGTTGGAAATGTCGATCGCCAACTTGCGAGGATTACCGCTGTCGATGAAATTGCGGGTCAGACCGTACTTGTACAATTCAGTGCGGAAGGCCTTGTGTCCATCCAACTGATGTAACTCGTAGGTCAGTCGCAGGTCGTTGAGGTTCTCAATTACGATGGGTTCCCGGGGCAATGTGCTCAGTGGGTCCAAGGTCTTCGGGTTGTTGCGTGGGTTGCACAGGTTGGTGCCTTTATTACGAGGTTCGCGGTGTGGCATGATAGAACTCCTTAAACAGTGCGGCAAGCGCGATACAGGGCTTCGATGGGGTGGTAAGCAAACAACATAGAACGGGACGGCAGTTGATCGAACGTTGCCGACACTTCAAGTTTTCTAGGTTGCTCTGGATCCCATTCCAACGAAGCAATAAATTCTTCGCCCTTCCATATACCTTCAACCGCAACAGTTTGGCTGAGGCCTTCTTCGAGGAAGTATTGCAGGAATATGTTGTACCAAGCGTTATAGAGGATCACTGCACGAGAGCAGGTCCCCGCTAACAAAGCTTTGAACAGGTTGACCCAACTCTCTTCGTGCGAGTGAGAAGGTTCGTGGATCATGAGTGTTTCACGGCGGTGTTTGTTAAACAGGTAGAAACGGGTGGACTTGCCGTCACTCATGGCCACAATCAGGCCGTGTTCAGTACTGGTTGCTCCGTAGAACGTCATCTCCTTGCGCAACCCTGGGCGGACCAGAAACGATCCAGCCTTACCTGCGCGACTACCGATCTGGATCGAACCGTCATTTCGATCAATCCGCAGCTGTCCCGAGGTGTGGTTAACCAGGTCTTCTTGTGTTGCGAGGTAGCCTTTGTTCAACATGATGCACTTCCTTTATTGAATGCGTGAAACGTACGGGGTTATTAGTTGCAGAAAGCGCTGTACGGAACAGTCGCCATGTCTTTGTCAGTGAGGAACCAGTAAATGTCAGCGTGTTTGAGAATCGCAATGCCTTTCTCACCCATGCCGATGTTCTGACGCCAGGTCTTACCTGTGGTTTTATCCCAACCTAGTACAATCAGCTTATCCCCTTTAACGTCAATGGTAGTCCGCTCAAGCGCCGTACTTTCGTCAACCAGGTGATAACCAAACAACGACTTGTACTGATAACTGTATTCCCGGTTGCCGGTGAGCTCGCCTTTACCCAACGGCACAGAGCAGGTAGAAGGAACCGTATAACGCCCGGTCACCACGTATTCCGGAAGAACCCGCCAAGTGCCGTAAGTAATTCCAGCTATCAGCAGTAGGAATACTAGCCAACCGCTCCAGAAGCGAATACGTTTGCGTTTGTTCTCACGCTTGAGCCGTTGCACCGCGAGCAGTGCATCACGCGCCATAGCACCGGCGTCACCTGTAGCGCGACAGGCGCCTTGTTCGAGCAAGTACTCCACCTTCGTCAGTGAAGGTTTTGATTCAGCCAGAGCACGGGACCATTCGGGAGCACTCTGATCAGCTTCTTCAAGACGACGTCGCTGATCCGCCTTAGCCCGCTCGAAAGGATCGTTACGCTTTGCTATGGTCTCTTCAAGGGTCGGCATCCTGAGTGGTTCACGTTCAATGGGTTCTTCGCGTGGGCTCAGGTCGGCAACCGTCGCCGCTGTGGCGGGGTAGATGGTCTCGGCAAAGGGAGGAACTACCAGCCGCTCAATTGTAAACCCTGACGGTTCTGGGTAATTGTGATGCCCCCAGGACAGTTCGTTTGAATTGTTTGGATCGAACTCCGGCGCTCTGCTTCGAATGTGCTCTTGCAGATCAATCGCCATGCTCGGTTCTTTATCCAACCCCATGTGGTGGAGGATCTGACTGGTGACTTCTTCAGCAGCTTCTTCCGGGGTTCTTCCGTTCAGTGGATCACTGTAGACTTGAACCGGATCCAGCTCGGTTTTGTTTTCTTCAGACATCCTGTACTCCTTATTTACGGCAAATCAAAATAACCCCTACCCACCCCGTTAGGAAACAACCTAACGGGGGAGTAGAGAATCAATCAGCGATCTTCCAATCGGTCGAGTAGGAACGGCACATTCGTGTTGACACCCGTTTGCAGGTCTTGGTAATTGATGATGCCAAACAGGGGATGTGCGGTTACTGACTGAACACCAATGTGGCATTGCAGATTGTTTACACTGACATCAATACCGGGCATGCGCAGCACACGCAGGATGTTGTGGATCACACGCGGGTAATGATAATCATAGAGCTCTTGAATCAGGTCCATCACTTGCTTCGTCACGGTTATGCCTTGACGGGCCGGGAAACGTAGTGCGCGATTGTGGGTGTTAAACGCGTTTACCGCTTCTTCACCATAGCGTTCGATGTCGGGTGAGTTGCACAAACGATCCGAAACAAAACCAGGCGTATTGATGATTTCGTGCAGCACATCTAACGCAAACACAAACTCACGCAGCAGATCAGGTTCAAGGCCGGTTGCATCAAAGGTCTTGACGAACTGCGGGTTAAGGGCTGCGCGGCATTCTTCAAGTGTCGGCAGGTCATTTTCTTGCGGTTTGAGGATCGGGGTTACGGCACTGAGACCCCCATAGACGGCACTTGGATTCATGATGTGGTCCTTAATAACAAATTAGCTAACCAAGCTGCATTTAAATAGATCATTCCGTTAATCTTTAATGCGTCTGATTCACCTTAGTAATGTAGGTGCATGAAAAACTGGATATTAATAGGGACGGTATAAACCAGCTACCAGGCAGCTTTCGGCCGCCTGGTAGTGGTGTTAAGCCTTATTCAGCAGGCTCAGGGTATTCCAGACGACCGTAGTCAGTCGGCGGGATGACCTTGACCGGCTCGCTACCGATCGCATAAACCAAAGAACCGCGGGTGTACGCGTTCATGGCCACAGTGATGGTGGTCGTATCGGTCGTCAGTTCATCCGACGAGATGATGTAACGGTAGGCGTCTTGGAAGACCGCCTTGACATCTTCTTGCTGAGTACCGGAGGTGCTCGAAGCACTCAGCACCAGACCAACTTTGGTGTCCGCGCCATCGGTGTACACGTAGGCACCCGGGGTGGTTTGGTCGGCCAGTGCTGCCGCGTTGGCCAGCGGGGTGTCCTTGTTCTTGAGAACGAAGGCATTGGGCGAGTTGAGGAACGCCGGCAGCCACTGCTGAGTCACACCGCGGAAGTTGCGGCTGACCGAAGTGACGGTGGCGGTTTGCTGCTCAGGGACACCAGGGACCAGGTCGCTGATGGTGATCTCGGAGAGCGTCAAGTTCTGGAACAGTGGGAGCATCTCGGCGTCGTTTTCATAACGCGCCAAGTTGACTTCCACGAACTTGTTGAGGAACAACTGTTCGAGCGGGATAGTACCGGCCATGATGGCGAGACTCCTATTAATAATCCAGTTCAGCGAGAGTAGCTAACCCTCACTGCATAGGATTAAAATACGAAAATCGCTAACGGTAGGGCTATTATCAGACTATACAAGCTGCTGCGGAAATGGTTCTGCCGCAATACCAAATAGAGGAACAAGTAAGTCAAGTAGAGGATTACATTACCGGTAGGGTCACCGGGTGCTAACATCAAAACCAGGTTAACCGCAAAGAACCACAGGTGGTTACGACACACCAATAATTCCTTGACCTCCATCAACCAGGTAAATGTCCTTAGGTGGTCCATAAAACTCCCAAAAAAGAAAAGGAGGGTAGTTAGCCCTCCTTACCGATGTTACTTACCGAGGCCGACTTGGTGAAGCTTAGAGCCGAGCAACAGTGTCTTGGTGTTGGCCAAGATCTTCGCCGTTTGCAGACCACCCTTCAACGCAGTGATCGCAGCATAGGCCGTGTCGAATACACCGAGGTCTTCCGCCTTCCCGACCTCATCATTAGCCAGATCGATCACGGTAGCGTTCTCGAGGTAGTCCAGGGTGTACAGGATCTCCGGTGACGGCAGGAAACGCAGGTCACTGAACAAGTGCATGTGACCGGCCAAGGCCATGGCGGTCAGACCTTCAACGAACGGGCGTTCGTAAGCCAAACGCTCGGCTTCTTCTTCCACGGTTTCTTCATCCGGCTTGGAAGCCTGGAACTGTCGCAGTACTTCCGCTGTGGCTTTCATCAACGCCGTACCGCCACCTGGCAGGATGCCGTTTTCCAACGCCGAACGCACCGCCTTGACCACGTCCTCGTAGCGGTCGATACGCTCTTTGATCTCCGAGTTGGTTTCGCCACCGACCAGAATAGTGATGATTCGACCACGCAGGGTACGCACACGTTTCTCAGTCAAGCGACCACGGACACTGTAACGCTCGCTGAGGGTGTAGGTCGCCAGCAGTTCTTCGATCTTCACCGCCTGTTCTTCGATACGCGCCAGCGCTTCGTCTTCCAGGTCCATCAACACCGAACGGTTACCACCAGTCACCAACGTTCCGCGCGGAACGTCTTCCACCACGACTTCACCGAAGCTGTCCAGATCAGTCAGCAATGGAGCGCCCAGCATCACTGCCAGATCTTGCATTTCTGCCGAGCCACTGGCACCACCGCGACCGGTGTTCATACCGATCACTGGCAGAGCGCCTTGTGGGTGCTGGTAGTGAGGAGCGAAGTGGTTGGCCAACTTGACCAGCGTGCCGTTGGCATCTTGCTCGATGTTGCGGGCAATGATCACCAGTGGCAACTTGATACCCTTATCGATCTGCGCCTGAACCGCCAGCGCGAAGCTCTGCGGGTCGATGTTGTCGAGGCGGGCATCGACGACAATCGGGGTGTACTCGGTGAAGTGCAGCTCACCACCGTTGCGGCCCTTGCCGAATACCGGGTTGCTGTAGTACGGGAAGATTGAACGACCGGTAGTGCTTTCGACCTGGTCTTCGAAGGACTGGCCTTCTTTCAGTTCGATTTCCGGGTAACCGTCTTTGGCGGCGTAGATACGCGCTACCATACCCGCCAGTTCGGTGTCCTGGTTGGCTGAGGTCATTGCCACTTGATACAGACGTGGGTCGAGGGTGTCGACCTTGATCGCCATCGCGGTCAGTCTCTCGATGATGTGGTTGACCAGCATTTGCAAGGTCTGCCGCTCACCGAAGGTACGGAACTTCTTGAACAGTTGGTACAGCTCGTGGGTCAGCAGAATGGTGGTGGTGGTACCGTCACCACATTCTTTGTCAGTTTTCAACGCCGGCTCGGTGATGACCCTGTTGATCAGTTCTTGAGCTTCGTCTTCGAAACGAATGGAACGGGCGACGGTGACACCGTCTTTGGTGGTCTTGGTCGCTGCTCCAATCGAGATCAGTGCCAGTTGACCATTGGGGCCCATGGTCGACACCACAGCATTCTTGACCGTGTCCATGGTGTTATCGATCAGTGCGGTGACAGGGCTACCCAGGGTGATGTTCTTAGTCGACATGCAAGTTACTCCAAAAGATAGATGGTTCTAGTCGTACACAGAGGTAATATAGGTTTGATAATTTTTACCTCTGTGTGACACATCAGTGACGGAACTGACCCACCAACCCTACAGCGATGGCCAAGGCGAGGAGGTAAAGGAAGGTCATAGTGATGCGGTATTTCAGGGTGTACTTCCTGGACGGCATGGTGTCTCCTTAGGTGTAGTAGAGGAAAGCGATAAAGCCACCAAGTACAGCAGCCTGGAACAAAGTGCGGGCTAAGGTTTTCTTCATTTCCCGGCGGTGGATACCGGCGACGTGGTTGTCGAAACTGTCGTGATTCATGGCGCCCTATTTAGCGAAAATGAGGGAAAGGGAAAAGGCAACCGCACCGATAACCATCCAACTGAGTAGGAGGGTGGCATAAATACGTTTACGGGCGGTGTAGTTTTTAGAACGTACTGACGTGGACGTTGGATTTTGGGAGTTCATCGTTCTTAGGTTCCATCCTGGTCAGCTCTCCGTTGCGGTAACGCTTCCTGAGGTTGTCCAGTTTACTGATTGCGGTATCGAGGTTCTCGGCAATGCACTTAAGTGCATCCAAGTTCCGTTGAGTGTGGGAAGGGATGATCGGACCGTCGTCAAAATTGTAGATGTCCATCCACATGTTAATCGAACGTTGGCAGTCAGCGATAAAGAACCGCCCACTACCACTTGACTCAGGTCCACCCAAAGCATACAGGAAATACCCACTGTACGGAGTATCTTTGGTTAACGGGTTTAACCACTGACGTTCCAGAATTATCGGGTACTCACGCGGGTGATTTTTGAACCGCCGGTTGAACTCGTTGACGTAAAACCGGCAAGCATTCCGTAAAGCCTTGAGCTTCTTTTCAAACTCTTTCAGCTTCGGGTCATTGTCACTGGCGTGCAGATGGATCTGGGTGTTACCAAAACGGATGTTGAACTCTGCATCCCAGTTATGCCAGAAACCTTTCGGAGGGGTGATATAATTGCCCTTGCGGTCTAATAATGCTTCTTTTGGTCGTGACTTCACCGATGCCGCGTAGAAGATACAATCACCGTTGGCATGGTCCTCTGGTGTTTCCTGCATGAACGCTCGACCGATCTCCATGATGTTCAACGGGGCCATGACAGAAACTCCTTGAAAAACAAAGGGTTAGAAACCTCCGCACCGATGAGGGTGCGGAGGGATCGCTTACTTACGCACCAGGTAATACGACCCTTCGATCTTGTCGAAGCGGAAGTTCCCGTTGACGTTGGCGGACTCGCTTACATGCACCTCGATCTTCTGGCCGAGGTTGAAGATGTTGACCACCTTACCTGCCAGCACATTGTCGCTGGTGACCGAGTGGCCGGGTTTGGGTGCGGTGATGATCGGTACGCCGGAGGTCTTCAGTTGTTCTTGCAGGACCTTGGTAGCGTCCATGCCGAGCTTTTGTTTCAGTTTGACGATGTTAGCCATGTTGGCTCCTTAGAAACCGATGACAGGGATGAGGATGATCGAGACCAACATGACAATTACTGCAATGACAGTCCAGCCGACAAGGGTATCCTCGGCCTTCTTGTAACTGACAAAACGACGCGGCTGTACAGCACGACTACCGTAGCCAAAGAACCAACCACCGGTAATGATCGGTTGTGCCTCTTCGCTGCTCAGCGGTTCAGTCCACATGTATTTCAGGATCTTGATCAGGACAGTACAAATCAAGATAGATGCCAGAATAGCGCCGATCAACTTGCCGAAGATCTTGATCAGGATGATCGCTACCGTCAGCAGGCCAGCAGGGGTGGTAATGAAGTTGTTCACTTCCACACCGAGGTTTTTGGCTGCGATACCAATTGCCTCAGCCACTTCTTTGGCGACACCCGCATACTCGGAGACCTTCTTGGCATCCACTTGCGGGGGTGCCAGCTCTACCGCTTGTGCCTTGAGACAGTCGAGTTCCAACTGCTTTCTAGTCACATCGGTCAGGCTGCTGGCGGTGATGGTGCAATCGGCCAACGCAGACAGACTGAACAGGGACAACAGTACAACAAAGATAAAGCGCTTCATGCGAAGGGTTCCTTAGCTAATCCAGGACAGGGCTACTGTCTCGGTGTGGAAGTTTACTTGGTGGAGGGTTTTACGCAGAACCGGAATGAGGGCCCTCATTTCATCCCGATCGATATCAACGCCTGGATGGATTTGTTTCTTACGCATGGCTTGCCGCAAGACCTTCTTCAAATCCAGGCGTGACAGTTCGCCGAAGTCGCACTGGTCATGGCGGAGATCACAGCGATCGGCGAGCAGATCACGAACGTCGTAGTGTTTCCGCCAGTAACCAAGTTTCTTGTAGTGCTTATGGCCGTCGTGGTAATCGACTTTACCGTCCGGTCCCTTTACGGAGTCGTAGAACGCTTTGTCGAACTTTACAAGATCTACATCAAGACCCATGTACAACCCCCTTAATACTCGTGCATAAACAGTACATTTTTCTCGAAGTCGAACTCGTCCAACTTCCGCTCGAATTCGTCGTACTCCTTGAGCAGATAATCAAGTTGATCGAACTGATCACGTTTAGCCACTTCACGACAGGTGTTCAGGAAGAGTAGGAACTCTTCCTTGGTCACCAGGTAAGCGTGATGGGTATCCCATACCAAGGGCAAATGTTTTTGCAACGCCTCCATTGTGTGACCGGAAGTCGGAGAGATCCAGAAGATCTTAAACCCCTCCGCTTCACCGAGGGTGCAACATAGATCGTCGATAGGTTTACCTTCCAACCCTGGTTTGATGCACGGGTCTTTTTCCGCGTTCTCCTTTGGGATAGCGTAGACGTAAGCCTCAGAGCTCATGACAGTTCCTTCAAACGAACAGCATCCCATGGGATGCGACCTTCGAGCATTTGCTCACGCTCGGTAAGATCCTTGATCGGCTTGCGACCTTCCTTCGAGCGCCAGGTCGTGTCAAGTTGTTTCATGTGCTTGGCGAGTGCTTCTGGATCAGCTTTCTTGCCCTGTGCCAGATTCCAGGCCACCGATTCCTCGTTAGCCATGATCTTGGTGCCGTCGGTGTAACGGATGAACGGCTTTGCCATAACAGCTCCTTGGTTAGGTAAAGAAGAAATAGTAGATTGCAAACCCCACAAGGTAACAGAATGTGGCGATAACACCCCACACACTGGCCTTATGTAACATTTGCACCGCATCATAATCAGCGGGTAGGTCACGATTAACCGACCGCAACATGAAGATGACTGATTCGTCAATGTACCGCCGGTAGGCTGGCACTTGCCTGGCGTAGAACCACCAGATATAAATCAGGCACAAAACACCTAATACAACCAGTTTTTCCAAAGACATGAGACAACCCTTAAAACGGTAAAGGGAATAGTGTGAGGACCATGTACAGCGTGCAGTAGACGATAAGGTACATCGTCGTTGCAATGAGCTTGCCGTCGGCTGCCACAAAGCGGATACGGTCCTCCAGACGACCGATGTGGATCAGTTGGTTGTAGGCCTTGTTCTGGGCAACCACCAGGAACGCCCAGCGAATGATCAGCACCCCGAGGATGCCAAGGAGGATCCACGGCCTTAGCGCTTCCATGCAGCCACCTTAGCGTATTGACGCGAAAAGAACTGGAGGAACGCCCAGGTGCTCGGGTGCTGATGTTCCGCAATACGACGAATATGTTGGAAATGCGAACGGATACGCCACCGCAGGTCACGTTTGTCTATCTTGCGGAAAGGTTCCTTTACTGCATACCAGAACTGTTTAACAATCCGCCAGTAGTGGCACGCCGCACAAGCCAAACCTACCAAGAGAAGAACCAGCACCGACACCCACTTGGACAAAGGGGGCGGCGTCATCTGGATAAAGTTCCAGCTGAAAGCAACCGCGAGAAGACTAAGCACCCCCATTACCACACGGTTCTCCCATTTGTAGAACAGGGAGTAATTGTCGTAAGTAAACCGCTTTTGTAGATAGGCATGCAACTTTAGGCGGATGGTGAAATAACCAAACATCGCCATCAGCACCCCCATGGAAATCAATAAAAGCATGTTGTGCTCCTTTATTCGTAAGCCGCGTCGTCTTGATCGCGGTAAAATTGGTCGTTGGCCAAACGGTCTTTATGCCGAGGCATTTCCACACAGCCCTTGCACACCCAACGTTTAGCATCCTCATTCTCACTCGGTGAACCGTCGAGCACGTAAGGCACATACCGTGTCAGAGTATTGCGGGGGAATTCCTGCCCGCAGTCACTGCACTCGATAGGTTCGGTACGGCGATGTGCCAGGAAGGCGAGGTAGCACGGCTCACACATCAAATGGTGTTCTTCGCCGAAGCTGTCCGCTTCCCCGGAATAACCGTAGGCTTGATCACCTTCTTTCAGGTGTTCGCAGTTACCGCCTTCACAGACGTGCCCGTCTTGTTGGAATCCTGTCTTGCGTGAGGTTCTGCCATGTACATACCAGTTCATCAGTGCAAAGTCCTTATACGTGTTTTGACAGTGATCTTCTGGACACCTTTGGAGTATTGACCGTAGCTACCCCATAGATGATCGTAGATGACGCAAGGCCGGGCGGTAATAAGCCGCACCTTGCCGAAGAAGTCCTCGATCGGCAGGATATCCGGTGGTCGTGGAGTGAAGTCATCCGGTCTGACCTGGAAACGTTCGATTTCACACACTGGTTCGCCCGGCCAACGAGTTTCCACCATCAGCGCCGGTTCGCCATCGATCAGGGTGGTAAACAGGTAGTTATACCCCGACCGATGTTTCGGGTAGGTGTCTTCGATATTGAGGTCGCGGATATCGAGTGCCTCATCCCCCACGATCTTTTCCAGACCAGCCATTGAACCTTTGTGTAATTCGACCATTCCGGATAGCTTACGTCTAACGATAGCTGGCGGTTCACTCAGGTAGTCGCTGAGTTTGGGTTCGAACGGTTTCATCGGGACCGGGTACATCAACTCCAACTCATCCGGAGTGTTTCGACTGGCCTCGTAAGGCGGCGTATCGAAAGAGCGTTGCAGCAGCTCCTGGTGATTGGCCAGCGGCTTGGCCTTGTCCTTATAACCGGATACTTCAATGGGCGTGTACAATTGGGGGTTGCCATCGCGCATGGTTACCAGGCCAGCTGTAAGCTTATCGGTTCCTGGATCTAGCGCTAGCACCCGCTTAGGGAAATCTTTGTTATCGTCCGACATGACGCTCTCCTTATTTACCTTTGTGCAAAACAAACCGACCCTTACGCAACACAAACTTGAACCCCTTCTCTTGTTTAGGGGAGAGGGGCTCCACACCTTCGTCGTAACGAATAACCACTTTGATTGGGTCCATGGTGTGTGCCAACGTTTGCACCCAACCCAACACCTTCAAGCCCTTTGGCATCGTCATGGTGACACGAACGCCGAGATCTTGATGTTGGGTACTGAGTGACTTACGCTGCGTGTCAAACAACTTCTGCGGCACTTCCACACTAACCTCCAAACGAGAACAATTTCGCAATCCGCTTCAGCCACGCCACTTCCGGTTTTGGTTCTGGGCGGGTGAAGATAACCGCATCGTCTTCGATCACCATTTGGATAAAGTTGTTCTCCACATGTACCAAGAACCGACGCACGTTGCCATACGCATCATACCCCAGTAGTTCGAGCTTGTCACTGCAGAAGTTACCCTTAGATAGTGCGCGCGCCACACTGTGTTCGTAGTCTTTGTTCTCACTGGCTCGAGAACGCCGCAATTCGATCTTGCCGAATTCATCGACTTTGAACTTAGTACCAATGCAATCGAAGGTCTTGCTTTGCCAACCCCAGACATAGTCACTGGCTGGGATATGGAATCGATTGTTCGGTGGAAAATCGAAGTAATCGTACGAACTGCCTTTGGTTTTACGCGAAGGCAGGTTGTCGCGCTCCACACCTGGGTTAAGGCTGGCGATGCTGTTGCCCATCTTTCCTCCTTAAACAGGTTTCGGGTAAACGAGGGCCGAGTTCTGGATGATCTCGATGTGCCAAATCGGTTTCGCGAATTTCACGGTGATACCCGGAGCGACTTCCTGGGTGTTCATCGCGTTGAGGCTGGTGTGACGAATGCACAGACGCACTTGCTGGCCTTCCTTGCGGATTTCCTCGTAGATCGCGTTGCCTTCGATGTAACGACGAACGGTACGAATCAGATCGCAGGTATCCATTGCCCGTGACGGATACAGATCCAGGTTCACGGTCTGGTCCAGCGCCTTTTCGATACTTTCCCAGGAAGCATCGAAATCGTCAGTCACCCCAAACAACGACGGACGATTCAATGTCGGGCATGTCGACAGGATGATGTCGATGGAAGGGCTGTTGCTGTTACGGTGATAGACCAGTGCGCCCTTGCTCAGTACTTCGGGTTGTTCGTCAGTCAGGGCTGGGTTACCTTCAATAAACTTTTGCATGATGATCTTCCTTCAGACAAGAAATAAAAGGATGTGAAAGCGGTGAGCTAACCTCACCGCCGCACAGTTAGAACGTGTAGCTGACTTGCTGGACTGGGTTATGCACCCAGTCGTTGGTGTTGACCATTTGTGCGGTATGCACCGGCGGTTCCTCAATGTTGCAACCGCTGTACAACGCCTTGTCGCCGTAGAAGGCATCCGAGTCATCGATCAACGTACTGATGCCGATCTCTGTCTTGTCACCATTCTTGTACAGATACAGTACCTCGTGAGCATACCGGTTGGCATACGCAACGATGTCCAAATCTTCGAAGCCGACGGTCGATGGATCGACGACCTCATACACCCGACCGATCTGGGTCACCACCCGTTCTTTGGTTATGGTGAACACGTACGGGTCGATGTGTTCCACTTTGATGTCGTGGAAGTTCTCAGGGTTCGGCGTGTAGCCGTATTGAGTGCACACCAGTTTTTCATCAGCAACAGCCGATAACGAGAACACAACACCCAACATCAGAATCAACTGTTTCATTACTTCACACCTTCCATGGCAACAGCATAGTTAATTTGATCGACGTCACGTAGATGGCCGCGGAAGGTTTCGATGATCTCTTCCATACGGCTCACGAACAACCCGAAGCGGCGAGTGTGGCGAGTATCCAGCGGAATGCACACATCTAGAATACCACTACCGTAAATTTGAATCTCGACGTTACGACCTTTGTGTACCCCGTGAACCATCACCGGATGTTCTTGCAGCAGCACCTTGTTAAAGATCACCGCCTCGCTCGATTCACCGTGCTGGTTAGCGTGCGCATACCGTGAACGACCCCAGGCCAACGCCTGCTCGAAAATGTCGATCAGTTCGAGGATAACCTCCTCATGTTCTTTCAAGCCCTTGGTAACACTCATCAAATTGGTGGCGTCCAGCTTGACTTCAGCGTGCCGGAACATACGACCGCCGACACCGAAGCTTACCCCCGCCTTCAGCTTAAGGATATTGTCCACACTTTTGCTGATGGTCGATTCGGTAATGACATCGAGGTTTGGGTACAGCTTGGAGATATTGCGGTTGGTAATGATGGTAGTCATAACGGCTCCAGTAATTCAAGGCATTCAGTGCCTTGTTAAAAGGAAGAGAGGAAGTGCCAGGGAATCTGGACTTGTATTACACGTGGTACGTTGGTAACGTCAACAATCTTGGGATTATGATGAGACACCAGACCAATGCAGCCAAGTAAATCACTAGATAGGCAAACGCCCATTTACGATGATATCGAATGCGCTCAT
>RCUS01000668.1_pt1 | contig 21182 bp, 17 predicted proteins | sample 2166221 | NCBI WGS metagenome assembly RCUS01 (sample SAMN09932758, study PRJNA488358) | compost metagenome | isolation source: compost soil in cyclohexanecarboxylic | place: Germany: Experimental Botanical Garden | reverse complement strand
TGGCGCAGCCCCGTTACTCCGCATTGTCCATCCTGTCAATTGGCATGATCATCTAGGTCTCCACCCGATCACCCCAATACCCGCGCGTCACCTTCTTTTCTATCATGGCAGCAAGTCAACAAGGGCTTGCCGCCCATCGTCAAGGAGAGTGTCATGATTGAATCGCGCCGCAGTTTTTTGCGCGCCTTGCCCGCCATTACCGTCGGGGCGGCCATCGCGCCGCTGCCCGGTAAAGCGGCCACCAAAGGCGAGGGCGGCCAGCGCTGGGCGATGGTGGTCGATGTGCAGAAGTGCATCGGCTGCCAGGCGTGCACGGTCTCCTGCATCATGGAAAACGCCGCGCCGGAGAACAGCTTCCGCACCGTCGTCTCCACCTATGAAGTCAAGGAAGAAAACCGTTGCGGCACCTACATGCTGCCGCGCCTGTGCAACCACTGCGCTAATCCCCCCTGCATTCCCGTCTGTCCCGTGGGTGCGACCTTCCAGCGCAAGGATGGCGTCGTCGTCGTCGATGGCGACCGCTGCGTGGGCTGCGCCTACTGCGTGCAGGCCTGTCCCTACGACGCGCGCTTCATCAACCACGAGACGGGCAAGGCCGACAAATGCACGTTCTGCGCGCACCGCGTCGACGAAGGCTTGCTGCCGGCCTGCGTGGAAACCTGCGTGGGCGGCGCGCGCATCTTCGGCGACCTGAATGATCCGGAAAGCATGGTGCACCAGTTGCTCAGCGAGAACAAGGTGAAGGTGCTCAAACCCGAGCAGGGAACCCAGCCCCACGTGTTTTACCTGGGACTGGACACGCGTTTCGCCGGCCATGTCGAGGGCGAAGCGACTCTTTGGCAACCGAGCAAACACGGGAAATAAACCATGGACAGCCACATCACCGAAATTCTCAACGTCACGCGCGAAGCGGCATGGCTGCCGTGGGCGGTGCAGTATTTTTTCCTCATCGGCCTCAGTTACGGCAGCTTCATGCTGACCCTGCCGTACTTCGTTTTCGGCCGCAAGGCGTATGAACGCCTGGGGCGCATCGCGCTGCTGGCGTCCCTCGTCTGCGGCATGACGGCGCCCGTGGCGCTGCTGGCCGACCTGCACGGGCCGGGCCGCTTCTACCATTTCTACATTTATTTCCAGCCGCAGTCGTGGATGTCGTGGGGCTCGTTCTTCATTCCCCTCTACCTCGGTTGCCTGATGCTGTACGCGTGGCTGGCGCTGCGCGTGGACTTCGCCACGCGGGGGCAGGGCAAGGACCGCCTGGCCTTCGCCTACCGCCTGCTGGGACGCGGTGGCGCCGCCTCGCGCAAGGCCATCGTCAGTGCTGCCGCCTTCACCTTGCTGGCCGCCTTTGTCGTGGGCCTGTACACGGGCATGGAAGTGATGGTGGTGCGCGCCCGTCCCCTGTGGTTTACGCCCTTCCTGCCGGCGCAATTTGCTGCCACGGCATTCGTGGGAGCGGTGGGCCTGGCGCTGCTGTTCAACCGCTTCCTGCCGGGCCGCGAGCAGGCGCTGGAAGTGTCGCTGAACCGCGCGCTGGCCCTGTCGCTGGCGCTGGTGCTGGCTCTGGGCGGCGGCTGGCTGTTCGTCAGTCTCTCTGGCGTGAGCGCCAGCCACAGCATGGCGTTCACGCAGGTGGCCGGCATGCCGCAATGGCAGCTCACGGCTGTGTGGGCCGTGCTGTCGTCCATCGTGCCGATGGCGCTGGCCATCTGGCGCCCGGCCACCAGTGGCCTGGTCAACGGCCTGATCGCGCTGCACAGCGCCTGGATGATGCGCTGGACGATTTTTATCGGCGGCCAGACGATCCCGAAGACAGGTGCCGGCCTGTATGACTACCACCTGCCGATGGGGAACGATGGTTTGCTGGGGATCATCGGCACGGCCGGCCTGTGGCTCGCGCTGCTGTTGCTGATGCTGGAATTTTTGCCATGGGCCGGACGCGCTATTGCGATGCGCAGCCGTCCCGCCATGGCCACGCACTAAGGAGAGAATCATGAACGATCACACCACACCAGAACCGCAAGAAGACCGCAGCGCCGAGGAAGAAAAGCGCCGCAAGCTGCTGCGCTACGGCGCCATCGGCGGCGGCCTGGCCGCCTTTGCCGCCAGCTTTTCCACCACGGCCGGCCGCATGGTCGACCACGCACTGGGCAAGGACAAGCCTGTGCAGAAACTGCATGGCAATTCCCTGCAGCCCGAGTTTTCCGTCGATACGGCCACGGGCAAGCTGACGCTCAATCCGGACCAGCAAGTGAGCTACACCATGTGCATGGGCTGCACCACCTTTTGCGGCGTGCGCGTGCGCCTGGATAAAAAAAGCGGCAAGGTGCTGCGCGTGGCGGGCAACCCGTACAGCCCCCTGTCGGCCGATCCGGCGCTGCCATATCAAACCTCGATACGCGACAGTTTTGTGTCGTTGTCGCGCTTCCAGGAAAAGGGCTTGAAGGGCCGCTCGACGGCTTGCGGCCGCGGCAACGGCGTGCTGGAACAGATGGAGTCGCCGTTCCGCGTGCTGGCGCCCATGAAGCGCGTGGGGCCGCGCGGCGGCGGCCAGTGGGAACCGCTCGCCTTTGACCAGCTGGTCAAGGAAGTCACAGAGGGCGGCGACCTGTTTGGCGAGGGCCATGTGCAGGGACTGCGCGCCTTGCGCGAGCTGGAAAAACCGATCGATCCGGCACAGCCGGAACTGGGCCCGCAAGTCAATCAGGTGGGCCTGATGTGCAGCACCGACGATGGCCGCCTGGCGTTCGGCACGCGCTTTTTCAAGCAGTCGTACGGCAGCCTGAACCTCGTCAATCACGGCTCGTATTGTGGTGGCGCCTACCGCAGCGGTTCGGGCGCCATGTTCGGCGACATGAAGAAAATGCCGCACGCGAAAGTGGACCTGGAAAACACGGAGTTTTGCATCTTTGTCGGCACTGCGCCGGGCAATGCGGGCAACCCGTTCAAGCGCCAGGGCACCCTGATCGCTAAGGCCCGTTCCGGCAAGCGCGAATTCAGCTATGTGGTGGTCGACCCCGTGCTGACGAATGCGGACAGCCTGGCCGCGGGCGATCGTAGCCGCTGGGTGCCGATCAAGCCGGGCACGGACGGCGCGCTGGCCATGGCCATGATCCGCTGGATCATCGAGCAGGAACGCTATGACCGCCACTTCCTCGTGCAGCCGAACCTGAAGGTGGCGGAAGCGGCGGGCGAGGCCGCCTGGTGCAACGCCACGCATCTGATCATCAGCCAGAAGGGCCATCCGCGCGACGGCCGCTACCTGCGCGCGTCCGACATCGGCGCGGTGGAACTGCCGGAAGAAGAGCGCTACAAGGATGGCGACGCATTTTGCGTGATCGACGCCGCCACGCAGGCGATCGTGCCGCACACTGCGGCCAAGGGCGAGGCGCGCCTGTTCTTCGACGGCCCGCTGGACGTGGCCGGCGCGCCGCTGCACCTGAAGACGGCCATGACGATGCTCAACGAAGAAGCGCAGCGCCACAGCATGGACGAGTATTCGGCCGCCTGCGGTATCGGGCGCGACATCATCGAAGGCCTGGCGCAGGAACTCACCAGCCATGGCAAGCGTGCGGCCGTCAATGCGCACGGCGGCATGATGTCGGGCGCGGGCTTTTATAACGCGTACGCGCTGGTCATGCTCAATACCCTGATCGGCAATTTGAACCGCAAGGGCGGCACCCTCGTCAACGGCGGCAGCTTCAAGGATGCGGGCCCCGGCCCGCGCTACAACCTCGAGAGTTTTGACGGCGAGATCAAGGCGGCGGGCATGCCGATCGGACGCAATGTGCCGTACGAGAAAACCTCGGAATTCAAGCTGAAGAAAGAAGCGGGCAAGGCGTATCCGGCCAGGGCGCCGTGGTATCCGAACGCGCCCGCGCTGGCCACAGAATGGCTGACCAGCGCCATGAACGGCTACCCATACACCTTGAAGGCGCTGATACTGTGGAGCTGCAATCCCGTGTACGGCATCACGGGCTTGCGCGCGCAGATCGGCAAGGAACTGGCCGATCCGACGAAGATTCCGCTGATCGTCGCCATCGACCCCTTCATCAATGAAAGCTCGGCCTTTGCCGATTATCTGCTGCCCGATACCTTGCTGTACGAAAGCTGGGGCTGGGCCGGTGCGTGGGGCGGCATGCCCGTCAAAATGAGTACGGCGCGCTGGCCCGTGGTCGAGCCGCGCGTGCAAAAAACGCCGGACGGCCAGACCATCTGCATGGAATCGTTCTTCATCGCGCTGGCCAAAACGATGGCCTTGCCCGGCTTCGGTCCTGGCGCCTTGCAGGACATGGACGGCCAGCGCTTCCCTCTGCAGCGGGCGGAAGACTGGTATCTGCGCGGCGGCGCCAACATCGCCTGGCAGGGCAAGACGGCCGTGCCGGAAGCGAGCGACGACGACATCGAACTGTCCGGCGTGGCGCGCATCCGCCCCGAACTGGAACGCACCCTGAAGCCGGAAGAGTGGCGCAAGGTAGCCTTCATGCTGGCGCGGGGAGGGCGCTACCAGAGCTATGGCGAAATGTTCGGCCTGCGCCTGCCGCCGCCCGCGAACCCCAAGGCGCCGGTTGCTCCCGTGCCGGTGATGGACGAGACGCCGTATCCGCAGGACTGGTCCACGCACCGTTATTTAAAACCCATGATGCTGTACAACGAGGGCCTGGGCGTGAGCAAGAATAGCCTGAGCGGCAAGCGTTTTCCCGGCACGCCCGCGTGGCGAGTCGCGGCGTTTGCCGACGGCACGCCTGTGCGTAAAACCTATCCCGTCAGCGAGTGGCCGTTCGAGTTGATCAGCTATAAATCGGCGCTGCAAAACTCGTACAGCATCGGCGCGCGGCGTTTGCGCGGCATCCATCCGGACAATCCCGTCGCCGTGCACCCTGACGACGCGGCCCGCTTGAAGCTGCAAAATGGCGATGAAATTGTTCTGGAAACGCCTGGCGGCAAGGCCAGGGCCACGGTGATGCTGCGCCATGGCGTGCAGCGCGGCGTGATCGCCGTCGAACACGGTTTCGGCCACAAGGAACACGGCGCGCGCGCCCACCGCATCGGCAAGCTGCGCCAGCCCGATGAACCAGCCATCGGCGCCGGCATCAATTTGAACGACCTGGGTTTGACGGATCCTAGCCGCGGCGACAAGAACGTGTTTGTCGATCCCGTGTCGGGCACGTCGGTGCGGCAGGGACTGCCGGCGCGGATTATTCGCTGAGAAGCATGTTCGAACCTTTTACCCCAAGGTCGTAAAGGCTGGGGTCAGACCCGGCGGGTCTGACCCCGGTTAAATCTCCCCACCCGCCATGAGCAGCCGGGCCACCTCGGCTGCCGAATGCAGGCCCAGTTTTTCCATCGTGTTATGGCGGTGCACCTGCACCGTCTTGTCGCTGATGCCCAGTTCGCGGGCGATGACTTTCGATGCCTTGCCTTCAGCCATCAAGAGCGCCACTTCGCGTTCGCGCGCGGTGAGCCTGGCCAGTGCCGATTGCGCCGTATTCGCGCTGGCGGCGCTGCGGCTTTCTGCCACGCTGCGGGCCACGGCGCGCGTGACGGCGTCCAGCAACACCTGGTCCTTGCAAGGCTTTTCCAGGAAATCGCAGGCGCCCGCCTTCATCGTCTGCACGGCCATGGCCAGGTCGCCGTGACCGCTGAGGAAAATCACGGGCAGCGCGATGGCGTGCCGCGACAGCTCCTGTTGCAGCTCCAGCCCGCTCATCAAAGGCATGCGCACGTCGAGCAGCAAGCAGCCGGGCGCATGGCCCGCGTAGCGCTGCAGGAAGTCGCGCGCCGATTCAAACGTTTCCACTTGCCAGCCGGCCGAATCGAACAGATAGGCCAGCGAGCGGCGCATGGCGGCGTCGTCGTCGACGACAAAGATGATCGCATCGCTTTCGTTCATGGTGTGTCCTCTTGTATGTCCCTGTGTGCCGCCATGCCCGTCTCTTCGGGCAGGCGGAACCAGACCGTCAAGCCTGGCGCATCGGCGTTGGCGTGCGCCGACAGGCTGCCGCCGAACGACTCGATGATGCTTTTGCTGAGCGACATGCCCAGGCCCAGGCCTTCGGCTTTGGTGGTGAAAAACGGTTCGAACAATCGCGCCATCTGCGCCGCCTCCAGGCCGCAGCCGGCGTCGCGCACGGCCACCGTGCAGGCGCCGTTTTCACGGTGCAGCAGCACGCCGATGGGGTGTGCGGGATTGTCGCTTTCCACCTGTGCATCGAGCGCATTTTTCAGCAGATTGAGCAGCACCTGCTGCACTTGCTGCGGGTCGGCCAGCACGCGTGCGTCAGGACTGGCGCTATCGTGGCGCCAGCTGATATTCGCTTGCGGATGGGCCGCGCGGAACAGGGCCACGGCTTGCTCCACGGCGCCGGCCAGGGCGAAGCCGGTGCTGTGCGCGGGACGCTTTTGCGCCATCGCGCGAATGTGCCGGATGATGGCGCCCGCGCGCTCGCTTTGCGTGGCGATTTCCTGCGCGCCGTCGAGCAGTGGCGCCGCCTCCATGCGCCCGGCCGTGATGCGGCGCGCCATGCCGCGCGCGAAATTGCCGATGGCCGCCAGCGGCTGGTTCAATTCGTGCGCGATGGCGCTGGCCATCTCGCCCAAAATCGCCAGGCGCGCCGTGTGGTCAAGCGTGGCCTGGCGCTGGCGTGCCTGCTCTTCCAGCGCGCGCTGCTGGTGCTGGGCCGCGCGCAGCTGCTCCGTGCGCCGGCTGACCAGGTATTCCACGCGCACCGTGTGCACGGCCCAGGCAACGAGCAGGGCCAGCACCAGCAGCATCCAGCCCCAGTAGCGGCGCAGCGCCGTCTCGAACGTCAGCTTGTCCAGGTAGGCGTAGGGGCCGATGCGCAGGTCGCGGAACAGTTCATCGACGATCTGGTAATCGCTGGGCACCGTCCAGCTATAGCCCTCGCTGGTGCGCGGCATGGCCAGCAGGGCCTGCGCCACTTTTTTGGCCAGCGCGGGCGGCGTCTGGCGCAGGGCCACGAAGGGCCAGTCCGGATACAGCCGCGAGGACGTGGCGCAGCGGAAGCCGGGTATCGGGCGCGTGGTGATGACGCGCAGTGCATCAGCCTGCACCTCGCCGCGCGCCACCATCTGTTCGAGCAAACAGGTGCGCACGATGCCCGCATCCATGCGCCCGTCGCGCACGGCGTCGATGATCTGCTGCGAGGGAAAGCCGCTGTAGCGCAGGCTGGCAAAATCGTGCGTGGGATCGACACCCGCTTCGCGCAGTTCGCGCGCGGCGATCTGGTAGCCGCCAAACGCGTCGGGCGCCACGGCCATCACGTTCTTGCCCGCCAGGTCGGCCAGGTCGTGCAGGGGCGATGCGCTGCGCACGACGATGGCCGAGCCGATGGCCTGGCGCGGCGAATCCGTCCACGGCGATTCCAGGGTGGCGATGCGGCTGGCGCCGTCGCTGTGTTCGAGCGCCACGTAATGGCCGCTGCTGGTGATGGCAAAGGCAATCGCTTGCGACTGCACGGCGCGCGTCAGGCCGGCCTGGTCGTAGTCTGCGAGGATGAAACGGATGCCGGGGATGCTGGCCTGCAGGTGCCGCGTCACATATGACCAGTCCTGCTGCACGGCATCGCCGCCCTTGTAGGCCAGCACGCCGATGCGGACCTCTGGCAGCTCGTCAGCCGCCAGGGCGCCGTGCAAACACAGCGCCGCCAGCGCGAACAGTAAAAAGCGCACTAGAACATGCTGCGCTGCGCCGAACGCGCATCGCCGAACAGGTCCAGCAGCAGTTTCTTGATGGGCGCCGGCAGCGGCGCGTCCGCGATCTTCGCGCCGTCGTACCAGACGTGCGTCGCTTCCCCGGTCAGCGCCAGGCGTCGCGCCAGGGTGATGCGGCAGGGGACGATATGCAGCTTGTAGTGCGTGAAGACGTGCACGATGGGCAGCAGCCGCTCCTGCGTTTCGATTGTGCCGAACGGCGCCACGGCGCGCGCCAGCGCCTGCTGGTCGATGTCGCGTGGAGAGTCTGCATCGGCCAGCACGTGGCCGTCGAGTTCGGGCAAGGACAGCAGGCCGCCCCAGATGCCCGAGCCGGGACGCTGTTCCAGCAGCACCTGGCCATCGTCGATGACGACGAGCATGACGGCGTGTTTTTCCGGGCTGGTTTTTTTGGGTTTGCGCACAGGTAAGTCTTTAACCCGATGGGTGGCGTAGGCCACGCAGCGCGGCTGCAAGGGGCAGCGGCCGCAATCGGGGCTGCTGCGCGTGCACAGGGTGGCGCCGAAGTCCATCAAGCCCTGCGTGTAGGCTTCGATACCGGTTTCAGGCAGCAGCGCTTCGGCGCGGCGCCACATGGCTTCCTCGACCCGTTTTTCGCCCGGATAGGCGTCGATGCCGAAGGTGCGCGCGAATACGCGCTTGACGTTGCCGTCCATGATGGCCGCCCGCGTGCCGCTGGAAAACGCGGAGATGGCGGCCGCCGTCGAGCGGCCGATGCCGGGCAGGTCGGCCAGCAGGGCGGGGTCGCTGGGGAACACGCCATCGTATTCGGCCACCACGCGCTGCGCGCACTTGTGCAGATTGCGCGCCCGCGTGTAGTAGCCAAGGCCGCTCCATTGTGCCATCACGTCTTCGACCGGCGCGCTAGCGAGGTCGCGCAGGGTAGGGAAGCGCTCGAGGAAGCGCGCATAGTAGCCGAGTACCGCCGTGACCTGCGTTTGCTGCAGCATGATTTCGGACAGCCAGATCAGGTAGGCGTCGCGCGTGTTTTGCCATGGCAGCGCGTGGCGGCCATGCTGCTTTTGCCAGGCGATGACGGTGGCGGAAAAAGTCGGGTCGACGTAATTTTCAAATGCGTTTTCAAACTGAGTTGCGCCCGTGGCGGGCGAGAGCGGATGCAGCAGACGTTTCATGCAGGGGTTCCAGTGTTCTGTTGTTTATGTTGCGCTCAGCTTGCGCTGGCGGCGCGCAAGGTGGCCAGCAATTGCGCCAGCTGCGCCTTGTCGCGTTCGAGCGCCGCCAGGCTGGCCTCGAAGCCGGCGATCTTCTGTTCCAGGCTGCCCGTGGCGTCATGGATGCGCTGGATCGAGGCAAAGCGCAGCTTCAGCTGTTCCTTGTACTCGACGATCTGCGCTTCGAGGGGCGCCATGATGACTTTCAGCCAGGCGCTGGCGTCATCGTTGGCGGCCGTGAAACTGCGGCGCACGCGCGAGGCGATGGTATCGAAGAATTTTTCCATCAGCACGACGCGGCTGGTGGTGAGCAGGGTCGCCGTGCCGAACTGCTTGTGATACACGGCTTCGATATCGGCGATTTCCTGGCGGTAGCGGGCCAGCGAAAACGGCATGGGCAAGGCCAGCGCCAGGCCATGTTCGGTGGCGAATTTGCGGTACATCACGTTCATCATTTCCGTGATCTCGGCCGTCTTGCCTTCCGAGCGGTCCAGGTTCTGGCCGATGCGTTCAAAGTACTGGCGCACGGCTTCGCGCAAGCCCGTGAAAAAGCGGCTGCGCTGCATGGCCGCGCGCACGCCATCGATATCGTCGCGCACGATGTCCATGCCCAGGCTCGTGTACAGCTCCGTCGACAGGCGCGTGAATACGGCGCGTGTGGCCTGCAGTTTGAACAGGCTGCTGTCGAATTCCTTCTTTTCGATATCCACGCGGCGCATCATGTGCGCGATCACGCTCTGGTTCTTGCCGCGCAGGCTGTGCAGCTCGTGCAGCTGTTCTGCGATGCCGCGCGCGCGCGCCGCCGCCTGCACCTGCTGCGCCGCTTCAATGGCGTCCAGGTCGAACGCCAGCTGGTGCCGGATGATGTCCTTGCGCGCGGGGATCAGGCCCTCGAACAGCGCCGTTTCCAGCGCCTGCAGGCGGCTCTTTTCCAGCAGCGCCGCATCGTGGTTGATCTTGCCTACCAGGGCCTTTTGCGCGGAGACGGGAAACACCTGGCTGGCATCCAATGCCAACAGATGTGCCACGCTGGCCTGCTGGCGTTCAATGGCTTGCGTCACCTCGGCATCGCCGCGCAATTCATCCCACATGCTGTCGATCTTGTTGAGCACCACCAGGCGCCCTGCGCCGGCGCCGATATGGTTGCGCCATACCTCGATGTCGCTGCGCGTGACGCCCGTGTCGGCCGCCAGGATGAACAGCACCGCATGCGCGTTCGGGATCAGGTTCAGGGTCAGTTCCGGCTCCGTGCCGATGGCGTTCAGGCCCGGCGTGTCGAGGATGACCAGGCCCTGTTTCAGCAGCGGATGGGGGAAGTTGATGATGGCGTGGCGCCACATCGAGATTTCCACCTGGCCGGCGTCGTCCAGCATCGAGGGCGCGTCCGCATCGTCGGCGTCGTACAGGCCGTAGCGGGCCGCTTCTTCCTGGCTGACTTTCTTGGTCAGGCTGACCTGGCGCAGCGCTTCCTGCATGTCGCCGCCCGCCTCGATGTTCAGCGGCAGGACGCTCCAGGCGGCGGGCAGCTCGCGGTAGTCGCTGGTCGACAGGTTCTGCGCGCGCGTCTCGATGGGCAGCAGGCGGATCGATGGCGGCCAGGCAGCGTCGTACAGCAGTTCGGTGGGGCACATGGTGGTGCGGCCGGCGCCCGAGGGCAGGATGCGCTGGCCGTAGTCGGCAAAGAAGATGGCGTTGATCAGTTCGGATTTGCCGCGCGAGAATTCCGCCACGAAGGCGACAGAGAGACGGTCGTCCAGCAGGCGGGAACCACAGCGCGCCAGGCGCAGCGCGGAGGCGCCGTCGACCAGGCCCGCCGCGCCAGCGGCTTGCCGGTAAGCCTGCAAGGCGGCCTGCACGTCCTGGCGCCATGCGCTGTATTGTTCCAAGTCTCTGACCATCAGGTCCCCTTTATTTTTGACAGTTCACGCAGTAGAACGTGGAACGCTGTCCCTGCACGATTTGCCGGATCGGCGCGCCGCACACGCGGCATGGCTTGCCCGCGCGGTTGTACGTGAAATACGTCTGCTGGAAATAGCCGGATTGGCCATTGACGCCGATGAAGTCGCGCAGGGTACTGCCGCCTTGCACGATGGCTTCCGCCAGCACCTCGCGGATCGCCTGCGCCAGTTTCTCATAGCGCGCCAGGCCGATGCGGCGGGCCGGCGTCTTCGGGTTGATCCCCGCGCGGAACAGGCTTTCGGAACAATAGATATTGCCCACGCCGACGACGATGTCGCCCGCCATCAGCACCTGCTTGATGTTGGTGTTCTTGTTGCGCGTTTTCTCGAACAGCAGCTGGCCCGTGAAGCCGCCTTCCAGCGGTTCCGTGCCCAGGCCGCGCAGCAGTACGTGGCTGTCGAGCGGGCCGTCAGCCTCGTCGTGCCACAGCACGGCGCCGAAACGGCGCGGGTCCGTCATGCGCAGCACGTGCTGCGCGCCGTCGGCGTCGTCCACGATCAGGTCGAAATGGTCGTGCTTTTGCGCCTGCGTTCCCGGTGGCAGCACGCGCAAATGGCCCGACATGCCCAGGTGGATGATCAGGGTGCCATGGCGGAAGTGGATCAGCAGGTATTTGCCGCGCCGCCCCGTCAGGCCGATGGTCTGGCCGGAAAGCTGTTCGCCCAGGGCAGGGGGAAAGGGCCAGCGCAGGCCGTCGCGGCGCAGCACGACGGAGCGCACGGCGCGCCCTTCGAGATGGGGCGCGACACCGCGCCGTGTGACTTCGACTTCTGGCAATTCTGGCATAGGGCTCGAATGGTTGAAAACCGGGTAAAAAACAGGCGCGTCGCTGGCCGGTGGCTGGCCCGGACACATTGCGCAGCCATGACGTATATATTTCGTTACATACGTGAAGTACGCGATGTACGGGTTGGGCGTAGAATCAAACTTTGCCGTTCAGCCAGGATCAGCCTTTGAAAAACGCTTTCGCCATTGTAACCTTGTCCGCCCTGATGGCTACGCATGCCATGGCGCAGACGCCTGCCGCCCCTGCCGATGCCGCGGCCAGCCCTTCTGTGGCCAGTTCGCCGCAGGCGCCGGAAGCCGTGTCCAAGGATGGGGATAGCGGCGACAAGCTGCCCAAGGTCGAGTTGAGCAGCGACCTGCTGTACAAGCTGACCCGCGCGGAAATGGAATTCAAGAGCGGCCAGTGGCAGGGGCCGTACGTGACGATGATGGTGGCGGCGCAGCAGACGCGCGACCCGCGCCTGGCGCGCCGCGCTTCCGAAATGGCGCTGGCCGCCAAGCAGGGCGGCGAAGCGCTGGCCGCCATCCGCCTGTGGCGCGAGCTGGCGCCCGATTCCGACGAGGCGACGCAGTTTTTCCTCGGCTTTGTCGTCCTGACGGACAAGATCGACGAAGCGGAGCCGATTTTCGCCCAGCGCCTGGCCAATGCGCCGCAGGGCGCGCGCGGCGTGGCCCTGTTCCAGATGCAGCAGATCCTGGCGCGTTCGAATGACAAGCTGTATGCCTATTCCATGCTCACGCGCCTGGTGGAACCTTACCTGGACATGTTCGAAGCGCACCTGGTGCTGGCGCAGGGCGCCCTGTCGATCGACGAGCGTGACCGCGCCATCCGCGAAGCGAACAAGGCGCTGGCCATCAAGCCCAATTCCGAGCTGGCCGCGCTGACCCTGGCGCAGGTAACGGGCGAGCCCGAGGCGGCAAACAAGGTGCTGGTCGCGTTTTTGCAAAAGAATCCCGATGCCGTCGAAGTGCGCGCCGCCTATGCGCGCCTGCTGGTCGAGCAAAAGCAGCTCGAAGCGGCGCGCGACCAGTTCCTGCTGCTGCTGAAAAGCCAGCCTGACAACGTCGGCGGCCTGTATGCGCTGGGGATCGTGGCGCTGCAGCTGGAAGACACCAAGGGCGCGGAGCAGTATTTCAAGCGCTTCCTGGCCGTGCTGGATAAAAACCCCGGCGACACGCGCGATCCGTTCAAGGCCCTGATGATACTGTCGCAGATCGCCGAGACGCGCGGCGACATGGCCGGCGCCATTGCCTGGCTGGACAAGGTCGACAACAGCGCTTCGGCCGGCTATGTCGATGCGCGTTTGCGGCGCGCCCAGCTGATCGCCCGTGGCGGCAATCTCGATGCGGCGCGCAAGGCATTGACGGAAATCGAGACCTCCGATCCGGCGGTGCAGGCGCAGGTGCTGCTGGTCGATGCGCAATTCCTGCGCGACGCGAACTATCTGCAAAGCGCATTTACGGTGCTGGAAAACGCCTTGCTGCGCTTCCCGAACAACCCCGAGCTGCTGTACGACTACGCCTTGCTGGCCGAACGCCTGGATAAAATGGACCTGATGGAGGCCAGCCTGCGCCGCGTGATGGCGCTGGCACCCGACAACCAGCACGCCTACAACGCGCTTGGCTACTCGCTGGCCGAGCGGGGCATCCGCCTGCCGGAAGCACACGCCCTGATCGAGAAGGCGCTGCAGATGGCGCCGGGCGACCCGTTCATCATGGACAGCATGGGCTGGGTGCAATTCCGCATGGGTAACCTGGCCGCCGCCGAAACGGCCCTGCGCAGCGCCTACGCCGTGCGCAGCGACCCGGAAATCGCCGTCCACCTCGGCGAAGTGCTGTGGCAGAAGGGCGACAAGGACGAAGCGCAAAAGCTGTGGCGCGAAGTACGCAGCAAGGACCCGAAAAACGACGCGCTGAAAAGCACCCTGGCGCGCTTGAATGTCAGTTTGTGATTGTTAACCCAAGGGCAAATGCCGGGGTCAGACCCTCTGGATCTGACCCCGGGTTTTGCACTTGGGGTGGACTCAAAAAATTTCCCATGTCAAAAAACCTCTTGGCTCTTGCCGCCCTTTGCCTGTCCCTCTCGGCCTGCTCAACCCTGACTTCCCCCTTTTCGTCCGTCGCTCCGTCGGGCCAGAGCGTCGCCCCCTACCGCGAGCAGGTCGAACTGACGGGCCGTCTGAACGTCGTCTACCAGAAGAATGACAAGCCGGAATCGGCCACCGTCAATTTCAACTGGCAGCAGACGGCCGAGCGCACGGACGTGACCCTGTATTCGCCCGTCGGCAGCACCCTGGCGACGATCGCCGTCACGCCGCGGGAAGCCGTGCTGACGCAAAGCGGCAAGCCGCCGCGCCGGGCGCCCGACGTCGATGCGCTGAGCGCGCAGATGCTGGGCTGGTCCTTGCCCGTGTCGGGCTTGCGCGACTGGCTGCAGGGCTATGCCGTGGGCGCCGATGGCAAGCGTTTCGTCGCTTCGCCGGCCAACGACAGCGTGACGACCAAAGACGGCTGGCGCCTGCGCTATGTGTCGTGGCAAGATGCGTCCGAGACCACCGCGGGCGCCTTGCCGCAACCGCGGCGCATCGATGCCGAACGCAATGCCAGCGCCCAGGCCGATGCCGTGTCGCTGCGCATCGTGCTCGATCCCGCCCCATCCGTACCCGTACCCGCACCATGACCTTGACGACCTTGAACAATTGCCCGGCACCGGCCAAGCTGAACCTCTTTTTGCACGTCAACGGCCGCCGTGCCGATGGCTACCATTTGCTGCAGACGGTGTTCCAGTTGCTCGACCATGGCGACACCTTGCACTTCGCGCTGCGCGACGACACGCTGATTCGCCGCGTGACGGAACTGGCCGGCGTGCCGCAAGAGCAGGACCTGGTCATCCGCGCGGCAAAGCTGCTGCAGGCCGAAGTGCTGCGCCGTACGGGCGCCTTGCCGCGCGGCGTCGATATCGCCATCGACAAGGTGCTGCCCATGGGCGGCGGCCTCGGCGGTGGCTCGTCCGATGCGGCCACGGCACTGATGGCCTTGAACCGCCTGTGGCAAGCGGATTTGACGCGCGAGGAATTGATGGCGCTGGGCTTGCCGCTGGGGGCCGATATTCCGTTTTTCATCTTTGGTGAAAACGCCTTTGCCGAAGGCGTGGGCGAAGCCTTGCAGCCGGTCGCCACGCCCGATTGCTGGTACGTGGTGATCGAGCCGGGCGTGCAAGTGCCCACCGCCGCAATTTTTTGCGCGGAAGGCTTGACGAGGAATACCGAACCCGTCACAATAGCGGACTTTTCCAGGCACCTCGCAGAAGGAAACGATGCGGGCGGGTTTGGCAAGAATGATTTACAGCAAGTGGCATGCAGTCTTTTCAAGCCGGTAGCAGATGCGGTAGAATGGCTGGGTGCTTACGGTGAGGCCAGGATGACTGGTTCCGGTGCTTGTGTATTTAGTGCGTTTGGCAGTCAGGAAGAAGCGGATGCGGTGCTCAGCAATGTGCCACCAGTCTGGGTCGCCTGGAAGGCAAAAGCGCTGAGTCGCCATCCGATGCTCACGATGTTGTAATGAAAAGCAGGCAGCAAAAAAAGATTTTGCTTAGCGTCAAATAGTCGGTATAATACTGGCCAACATGACGGCAAGCAGTCAGTAACGTAGGGGAATCGCCAAGCTGGTTAAGGCACTGGATTTTGATTCCAGCATGCGAAGGTTCGAATCCTTCTTCCCCTGCCACCATTTCACCGTAGTCTGTCGATGCGAAGTTAGCGTCCAGTACGGGAAAAAGCAGATAGGTCGCCACGCGGCATATTCTAAACAATGACTGACCGGGCCTATGCCCGGTTAGTGCTTTTCAAGACTTCTATATCACCTCTTGGGACTCCCATGGCTTACGAAAACCTGATGGTTTTTACCGGCAACGCGAATCCAGCGTTGGCAGAGGGGGTCGCAAAAAACCTCGGCATCCCTCTCGGTAAAGCAAACGTTTCGAAATTCTCCGACGGCGAAGTAATGGTCGAGATTAACGAAAACGTGCGCGGCAAGGATGTTTTTGTTTTGCAATCCACCTGTGCTCCAACCAACGACAGCCTGATGGAAATCATGCTGATGGTTGATGCCTTGAAACGTGCTTCCGCTGGCCGCATCACCGCCGCGATTCCTTACTTCGGCTACGCCCGCCAAGACCGTCGTCCACGCTCCGCGCGTGTGGCGATTTCGGCCAAGGTGGTGGCGAACATGCTGGAAGAAGCCGGTGTCGAGCGCGTCCTGATCATGGACTTGCACGCTGACCAGATTCAAGGTTTCTTCGATATCCCAGTCGACAATATCTACGCTTCGCCAATTTTGCTGGGTGACCTGCAAAAGAAAAACTACCAGGATCTGCTGGTGGTGTCGCCGGACGTCGGCGGTGTGGTACGTGCGCGCGCCCTGGCAAAACGCCTGGGCTGCGACCTGGCCATCATCGACAAGCGTCGTCCAAAAGCGAACGTGTCCGAAGTGATGAACATCATCGGTGAAGTCGAAGGCCGCAACTGCGTGATCATGGATGACATGGTTGACACGGCAGGCACCCTGACCAAGGCTGCTGAAGTGCTCAAAGAGCGCGGCGCGAAAAAAGTCGTGGCGTATTGCACGCACGCGGTGCTGTCGGGCCCGGCGATCGACCGTATTTCGGCCTCGCCACTCGATGAGCTGGTCGTAACGGACACGATTCCCCTGTCCGAAGCGGCCCTGGCCTGCGGCAAGATCCGTCAATTGACGTGCGCGCCTTTGCTGGCCGAGACGTTCAAACGCATCATCAAGGGTGACTCCGTCATCTCGCTGTTCATCGACTGATTCGATCAGCAGTAACAGACGTAATGCCTGCGGCGCGACCGGCTTTTTGCCTGTTGCGCCGCAGTGTTTTAATTTTCGGGGTGTTTTGCACCCCATTTTCGAGGATTCCTGGTCGCGGGCATCCTCATAACACAAGGCGCAAGCCTTGTTCTTCTTGGAGTTTCACATGAAAGTTATCGCATTTAAACGCGAATTGCAAGGTTCCGGAGCGAGCCGCCGCCTGCGCATTTCCGGCCAAACCCCTGGTATCGTCTACGGTGGCGCTGAAGCCCCGGTGCTGATCTCGCTGGATCACAACGCCCTGTACCACGCGTTGAAAAAAGAAGTGTTCCACTCGTCGATCCTGGATCTGGAAATCGACGGCGTTTCCCAGCAAGTTCTGCTGCGCGACTTCCAAGTCCACGCATACAAACAACTGGTTCTGCACGCTGACTTCCAGCGCGTTGACGCATCGCAGCCTATCCACGTGAAAGTGGCTCTGCACTTCATCAACGCTGACGTTTCCCCAGCAGTCAAACTGCACGGCGCGACCATCAGCCACGTTGCCAACGAAATCGAAGTTGCTTGCCTGCCAGGCAAACTGCCAGAATTCATCAACGTTGACCTGTCGAACATCGACGTTGGTCACTCGCTGCACGTAGGCGACCTGGTCCTGCCAGCTGGCGTGACCGCTGTCACCCACGGCGCCAACCTGACCATCGCTACCGCTTCGGTACCGGCTGGCCACGTTGCTGCTGAAGCCGCTGCTGCTGAAGTTGCTGACAAGAAGTAATTTTGCCGCCGCAGCAATGCGGTAGTTGCAAGGAAAAACCCGCCAGGTTCGCCGCGCGGGTTTTTTTCCGCCTGTTTTCACCGATAATGCTTACTTTTACATTGCAGACACAGCCATGCCCATACGCCTGATCGTCGGCCTCGGCAATCCGGGACCCGAATACGAACAAACCCGCCACAATGCCGGCTTCTGGCTGGTGGACAATCTTGCCAACAGCTTGCCCGGCACGCGTTTGCAGCGCGACTCGCGCTACAACGCCATGCTGGCGAAAACGTCGATTGGCGGCAAGGAAGTCTGGCTGCTCGAACCGCTGACCTTCATGAACCGCTCGGGCCAGTCCGTGGGCGCGCTGGCGCGCTTTTTCAAGATTGCCGCCGATGAAGTGCTGGTGGTGCACGATGAGCTCGACTTGATGCCCGGCATCGCGCGCCTGAAAAAAGGCGGCTCGGCCGGTGGTCACAATGGCTTGAAGGACATCACGGCCGCGCTGGGCACGCAGGATTACTGGCGCTTGCGCCTGGGTATCGGCCACCCGCGCACCCTGAGCCTGCAGCAGCAGGTGGCCGATTTCGTGCTGCACCGCCCGCGCCGCGAAGACCAGGAACTGATCGAGCAGGCGATAGCCAAATCCCTGCAAGTCATGCCGCTGATCGTCGAGGGCAAGTTCGAGGCGGCCACCATGAAGCTGCATACGGCCTAGTTATTTGCCTTAGTTATTTCCCGGTCTTGGCTTTGCCGAAGCCGGCCATGATGGTTTTCGCCATCTGCTGCTGGCTGGCCTGGGCGCTGCTGCCTTCGCCCGCATTGGCGGTGATCAGCAAGCCGTCGCCGCTGCCGGGCGCCAGTGCGATCAGCGCGTGCCAGTAGCCGTTCGAACCCAGGTGCGTGAGCACGCGCTGCGGTGCCTGCGGCGGGAAATGCATCACGCCCCAGCCCAGTGCCGCGTTCGTCTCGCCCTGTGCCGTGTGCAGGAACACATACGTTTCTTGCTTGAGCAGCTTGCCCTTGCCTTGCTCGCCTTGCAGTTGATCGAGCGCAAACTTGGCCCAGTCGGCCATGCTCAGGTTAATCTCTCCATCGGGCGCCATCATCAGCGGATTGCCTGCCATCAAGCCGGCGATCGGCTTGCTTTCCTTGTGGCCCAGGTTTTGCCCGCGCACCGTGGGGCCGAAGGCGGCCCGCATGCCCAGCGGGCCGAACACCTCACTTTGCATCAATTCCTCGTAGGTCTTGCCTGTTGCCCGCTCCGCGATGGCGGCGGCGATCATGGCGCCGCTGTTCGAGTAATGCGATTCGCCGCGCGCCGTGGCGATCGGCGCGTCTGCCAGCGCGCGTTGCGCGTATTCCAGGCGCAGCAGCGGCAGCGGGCGCGTATCCGTGTAGGTGGAATTGATCCACGCCTCATCGGGATTGGGCGGCAGGCCGGCGCGGTGCGCCAGCAGGTCCGCCAGGCTGACGTCGCGGTATTCCGCGCGCATGCCGGCGCTCAGCCCAGGCAGCATGCGCGACAGGGGCGCATCCCAGGACAGCACGCCTTTTTCCACCAGGCGCGCGATCAGCGTCGCCGTCATGGCCTTGCCGTTGGAGCCGATATTCCACACATCGTCGGCGCGCACGGCGTCCTTGCCGTCATTGGCCCGCACGCCTGCCTGCGCCTGCGCATCGATCTTGCCGTCGCGGATCACGAGGATGGCCATGGCCGGCACGCTGCTGTCGACCAGCGCCTGCCGCAGCATGGCGTTCACATCATCGGCGCGGGCGGTGCCGCCGAGCAAAAAGGTGGTGCTGCAAACAAGTGTGGCAAGCAGGGTTTTCATGGTGTCTCCAGTCGATAGGGGTGGTGAGCATGATAAAATGGTCGCAAAACATGATTTAATTATTGTTTTACGATAATTTATTCTAACAACACTTTGTCTTTTCGTATACTTTTAAATATGCAAAAAAATAATGCGGGGCCAGCTGTACTGAGCCGGCGCGTGCGCCTTGGCGTGACAAGCTTCTTCGTCGTCTACCTGTTGCTGACGGTGCTGGGCTGGCTGGCACCCGCGCCGGCCGCGCACGGCACCGTGGCGGGCGCAGGCATGTACGAGCTGGTATTGCAGCTGCAGAGTCAGCCATACGCCTTGCTGGCGGCCATGCCCTGGTGGCAACGGGCGCTGGGCCTGGCGCTGGCCTTGCCGGCCCTGCTGGTGCTGGGCGATGCCGTGCGCCAGCTGGGGCGGGTCTTGCGCCAGTTCGAGCAGGGCGTGTACTTTACGCCGCCGGTGGCGGCGTACTTTCGCCGCTTCGCGGCTTGCCTGCTGCTGGGAACGCTCTTGACCCTGCTGGAGCCGACCGTGCGCGGCATGCTGTTCGGCTTGCTGGAAGAGGGGACAAGCCAGTTGCGCCTGGTCATCGATATCACGGGCGGCGATCTGTGGACCTTGCTGCTGTGCTGCGTTTTCTTTGCGCTGGCGCAAATCCTCCACGAAGGCCAGCGCCTGGCCGATGAAAACAGCGGGTTCATCTGATGGGCATCATCGTGCGCCTCGACCTGGTACTGGCCAGGAAAAAAGTGAAATCGAAGGAACTGGCCGCCTTTGTCGGCATCACGGAGCAGAATTTGTCGCTCTTAAAATCGGGCAAGGTACGCGGCGTGCGCTTCGATACCCTGTCAAAAATTTGCGAAATGCTCGAATGCCAGCCCGGCGACATCCTGGAATTCGACGCGTCGCAGCCGGACGACGGCGATAGCGACAGTTAGCGTCAAAGAGGGTGGTTTTTTTGAAGAGTAGGGTGCATAGAGGTACAATTGACCCTTACCAGCATTTATACAGCAAGATTATCCAGAAAACGCCTGTACCGGCCGTTTTTGCACCAGCCGCTTGCCGGCAAAATTGATTATTTAAAGGTTTTCCCATGAGTCTCCAATGCGGTATCGTCGGCTTGCCGAACGTCGGCAAGTCCACCCTGTTCAATGCACTGACGAAAGCCGGCATCCCGGCTGAGAACTACCCGTTCTGCACCATCGAGCCGAACGTCGGCGTCGTCGAAGTGCCGGATCCGCGCATGGATGCGCTGGCCGCCATCGTCAAGCCGGAACGCATGGTCAACGCCATCGTGGAATTCGTCGACATCGCCGGCCTGGTGGCCGGTGCATCGAAGGGCGAGGGCCTGGGCAACCAGTTCCTGTCGCACATCCGCGAGACGGACGCCATCGTCAACGTCGTGCGCTGCTTCGAAGATGACAACGTCATCCACGTGGCCGGCAAGATCAACCCGCTCGACGATATCGAAGTCATCCAGACCGAACTGGCGCTGGCCGACATGGGCACCGTGGAAAAAGCCATCCACCGTGAAAACAAGAAAGCCCGCTCGGGCGACAAGGATGCGGCCAAGCTGCTGGCCATCATGGAACGCATGATGCCTTACCTGAACGACGCCAAACCGGTGCGCGCCATGGGCCTGGACGCCGACGAAATGGAACTGATCAAGCCGCTGTGCCTGATCACGGCCAAGCCGGCCATGTTCGTTGCCAACGTCTCGGACACGGGCTTTACGAATAACCCGCTGCTGGACCAGCTGACGGACTACGCGAAATCGCAGAACGCGCCTATCGTAGCCATCTGCGCCGCGCTGGAAGCGGAAATCGCCGACCTGGACGATGCCGACAAGGGCGCTTTCCTGGCCGACATGGGCATGGAAGAGCCAGGCCTGGACCGCCTGATCCGCGCCGGCTACAAGCTGCTGGGCCTGCAAACCTATTTCACGGCGGGCGTGAAGGAAGTGCGCGCCTGGACCATCCCCGTTGGCGCCACGGCACCGCAAGCGGCAGGCGTGATCCACACCGACTTCGAACGCGGCTTCATCCGCGCGCAAACCATCGCCTATGACGACTTCATCGCCTACAAGGGCGAGGCGGGCGCCAAGGAAGCGGGCAAGATGCGCGCCGAGGG
>RCUS01000667.1_pt1 | contig 21244 bp, 21 predicted proteins | sample 2166221 | NCBI WGS metagenome assembly RCUS01 (sample SAMN09932758, study PRJNA488358) | compost metagenome | isolation source: compost soil in cyclohexanecarboxylic | place: Germany: Experimental Botanical Garden | reverse complement strand
CTTATAGCCTTATATAAACCTATCATTCCTTCTTGATATATATCTTCTTTGTCCGCACCAATTAAGAAATAAGATTTAGCCTTTGTTTTTACAAACATCTCATATTTGCTAATTAGGTATTCTTGAGCCTCAATATTACCTTCCTTAGCCTCAACAGCAACATCTTCATCTAATCTATTCTTAAAATCAACATTTCTTTCTATAGACCTTTCACTATAACCCAAAGTACTCCCCCCTCATATGCCACTATTTAAGAATTAAAGGAGCTAATAAAATATTAGAATTTAACTTCTTCTCATCTTTTCCAACTTTTTCAATACCTCTTTATCTATACTGTCTTCCAAAAGATTTTTACTTCCCTTAGTTACTTTTTTAGTTTCACTTATTATTTCTTTTTCCATATTAACTATAATGTGATAAAACTCTAATGAAGATACTCGTATGGCTCCCCTTTGAAATATGGTTTGTTGCTCCAACCAATCAGATGTCACAACTAAAACCTCGAACCTTCTTCCCAGCTCATTTACTTGTCTCTCTATGTAATTATCCGCGGTTTCGCCATCTTTTGTAAAAACAACCGACAGTCTTTTATCCACTTCTTCTTTATTCTCCAGATTTCCTTCAACCTTATGTGCATCAAAGACTATATTTATATTACAATCTTCATAATTAGCATAATTGTGGAGAGTTTCTATAAGCTGTTGTCTAGCTGACTCGTAACTATACTCTTTAATTTTTTTGAGATTTGGCCAACTATTGATAACATTATATCCGTCAACAAATAAAATTTTCAAAACCCTATCACTCTCAAATCTATCTTTTTGTTATTCGAGATTTTAAAACCTCATACATCATTATACCACCTGCAACAGAAGCGTTTAAAGAGTTTATTTTGCCCACCATAGGAATTTTAACAAGTTTATCACATTTCTTTAAAGTTAAGGTAGATATTCCTCTTCCTTCACTACCTATTATAATGGCACAAGGTCCAGAAAAATTAGTATTATAACTATAATCTTCTCCATTTATATCTGCACCATAAACCCATAACCCTTGATCTTTTAATTTATCTATTGCTACATTAATATTAGTTACCTTTGCAATCTTCATATGTTCAACAGCTCCAGCTGAAGATTTATATACAGTTGGAGTTACACCTACATTTCTTCTTTTAGGTATTATTATTCCATGCACACCACATAACTCAGCAGTTCTTACTATAGATCCTAAATTATGAGGATCTTCTAATTCATCTAAAATAACTATAAATGGATCTTCTTCTTTTTTCTTAGCATACTCTAATATATCGTCTATTTCTGAATATTTAAAAGGAGTTACTACCGCCATAACACCTTGATGTGACCCCGTTTCGCTCATAGAGTCTAGTTTTCTTTTTTCCACTTCTTTTATAACTATCTTTTTATCTTTAGCTACTTGTATTATTTTTTTTATAGATCCTTCAACATTACCTTTCGCTATTAATAAATATTCTATTGTTCTATCAGATTTCAATGCCTCCGACACTGAGTTTCTACCTTCTATCAAATCTTCTCTAATTGTTTTTTCTTTATTATCTTTATTTTCTTTATTTTTTTTATATTCCTCTTTATTTGACATCTTTTTCTCCTCATTTTCTATAGTTAACTAAACTTATATATCTATCTAATTATTAATAAAACAAATTAATTTTATTCCTGCTCTACTGATTTTAATAATATAGTATTTAATCTATCTATCTCATTAATTAAGTATAAATATCCGACAAGAGCTTCAAATCCTGTTGCAGCTCTATATTCAGCTAAATCTGCATTTTTAGGTACTGTAGCTGATTTTGTATTCCTTCCACGTTTATAGATATATATTTCTTCTTCAGTTAAATCTGACTCTATTCTCCTAATTATCTCACTTTGTGCATGAGCTTTAACATACTTAATGGCCTCTACATGCAGTTTATGTGTAGATAGTTCTTTATTATTATTTAAAATATAATTTCTTATAAATACCTCGTATACTCCATCCCCTACAAAAGCCAGTTGAAGTGGATTTAGCATTCTAGCCTCTTCTTTTGTGAATTTTCTATATAATAAGTTTTCCAAAGATTAACTCTCCTTTAACTTTATGATTTACCTACTCTACTTAATATACCATAAACTCATAAGTATTCAAATTATATTAAATATAATTTAGGTTTGGCTTTAAAAACAATGAATTATTAAATTTTTCGGCTGGTTTTCTGGTTTTCTGGATTTCTGGATATCTGGATTTCTGGATTTCTGGATTTCTGGTTAACCAGTTAACTGGTTAACTGGTTATATGGTTATTAAACACAATATTTTATAAACCCAACTAAAATCAACAAAATAATTTTATATTTGAAATCTATATAAACAAAAAGAAGCTATAATCTCCAAGGATATATAGCTTCTTTTTAATTGATTAATTAATCTTTTTCCATCTAACACCCTGTGGTGTGTCTTCTAATACTATTCCTCTATCTTTTAGATCGTCTCTTATTTTATCTGCTAGCGCAAAATCTCTATTTTTTCTTGCTTGTTGTCTGTCTTCAATAAGCTTCTCTATTTCTTCTTCTATACTTCCTTTAGTTGATTTTTGAAGTATTCCAAGAGGATCTCCAAGTTCTCTTATAATATCTAATGCACCTTGAATTGCTTTTCTAGATGAATCAACACTTATATTAGTATTAATATCCTTTACTAAATCAAATAGAACAGATATAGCATCTGCAGTATTGAAATCATCATCCATCTTGTCTATATATCTCTTCCTGTATACATCTAACGAAGCAATATATTTTTCTTCTTTATCATTTATCTCTTCAACACAACTTTCTTCAAGAAGATTTTCTAGATTAGATACTGCATTGTATAATCTTTCAACTGAAGCTTTTGCCGATTCAAGAAGATCTTCCGAGAAATTTAATTGAACTCTATAATGTCCAGATAACATTAAAAATCTAATTACGTCAGCATCATATCTTTCTAAAATTTCTCTTGCTGTAAAGAAGTTATTTAGTGACTTTGACATCTTTTCATTATTAATATTAACAAAAGCAGAATGCATCCAATAGTTAGCAAAAGTTTTGCCAGTTAAAGCTTCACTTTGTGCTATCTCATTTTCATGGTGTGGAAACACTAAGTCTGAACCACCTGCATGTATATCAATAGTATCTCCTAATATATTCTTAGCCATGCATGAGCACTCTATATGCCAACCTGGTCTTCCTTCTCCCCATGGACATTCCCAGCCTGGTTCGCCTTCTTTTTTGGCTTTCCAAATAGCAAAATCCATAGAATCTTTTTTTCTTTCATCAACAGATATTCTAGCTCCAGCTTGTAAATCATCTAAATTCTGTCCCGATAATTTCCCATAAGTAGTGAAGTTTTTAGTACTGAAGTAAACATCGCCGTCAACTTCATACGCAAACCCTTTGTGGATTAATTCCTCTACAAACTTTATTATTTCATCTATATATTCAGTAGCTCTAGGATTTACTGTAGCTCTTTTTATGTTTAATCCATCCGCATCTTTATAATACTCTGATATATATTTATCTCCGATTTGTCTTAGTGTGATGTTTTCTTCATTAGCTTTTTTTATTAATTTGTCATCAACATCAGTAAAGTTTTGAACAAATTTTACTTTGTATCCTCTGTATTCAAAATATCTTCTTATTGTATCAAATACTATAAAAGTTCTTCCATTACCAATATGAAAGAAGTTATAAACTGTAGGTCCACAAACATACATCTTTACTTCTCCTTGTGTAATTGGGATAAACTCTTCTTTTTTTCTCGTTAGGGTATTATAAACCTTCATTTTTTCCCTCCTTCTTTAATTTTCATGTATGAAATTTTGTTTACTGTATTATATATGGAAAGCAAATTAACTTTCTCCTATCATATAATAATGATATGCCTTACTTATTAATATGCTCTACCCCAATAAACCATTTTTTCTGCTTTCTTACCACAACATACACATTCTTCTGAGTGTTTTTCTTGCTCAAATGGAATACATCTTGATGTAGCTCCTGTTTCTTCTTTTATTTTATCTTCACAAGCTCTATCGCCACACCACATAGCTTTTACGAATCCTGGAGTATTTTCTACTACTCCTTTAAGTTCTTCTATATTTTTAGCTACGTAAGTATGCTCATCTCTATTTTTTCTTGCTTTTTCTAACATATTAACTTGGATATTTAGAAGAAGTTCTTTAACGCTTTCTTCTAAATTATCTAAAGATACAACTGTTTTTTCTAACGTATCTCTTCTAACTAATACACATTGATTATTTTCGATGTCTTTTGGTCCTATTTCTAATCTTACTGGAACACCTTTCATTTCGTACTCTGCAAACTTCCAACCTGGCATTTTATCTTTATCATCAAGCTTAACTCTAGCTATTTTAGCTATCTTCTCTTTAAGCTCGTTTGCTTTTTCTAAAACACCTTCTTTATGTTGTGCTACTGGAACAATAACTACTTGTGTTGGTGCTACTTTTGGTGGAAGTACTAATCCATTATCATCTCCATGTACCATTATAACAGCACCTATTAATCTTGTTGTCATTCCCCATGAAGTTTCATGAACATATTGTAACTTACCATTTTTATCTGTGTACTGAATATTAAATGCTTTAGCAAAGTTATCTCCAAAATTGTGTGAAGTTCCTGTTTGAAGTGCTTTACCATCATGCATTAAACTTTCTATTGTAAAGGTAGCTTCTGCTCCTGCAAATTTTTCTTTTTCAGTTTTTTGTCCCTTCACTACAGGGATAGCTAAAAACTCTTCGCAGAAACTTGCATAAACATTAAGCATTCTCTTAGTTTCTTCCATAGATTCTTCTGCAGTAGCATGTACTGTATGCCCTTCTTGCCATAAGAATTCTGTAGTTCTTAAGAATGGTCTTGTAGTTTTTTCACATCTAACTACTGAACACCATTGATTATATAATTTAGGAAGGTCATTATAAGATTGTACTATCTTAGAGTAGTGTTCACAAAATAACGTTTCAGAAGTTGGACGAACGCATAACTTTTCTGTAAGTTTTTCTTCTCCAAAATGTGTTACCCAAGCAACCTCTGGTGCAAATCCTTCAACGTGATCTTTTTCTTTTTGAAGTAAAGACTCAGGAATAAACATTGGCATATATACATTTTCATGACCTGTTTCTTTAAATCTTCTATCTAAATCTTGTTGTATATTTTCCCATATAGCATAACCATAAGGTCTTATTATCATACAACCCTTTACACTTGAATAGTCAACTAACTCAGCCTTTTTTACTATGTCTGTATACCATTGAGCAAAGTCTACATCCATTGAGGTTATTGCTTCAACTAATTTTTTATTTTTTCCCATAAAAAATCCTCCTTTAGTTTATAATTATTAAATATAAAAAGAGTCCGCCCTATATTAGGGCGAACTCATAGTCGCGGTACCACCTAAATTTGTACTCTAGTAATGTTAACGGTGTTAAACCGATAGTTTTTCCCTACAACTCCAAAGCGGGTTCGAAACAGTTGAAAATCTTTCAGCCTAGGATTATCTCTCTTTAATATAGTCTCTACTATTCTTCTTCACTGCTTTTCGTATTATATTTTTCTTTTCATATTATAACTTCTAAAAAAAGTACTGTCAATAAGTTTATCTATACTAATCTTTCTGCAAGTATCAAGTCATCAGGTGTAGTAATTTTTATGTTAGTATAGTCTCCTTCATATATAAATACTCTCTTTCCATAGGCTTCTGCTACCATTGTATCATCTGTAACAGCAAGTTTTTTTTCTCTAACCCATTCGTGAGCTTCTAATATCATTTTATAATCGAAAGTTTGTGGCGTCTGAATAGCTATTAAAGTACTTCTATCTGGCGTTTCTTTAGAAAAGCCTGAATTATCAACAATTTTTATAGTATCTTTAGGAGTAACTCCACATGCAGTTGCTCCATATCTCTTGGCGTAATCTATTCCTTCGTCAATGATTCTATTAGATACAAAAGGCCTTGCTCCATCATGTATAAGAACTATTGAAGAATCTTCAATCGCCTTTAATCCATTATAAACAGAATCACTTCGCTCTTTGCCTCCCACTACTACTCTATCAACCTTTAATTCATATTTATCTAGAATTTCCTCTTTGCAATAATCAATTTCATCTTCAGGTAAAACTAGAATAATTTCATGAACATTACCATTATTTAAAAACTTCTTTAAAGTGTAATAAAGCATAGGCTTTTTTTTAAGGTCTAAGAATTGTTTGCTTATCTCATTCCCCATTCTTTTACCTTTTCCACCTGCTAATATAATGGCACTTACCTTATTCATTTAATATCCCTTTCTAAAATTAAGCCTCTTTTTGTTTCGCAAATATCATCCTACCAGCAGCAGTCTGAAGAACCGATGTAACTGTAACATCTAACTCTTCTCCTATAAATCTTCTTCCGCCTTCAACTACAATCATAGTACCATCATCTAGATATCCTATACCTTGACCAGATTCTTTTCCATCTTTGATTATAGGTATTCTCATCTCTTCGCCAGGTATTACTACAGGTTTTATAGCATTTGCAAGCTCATTTATATTTAGTACTGGTACACCTTGAAATTCAGCTACTTTATTAAGATTATAATCATTTGTTACAACCTTACCACCTAATTTTTGTGCTAATTTTAATAATTTTGAATCAACTTCTGCGATTTCTGGGAAATCTCCTTCCCAGATTTGAACTTCTATAGCAAGCTCTTTTTGAATCTTATTAAGTATGTCTAAACCTCTTCTACCTCTATTTCTTTTTAGAGAATCTGATGAATCTGATATATGTCTTAATTCATCCAAAACGAAATTAGGTATAACTAAAGGACCTTCTACAAATCCTGTTTCACATATATCAAATATTCTACCATCAATGATAACTGACGTATCAAGAACTTTAGATATAGCTTTGGTCTTAGCCTTTTTATCCTTTGGAGCCTTTTTCATAGACGCAATTATATTGTAAATATCCTCTTTTTTCTTTATAGCTACATCTGCTCCTATAATTGCACCTATTATATTAAATAATATAAATAGAACTTGCCCAACTACAGGTATTTTCTCAATTCTATTCAGAGGCATACCTACTAAAGATGTTATTATCAAGGCTATGATTACACCTACTGCACCAAAAATAATTTCAGAAGCACTTAACTTTTGTATACTTTTTTCTGCATACTCAATTAATTTAGTAATTCCTTTATAAATATATGGTGATAATAAAAAGAAGATAAGTCCAAATAAAATAGTTATAAAAACTAGAAATGATATTCTACCTAGGGTTGAATCTGAAAAATATCCTAAGTTAACTATATACTTAATTTTCAAAAGTGCATCTCCAATTAAAAGACCTATTGAAAGCCCGATTAGAGAAAATATTATTCTTAATATCTTTTTTAACATATCTTCACCTCCCTCAAAGTAATTATTGACATTTATTACTAAGTTAATACTATATATATAATTTCTTATAAATAATTTGTATTACTCAGCTTTTCAATGTGGTTTTTAATATTATATCACATTCCAAACCTCCATTTATGAAGATTGCATAAAATTTTACCATATTGTTACTAAAAATTTATTCTTTTATCCCCCTATTAAAGATTTTTATATTCTATTATCATTAGAGCATAAAGTTGACGTCTAATCTTTAACTATTATTGACAAAATTGTATTAAAATAATTATAATTATTATAGATAACCAAAAGAGGAGTTGATAAAATGAAGGATGTAATTTTTGACGATTTCCAAAATTCTGTAAACGAATCCTTGCTTAGACACAAGAGCATTTTAGATATATTAAGTAAATATTCCGAATCTCAAGCACGTGTCAACAGAGCTGTTACTAAAGCTGTTACTAGTTGCGGATGTATAAAAATTAATGCCGATAAACAAATTCTTCCTTCTAACGATGATTCTATAGATAGTCTAGATGGATACTTGAATACTCATGTAAGCGGTAAAATATGCGATAGTTGTAGAGAAATCCTTGAACGTGAAATTGGTAATAATCTATTCTATCTAACCTCACTTTGTAATACGCTAGACTTAAATCTATATGACATTCTGATAAAAGAACATGATAAAATAAATACATTAGGAAAATTTACATTTAGATAAAATTTTATTATAGGTAGGAACTTTGTTTCTACCTATAGTTGTTTATTTAGTTCAACTTGTTCCTTTATTCTTCTTAATCCATTTCTTATTGCTCTTGCCCTTGCTTCCCCAATACCTTCAACTTGATCTAAGTTTTCTTTGTTTGCCTCAATTATATTTTTAAGTTCTTTAAAATGTTTAACTAAGTTTTCTATAACTGTTGATGGTATTCTCGGTATTTTACTTACTATTCTATACCCTCTTGGAGATATTAAAGTGTCAACTAATGGGACTCCCTCATATCCTAATATCTTTCCTATAGCATCTAAATCTAATAGTTCCTCAGATGATAATGCCTGAATTAATTTATACAATTCATTAAATTCTAAATCAGCTTTGCAGTAATCTCTTATTAATAAAATTCCATCCTGTTCTATAGACCTTACGAGTTCATATAGCTGCATTGAAATAAGACGTCCTTCATTTCCTAATTCAACTATATAACTTTCAATCTCTCCTACTATTCTCATAACCATTTCTGTTCTTTGAATTGCTGTCACCACATCAAAAAGAGTTGTTAAATCTTGAAACTCTAATAGATTTAAATTATTTTTAACTCTATCTAGAACTGCCACATATTTTTCTAAAGTTTGTATTGCTTGATTGGCTCTTGCTAAAATTACAGAAGTCTCTCTTAATACATATTTTAAATCACCTTTATAGACAGTAATCATGTTTCTTCTTTGTGATATAGCTACAGCAATTGAACCTGTCATTTTAGCTACTCTATGAGCTGTTCTATGCCTTGTTCCAGTTTCAAATGTTGGAATAGATGAATCTGGTACTAACTGAGCATTTGCACATACTATTTTTTTAAAGTCAGAACTAACAACTATAGCTCCATCCATTTTTGCTAATTCATAAACATAAGATGGAGTATATTCTGAGTTTATCTTAAACCCACCATCTACTAACTTCATTATTTCTTCGTTATCTCCTAGAACAATAAGCCCTCCTGTTTTTGCTCTAAGAATATTTTCTAATCCCTCTCTAAGATTAGTTCCAGGTGCTACAATTTTTAAAATATTTTTTATTTCTTTATCTTGCTCTATTCTCATACAATCACCTAATCTCTAAAATATTTTATTTATAGCTTCTCTAAGATTTCTTACTCCGTGTATATTTAAAGTTTTTGCTTCAATCTTATCTTTATTCCTATCTGGTATTATTACATTTTTAAATCCCATTTTTTCAGCTTCATTTACTATTCTTTCACATGCTGATATTGGCCTAATTTCTCCTGTTAGACCTACTTCTCCTACTAGCATTACTCTTGGCAGTGCAACTTCTTTATTTTTTATAGAAGATAATAATGCAACAGCAACTCCAAGATCAGCTGTTGTTCCATCTATATTTAAACCACCAACCACGTTAATATATACATCGTATTTATAAAAAGGTATCTTTAGCTTTTTCTCTAAAACTGCAAGTATCAAACTAAGCCTAGAGTTTTCTATACCTACTGCAGTTCTTCTAGGCATTACTGCCTTAGTCTCTGTAACTAAAGCTTGTATTTCTACTAGTATAGGTCTAGAGCCTTCCATTAGACCTATAACCACCGAACCTTCTTGGTTCTCATCTTTTTCTTGAAGGAATAACTTAGATGGGTCAAATACTTCTACAAGTCCTTCTCCTCTCATCTCAAAAACACCAATTTCTCTAGTTGTTCCAAAACGATTTTTCATGGTTCTTAGTATTCTGAATTCTTCCGTTCTTTCGCCTTCAAATGAAAGAACAGTATCCACCATATGTTCTAACACTCTAGGTCCTGCAAGCTCACCTTGCTTAGTTACATGGGCAACAATAAACAAGGGTATATTATTATGCTTTGCTATTCTCATTATTACATTAGAACATTCTTTTACCTGCGAAACTGATCCTGGGGCTGAAGCTATTCCTTCTTTATACATTGTTTGTATAGAGTCTACTATAACAAATATAGGAGACAATTCTTTTATATGAGATTCTACGATCTCTAAGTTTGTCTCTGAAACAATGAATAGATTGTTTGACTCTACCCCTAATCTATCCCCTCTGATTTTTATTTGTTCCTCTGATTCCTCACCAGATACATATAATACTTTTCCATATTTACTTGCTATATTTTGGGCTGTTTGTAGTAGAAGGGTTGATTTTCCTATACCTGGATCTCCAGATATAAGGGTTAATGAACCTCTTACTAGCCCTCCTCCAAGTACTCTATTTAATTCTTTTACTCCAGTATCAAGTCTTTCCTTTTCTCCAGATTGTATTTCTCTGATATTTTTAGGTAAACTTATTGTTCCGGATAAAAAGTTTTTATTTCTACTATCATTTTTATTTTCTTTAACTTCTTCTTGAAAGCTATTCCACGAATTACAAGAGGGGCATTTCCCTAACCATTTTGCAGATTCGTAGCCACATTCTTGACATACATACATTGTTTTTATTTTAGCCATATCACACCAACCTTAATTGCTATATTATAACAACTATTAATCATAATTTATGATAACATACATTTTATTTAATTATAATACACTTGCATGGTTTTTATTCAAACCTTAATTGTTTAATTACTTATTAATTTACACAAAAATAAGCTGCTAAAATAAAATATACCTTTTATTTTAAACAGCTTATGATATATAAATATATTATTTTATTTTTCTAGCAGCATCTTCATCTATTATTAATACTACATCTTTGTGCATTTGTAAGAAAGAAGCTGGTACTTGAGTAGTTATTTTTCCATTAACCACCTTATCCATTATCTCTGCCTTAGATTCTCCACTTACCATTAGAAGTATCTTTTTAGCTTTCATTATAGCGCCTAAACCCATAGTTAATGCTTTAGTTGGAACTTCTTCTTTAGACACGAAATATCTTGAATTAGCCTCTATAGTGCTTTCTGCTAGGTCAGTTACATGAGTTCCTAAACTTAATGTATCAGATGGTTCATTAAAGCCAATATGACCATTACTTCCTATTCCTAGCACTTGAACATCTATTCCACCTAACTCTTCTATTCTCTTATCATAATTAACGCATTCCTTAAGCATATCTTCAGCTAATCCATTAGGAACATAAGTGTACTCTTTTCTTATATTTACATGGTTAAACAGATTACTATCCATAAAATATCTATAACTTTGATCATGTTCTCCACTTAAGCCTACATATTCATCTAAGTTTACTGTAGTAACTTTTGAAAAGTCAAGTTCTCCATTTTTGTGCATATCTATTAGCTCTTTATACATACCAACTGGAGTTCCACCTGTTGCTAAACCTAATGTTGCCTCTGGTTTTTTACTTATAACTTCTGCTAATTCTTTTGCCGCTACCTTGCTCATCTCATCATAATTTTTTACTACTAATATTTTCATCTTAATTTCCCCTCTCTTCTGGATATATTGACTTGCAATATATACTTGTCACTTCTATAAATTGATTCCTCTATAAATAAAACTTTTTTATTGTCCATAAATGTTCTGCTATATGTTTTTAGTAAAGGGATATCCTTTTTAGTTTTAAATATCTCTTTGTAATTATCATCAATTAATATTGCGCTAACTTCTGATTCTGAATGATCTACAGAATATCCAAACCCCTCTAATATTTTGAACAAAGATCCTTCTAGCATATCTTCATCCATGTATCCGCAGTAGTCACAAGGAATATATACAACCTCATTAGCTATAATCTGGTCATCCACTTCTCTCAATCTATTAATTTTGTACAATTTATCAAAAGGAAATAAATCTTTTAAATGTTCTGGCGGTTCTACCATACAAAATTCCACTACTTTAGTTTTGAGAATTCCACCTGTATTTTTTATAATCTCTGAAAAACTCATCATATCTTCTTGCTTGACTTTAGGTTCACATACAAAAGTTCCTTTGCCCTTCTCTCGAATAAGTATTCCCTCTTGAACTAGTTCTCCTAACGCCTGCCTAATAGTCATACGAGAAACTCCATAGTTTTCAGACAGTTCTCTTTCACTATCAATAGTTTGCCCTACTTTCCAAACTCCTAATTTTATCTTCTTTTTAATATCTTCTTTTAATTGATAATATACAGGAATGGGACTATTTTTATCTATCATATTTACTTCCTCCTAAATTCATTATACTAAGTTTTGTTATAGATGTCTAGACCACTATACATTCTTTCCTTAAATAATTTTTTCACTTTTACATAAACTAGTATTTACTAGGAGGTGATAACATTGAATATTAAAGAATCCTTAGTATTTACTAATGTCAAAGGAAAAAATATTCTCCATTCAAGTGACTACAACATATCTAATTCCATTGAACCCTCTGATTATACTATAAAACAAAATTTAATATTAAATAATAGTATAAAAGACAATGAAAATATTACTTAATTAAAACGTAAAACAATGCACATATAAATCTACTGAAAACATATAATAACAATCAAAAGAGTTGATTTTTATTCTAAAATAATGTAAAATATTATTAATGAATAATTATTATTAGTTATTAAGAAAGGTAGTGAATTTTAATGGTAAAAGTATATACAACAAACTCTTGTCCTTGGTGTGTTAAAGCTAAGACATACTTAAAATCTAAGGATATAGCATTCGAGGAATTAAATGTTCAAGAAGATATGGATGCTAGACAGGAAATGGTTAATAAATCAAGACAAATGGGAGTTCCTGTTTTAGATATAGACGGAACTGTTATTGTTGGTTTTGACAAACCTGCAATAGATACTGCTTTAAATCTATAAAATTAAAAATAATAAAGGAAGCAATAAAATGCTTCCTTTTTTGTTTAATTTTTATTCTATATTTAAAACGACTGCTTTTGGTCTAGACATAGCCTCTATGGAATATCTTATTCCTTGAGTTCCTATACCAGATGCCTTAACTCCTGAGAATGGGAAATGATCTGGTCCTCTTTCAGTTTTATTATTTATCTGAACTGTTCCTACTTCTAACTTATTAGCCACATAAAAAGCTTTATTAATATCTTTTGTAAATACTGATGATTGTAATCCATATTCAGATTTATTAGCTATAGATATAGCTTCATCAACATTATTAACTCTTATAATAGGTAATACTGGTCCAAAAGGTTCTTCCCAAGCTAATCTCATGTCTAATGTAACATTATCAACTAAAGTTGGATAAATTAAATTTCCTTCTCTATTTCCACCTTCTAATATGGTAGCTCCCTTTTCTTTAGATTCAAGTATCAAACTTTCAACATAATCAGCTGCCTTATCATCAATTAATGGTACTACATCTACTTGCTCATTAATTGGATTTCCTACTTTTAAAGTTTTAACTTTTTCTCTAACTTTCTTTACTAATTCGTCAGCAACCTTATCTATAACTAATATTCTTTTAACCGCTGTACATCTTTGACCAGAATATGAATATGCACCAGCAACTATATTATGAGCTGCTAAATCTAAATCAGCATCTTCTAATACTATAGCAGCATCTTTTCCTCCCAATTCCATTAATAATGGTTTCATTGTTGTTATTCCAGAAATTCTTAATCCTATTTCTGTACTTCCTGTAAAGTTTATAAAATCTACTAATGGATGCCCAACTACATAATCTCCGATTTCACTACCTCTACCTGTTATAGTATTAATTACTCCTGCTGGAACTCCAGCTTCTTGGAATACCCTAACTAAATGAAGTGCACTTATACTTCCTTGAGTTGCAGGCTTTAATACTATACTATTTCCAGCCATTAATGCAGGTGCTATCTTTGAAGCTGAAAGGTTAACAGGATAGTTAAATGGTGATATAGCTAATACAACTCCTAATGCCACTCTATTTACTATGCTTATCTTGCCTTTTCCTGTACCTGGGAAAGATTCTCCTGGTAAAGTCTCTCCAGCCATATTTTTAGCAGTATCTGCACTAAATCTTATATAATCAGCTGTTCTATTAACTTCTGAAATTGCACTCTTTTTATCTTTAGCTATTTCTAAAACCATTATATTTGCTATCTCTTCTGCCTTTTCATCAAGTAAATCAGCAGCCTTTAGTAATATAGTAGCTCTTTTATTTATAGGCATTTTATCCCACTCTTTTTGAGCTTCTTTTGCGTTTTGTATAGCATAATCTACTTCTTCTTTGCTCATTGCTTGAACTTTTCCAACCAATGATCCATCTACTGGAGAATTTATTGAAATCAATTTACTTGTTTCACTCTTAACCCATTCTCCACCTACATAATTTCTATATATTTTATCTTTACAACATAAATCGTTAAACATTAATTTCACCTCAAATTATAAATTTAATACTTTGTCTATTTTTTCTCTATCAAAACCTACAACTATTTCACCATTTATATCTATTACTGGAACACTTCTTTGTCCAGACACCTTAAACACTTCTTCTCTATTTTCTTTATCATCAGCAACTATTAATTCTGTAAATTCTATATTTTTTGAATCGAAATATTTTTTTGCCTTAACACACCATGGGCACCAATCTGTTGAATATATTTTTACCATTACTTATCTCTCCTTTTTTCTACAATATATTTTTCTGCATCTAACGCTGAAATAGTTCCATCAGCAACTGCTGTTGTTATTTGGCGGAATTGTTTTTCTCTAACATCCCCAGCTGCATATACACCCTTAACATTTGTTCTTGTTGACTCATCAGCTATAATATAACCACCCTTGGTTAAATTTATATCTTCTTTGAAATAATCTGTTTTAGGCTCAGTTCCTATATATCCAAAAACAGCATCTATTTGAATTTCTTTTTGTTCATTTGTTTGAGTATTTTTTATAATTGCTTTTTCTAAATAAGTTTCTCCTTCTACATCTACTAAATCCCAGTTAAATAGAACCTCTATTTTAGGATGATTTAACACCTCATCTATAGTAGCTTTTTCACCTTTAAAATAATCAAATCTTCTAATCATTATTACTTTACTAGCAAACTTAGTTAAAAATAATGCCTCTTCTAATGCTGAATTTCCTCCACCAACTACAGCAATAATCTTATCACCGTACATAGCTCCATCACACACAGCACAATAGTGTACCCCTTTACTAGAAAACTTTTCTTCATTTGGTATAGGTAACTTTTTAGGCATTGCTCCTGTAGCAATAATAACTGCCTTAGGTTTATATATATAACTATCAGTCTCAATGACTTTTTCTTCATCTGTTAATTTTGCACTTTGGACTAGATCAAATTCATCTATTTTAGCTCCTAATTCTTCTGCTTGTTCTTGCATTATATCTGCAAGTTTTCCACCTTCTATGGTTTTAAATCCTGGATAATTTTCTATTGTATAGCTAGTTCTTACTTGACCACCTACAACAGCATTTTCAAGAAGAATCATATCTAACTTAGCTCGTGCTGCATATATAGCTGCGGTTAATCCTGCTGGACCTCCTCCTATAATCATCAAATCTATATTTTTTACTTCTTTACTCATACTTTTGATCACTCCTCAATTACCCCCATGGGGTATCCTTATATTTATTATAACACTAGAATTTTTATTTTCAAGTACTTATTGAATAATTACTATTAATTAGTACTTCTAATTAATATTTAAATTAAGCTACAATTTAAGTATATTATTAATTTCTATTTTTATTATTTCCACTTTCACTTAATTATTATTTATAAAAATAAAGAAAGAGAACCAATATAATCTATTATACTGGTTCTCCTATTTTATTACTGAACAGGAACTGGTGAAAAAACTAAATTCCCTTCATCTGATGTAACTTTTATTTTATCACCTTTTTTAATTGTTCCTTTTAATAGCTCTTCTGCAAGTTTGTCTTCAACCTTTTTAGTAATTACTCTTCTAAGAGGTCTTGCTCCATAAGCTAAATCGGTGCCTTCTTTTATTAGAGTTTTTTTACTATCTTCATCAAACTCTAAATGTATTTCTTGTTGTTCAACTCTTTCCTTTATAGATTCTAACATTAAATTAACTATATCAATTAAATCATTTTCTACTAAGCTATGGAATACTATGGTATCATCTATTCTGTTAAGGAACTCTGGTCTAAAACTTCTTTTTAACTCTTCCATAATATTTTCTTTCATCTTTTCATACTCAGTTTCAGCTTTATCAGAATCTATAGCAAATCCTAATGTTTTTTGTTTTTTAAGCATATGAGCACCTATATTAGATGTCATTATTATTATGGTGTTTTTAAAGTTAACAGTCTTTCCTTTGGAATCAGTTAATCTACCATCTTCTAGTATTTGAAGCAAAATGTTAAATACATCTGGATGAGCTTTTTCAATCTCGTCTAGTAATATAACTGAATATGGTTTTCTTCTAACTGCCTCTGTTAATTGACCACCTTCATCATATCCAACATATCCTGGAGGAGATCCTATTAATCTAGATACCGCAAACTTCTCCATGTACTCAGACATATCAATTCTTATAATACTATTTTCATCACCAAACATAGCTTCTGCAAGAGCTTTGGAAAGTTCAGTTTTTCCTACTCCAGTAGGTCCTAAGAATATAAATGATCCTATAGGTCTATTAGGGTCTTTTAATCCTACCCTAGCTCTTCTTACAGCTTTAGCTACAGACTTAACAGCTTCTCTTTGACCTATAACTCTATTATGAAGTATCTCTTCAAGTTTTAATAATTTATCTGCTTCTTTTTCAGTTAATTTCTCTACTGGAACTTTAGTCCATTTTGAAACTACCGCTGCAATTTTACTTTCATCAACTGTATGAGTTTGAACTGAAGTTTGTGTACTCCAATCCTTTTTAAGATTTTCTAATTTCTCCTTTAACTCTTTTTCATTATCCCTAAGGTTAGCAGCTTTTTCAAAATCTTGAACAGTTATTGCATCTTCTTTCTCTTTAACTGTCTTATCTATTAACTCCTCAATTTCCTTTAAATCTGGTGGTGCTGTAAGATTTTCTATTCTTACTTTTGCAGCTGCTTCATCAATAAGATCTATAGCTTTATCAGGCATATATCTATCTGTAATATATCTATCTGATAGATTTACTGCTGCTACTAACGCCTCATCTGTAATTTTTACCCTATGATGAGCTTCATATTTATCTCTTAATCCTTTTAAAATTAATAAGGTTTCTTCTTTTGATGGCTCTCCTACGTTAACTGGTTGGAATCTTCTTTCTAAAGCCGAATCCTTTTCTACATATTTTCTATATTCATCTATAGTAGTAGCTCCAATACATTGGATTTCTCCTCTAGCTAATGCTGGCTTTAAAATATTTGATGCGTCAATTGCACCTTCTGCTCCTCCAGCACCAACAATTGTATGCATTTCATCTATAAACAATATAACATTGCCTGATTCTTTTATCTCTTCCATAAGCTTCTTTAATCTGTCTTCAAACTCACCTCTATATTTGGCTCCAGCTATCATAGAGCTAATATCTAGGGATACTACTCTTTTTTCCTTAAGTATTTCAGGGATATTCCCTTCAACTATTTTCTGTGCTAATCCTTCTACCACAGCAGTTTTTCCTACTCCAGGATCTCCTATTAGACAAGGATTATTTTTTATTCTTCTGCAAAGAATTTCTAAAAGTCTTTGAGTTTCCTCATCTCTTCCTACTACTGGGTCAAGTTTGCCTTCTTTAGCCATTTCAGTTAAGTCTCTGCCATATTGATCTAATGCAGGTGTATTAATCTTTTTCTTTCTTTTACTTTCCTCAGCATTTCCTTGAGGATTGTTAGTATTACCAGATAAAGCATTTAAAATATCTTGCTTTATTTTATCAAAGTTAACATTTAAGCTATTTAAAATTGTATATGCTACGCCTTCTTTTTCATTAATCATAGCTAATAATATATGTTCTGGTGAAATATAATTCTGTCCTAAATTTCTAGCTTCTAACAAGCTTAAATCTAGCAATCTTTTTGTTCTTGGAGTTAATGGAATATCTCCTTTTGTAGAATCAAAATCACCTTCTCCAACATATTCTTGAAGCAGTTTTTTTACTCCATCTTCATTTATTCCATATTCTTTAAGAAGTTCTTGACTAACTCCTTCTTCAGCAATTATTCCTAATAAAATATGCTCTGTTCCTATATATCCATGTTTAAACTCTTGGGACTCTTTTTGAGCTTTTAATATCACTCTTTGCGCTCTCTCTGTAAATTTCCCATACATCATTTTATACACCTCCTAAGACTCTGATAATATACTTCTCATTAATTTTGCTCTTTCTATATTTCTTTCTCTTTCTTTTAATTCCCTATCTAAGTGATTCTGAAGGGATGCATTTTGAGAAAATAACAACATTTTATTAACAGTTTTAATATCTATATCCTCTATTAAACCTTCTTCTACTCCAAGCCTAATACTTGAAAGTAACCCTAGCGCTTCTTTTAATGTTAATACTCTTGCATTTTCAAGCAAAGCTCTTGCTCTAAATATTCTATCCTCAACTTCATATTTATATTGATCTAAATAAAGTTTTCTTATATTTTTTTCTTCTGCAACTACTTGTAACGCTACAGCTTCTAAATTAGTTAGTATATCTTCATCTGTAACACCTAAAGTTACTTGATTAGATATCTGATATATATTTCCTTCACCTTTTGAGCCTTCTCCATATAATCCTCTTAATGTCATTCCAACTTGATTTAGTCCCTTTAATAATTTCGGAATCTCATTATTAAAAGTTGCAGCTGGTAAATGTATCATAACAGATGCTCTCATTGCAGTACCTATATTAGTTGGGCAGGCTGTTAAATACCCTAACTTTTCATTAAATGCATATTCTATTTCCTGCTCTAATAAGGAATCCACCTCATCAGCATTATTATATGCTGATCTAATATCAAAGCCTGCAGTTATACACTGTAATCTAATATGATCCTCTTCATTTATCATTAAACTAAAAGTTTCATCATCATCCACAATGAAAGAAGAAATAGTCCCATTTTTAATAAGATTTGGGCTTATTAAGTGTTTTTCAAGAAAAGTCCTTGCTAAGTTTGGTGATATATCTCTTAATTCATAAGTTTTGTATTCTCCTTTATCTTTTAAAACTTTATTAAAAGCTTCTTGAATACTACTTGATACTTCTATACCATTTTCATTATCTAGCTTATTAGGAAAAGGAACTTCTTTTAAATTTCTAGCTAATCGTACTCTACTAGATATAACCACGTCTTCTTTACTGCTATTTATCCAACTCTCCATATGGCACCTCCTATTCCTCTAATTTCTCATGAATAGATTTTATATTATCTCTTATCTCTGCTGCTTTTTCATACTCTTCTGCTAATATAGCTTTTTGCAATTCTTCTTTAAGCTTAATAATTTTCTTCTTTTCTGCAATTACTCTTCCTTCATTCTCTGGAATTTTACCTATATGTTCAACATCACCTTGAACTCTTTTTATAACAGGAGTTAGTGTTTTAGAAAAACTCTCATAGCAATTACTACAGCCAAGTAATCCTGTCTTTCTAAACTCCCTATAGTTCATTCCACAAGACTTACAAACTACTTCATTTTCTGGTTTATCAGTAGCGTTTTTATTAAAATAATCAACCAAACCTCCTAAGATGCTTTGCAGAGGAAATCCTTCGAAGTCTTCGAAAGATGAATTAACTGGTATATCAGATATATCACTAGCACATTTCTCACACAATCTTACTTCGCTTTTTACTCCATTTATTATTTTTACCATATGGACTGTAGCATCATTTTTATTGCATTTTTCACATAACACTTGTATTCCCCCTTTAAGATAACAATAATGCAATTGTTGACTTTAATATGTCCGCTCTTACCTTATTTCTGTTTTCAACTGCTTGCAACGTTCTATCATTTATAACCATTTTAATTATATTGAATTCTCTATCATTTATTATCTCAGCATCATATAAACTTTCTAATAATGCTATTGAATTATGATAAGTTATTGAATCTCCTATACTTTCGTCTATTAACTCTTTTCTACTTCTATGGTTATTATATTTAACCTTTCTAATTACTATGCAACCACCGCCACCTCTTCTACTTTCAATTAAGTATCCTTTTTCACAAGTAAACCTTGTAGTTAATACATAATTAATTTGAGAGGGAGCACAACTAAATCTATCTGCTAACTCGTTTCTTTGAATCTGTAACTTCTGATCTTCACTTTCACTAATTAAAGCTTTTATAAAGCTTTCTATCACATCTGATAGTCTTGCCATTTCGTCACCTTCTTAACCTTGACTTTCTTTGACTTTGTTTAGATATATCTTATCATATAATAATTACTATTGTAAATATATAATGGTTTTTATTTTTAGTATTTTCTTGAATTTATGGTAATACTATAAACGAGGTGATTTTATGAAATTAACCTGGTATGGTCATTCATGTTTTCTTTTAGAAACTTCAAATAATACAAAAATACTAATGGATCCCTTTGACTCAAAAATAGGGTATATCCCCTTCAAAGGGTCCGTAGATATAGTAACTATATCTCATGATCATTTTGATCATTCTAACTTAACTAACTTAGACTGTGAACCACAAATAATTAATTCAACTAATGAATATCTAATTGATTCAATAAAAATAACAGGAATACCTTCTTTTCATGACGATCAAAATGGTCTTAAAAGAGGTCCTAATATAATCTTTTTATTTGAGGTTGATAATCTTAGATTATGCCACCTTGGAGACTTAGGTCATATGCTAAATAACGATTATAAAGATTTATTAGGAAACATTGATGTACTTATGATTCCAGTTGGAGATCTTTATACTATAGGTGGTAAAACTGCTTATCGTATATGTGATTTATTATCTCCTAAATATATTGTTCCAATGCATTATAAAACCCCAAATCTGTCTTTCTTATTAAGAGGTCCAGAAGAATTTTTAATAGCTTCAAAAAATGTTTCAAAATTACCTAATAACACTCTTAACACTGAAGAATTATTTGTAAGTACAGATAATACCCCTAAAGTATTACTTTTATCTCCTCCACAAATATAAATAAAAGATGCCTAAACTAAGCATCTTTTATTTATATTTCTATTTAATTGCTTGTACAAAAAAAACACCG
>RCUS01000665.1_pt1 | contig 21273 bp, 18 predicted proteins | sample 2166221 | NCBI WGS metagenome assembly RCUS01 (sample SAMN09932758, study PRJNA488358) | compost metagenome | isolation source: compost soil in cyclohexanecarboxylic | place: Germany: Experimental Botanical Garden | reverse complement strand
GGCCTCAACACCGTCGCCATCCTGGGCGGCATACTGGGCGAGTCCGCCCTGAACCCCGCCATCAAGTCGTTGATCTCCGGCTTCTATCAGGGCCCCTGGCTCTCCCAGATAAGCTCGATCGCCTCCTTCGTGTTCGTCACCGGCATGTTCATCCTGATAGCGGACTTGATGCCCAAGCGCCTGGCCATGACGATGCCGGAACGGGTTGCCGTGGTGGTGGTACGCCCCATGCTGCTGTGCGTGACCCTGCTGATGCCGCTGGTGTGGTTCTTCAACGGCCTGGCCAACGCCCTGTTCCGCCTGCTGCGGGTCTCCATGGTGCGCAACGACGAGATCACCTCGGACGACATCTATGCGGTGATGGATGCGGGCGCCGAGGCCGGCGTCATCCAGCGTGAGGAGCACCAGCTCATCGAGAACGTGTTCGAGCTGCAGTCCCTCGGCGTCACCTCCGCCATGACGGCCCGCGAGAGCCTCATCTACTTCACCCTGCAAGAGGGGGAGGAGAGCATCAAGGCCAAGATTGCCGAGCACCCCCACAACAAGTTCCTGGTCTGTGACCACAACCTCGACAGCATCAAGGGGTTCGTGGACGCCAAGGAGCTGCTGATCCGCGTCATCAGCGGCCAGAGCATAGATCTCAACAGCGGCTCCCTGGTGCAGAACGTCATCATCATTCCCGACACCTTGAACCTCTACGAGGCCATGGAGTACTTCAAGAATCATCGCGGTGATTTCGCCGTGGTGATGAACGAGTACGCCCTGGTGGTGGGCATAGTCACCATGAATGACCTGATGAGCACCGTCATGGGCGAGTGGGCCACCCATGCGATGGAAGAGCAGATAGTGCAGCGGGACGAGAACTCCTGGCTGGTGGACGGGGTCACCCCCATCTCCGATGTGATGCGGGCCTTCGACATAGAGGAGTTCCCGGGGAACCAGAACTACGAGACCATCGCCGGTTTCATCATGTTCATGCTGCGCAAGATCCCCAAGCGTACCGATTCGGTGAAATACGCGGGCTACAAGTTCGAAGTGGTGGACATCGACAGCTACAAGATCGATCAGTTGCTGGTCACCCGGGTGGAGCCTGTGCTGGCCGAGAAACCCGCCCTGGAATCGTGAAAGGAGTTACCAAGGAGTCATGAAGATGCCGTCTTATTCCCGTGCGTTGAGCTGTGTGGCTCTCGCCCTGGCGCTGGGGGCCTGCAGCCAGAGCGCTCCCCGCAAACCCGCCGCCGCTCCCAAGCCCGTGGTCCCCAAGGCCGCTGTGGTGGCGCCGCAGCCGGACCCCGATGCCGTGGTGCAAAGCGCAGTGGCAGAGCCGAGCCCGGTGTTCGATGAGGAGTACCATGGTCCGGATCAGGGGTCGCTGGAGTCGGTGACCGCCCTGTTCGCCCGTGGCTACATAGAGTCGGCAATGCGTGAGACCATGCTGGCGGCGGTGCACAGCGATTACCCCTTGCTCGGCATGCGGGACGTGCGCCTGACCGATCCTGTGGCCAAGTTCCTCACCTCGGCCCAGGCCCGTACCACGGCCCACGACTATCTCTATGCCGGGGTGCAGCGCAGGCTGGGCCGCCCCCTGAGTCCGTCCCAGTGGGAGCAGATCTGGCAAGGATTCCCCCAGCAGGGGCGAGTCTCCGACTGGGTCAAGCAGACCAAGCGTGTACTGGCAGGGCGCTGAGTCGCCAGCCCATCCATGCTTCACAAGAGGCCACCCCCGGGGTGGCCTCTTGTCGTTCAGGCCCCTGTACCCGGGCCCTGGGTGGCAAGGACAAGGGGCTTCCCTTTGCCGCTATCATCCTGAGCTTGCTCAGATTTGTTCCTAGTTCCCGATTGCCTCTCCCTCTGCTTTGCGCCATGATGCATAGGACTTATAGCCGTCTAGATGTTTTGATGGCTTAATGTTTTTTCACACAATAAACACCCGTCATGACGGGGACACGCAGAGAGACAGAAATGGATACAAAGGATTTGTGGGTACTGGATGGCGGCATGGGGCGTGAGCTGGCACGGCGGGGCGCGCCGTTTCGCCAGCCGGAGTGGTCGGCCCTGGCCCTGATGGAGGCGCCAGAGACGGTGCGCGAGGTGCATCAGGCCTATGTGGCGAGCGGGGCCCGGGTCATCACCACCAACAGCTATGCCCTGGTGCCGTTTCATATCGGTGACGAGCGCTTCGCCGAGGATGGCGAGCGGCTTGCAGCCCTGGCCGGGCAGCTGGCCCGCGACGTGGCCGACGGGCAGGCTGGTGCCGTGCAGGTGGCCGGTTCATTGCCACCGCTGTTTGGCTCCTACCGTGCCGACCTGTTCGAGGCGGACAGGGTGAGCGAGCTGGCGACCCCGCTTATCCGGGGCCTCTCACCTCATGTGGATATCTGGCTGGCCGAGACCATGAGCCTGATCGCCGAGCCGCTGGCCCTCAAGGCGCTGCTGCCAGGCGATGGCAAGCCGTTCTGGGTCTCCTTCACCCTGGAGGACGAGGCGCCGGGGATCGAACCCAGACTGCGCTCCGGTGAGCGGGTGGCCGATGCAGTGACCGCGTTGGCGTCGGCCGGGGTGAGCGCCATCCTGTTCAACTGCTGCCAGCCCGAGGTGATCGAAGGGGCGCTCAAGGTGGCGAGCGCCCGCTTGCAGGCCCTGGGCCGCACCGACATTCGCCTCGGCGCCTATGCCAACGCCTTCCCGCCCCAGCCCAAGGAGGCCACCGCCAACGACGGGCTGGACGAGATCCGCGCCGATCTGGGGCCGCAGGATTACCTCGGCTGGGCCGAGCGCTGGCGCGCGGTCGGAGCGAATCTTATCGGCGGCTGCTGCGGCATAGGCCCGGAACACATTCAGGCTCTGGCCAGCCGGCTGCGCTAAGGAGAGCCCATGAAAGAGAGCAAGATAGGCCTCTGGTCCCTCACCGCCCTGGTGTTCAGCTCCATGGTGGGGGCGGGGATCTTCAGCCTGCCCCAGAACATGGCCGAGGTGGCCGGGGCCCGCGCCGTGCTGATCGGCTGGGGCGTGACCGGGGTGGGCATACTGGCGCTCGCCGCGAGCTTCCTCTATCTGTCGCGACTGAAGCCTGATCTCGACGGCGGCATCTACAGCTATGCCCGCGCCGGTTTTGGGGATCTGGTGGGCTTCTTCTCCGCCTGGGGCTATTGGCTCTGCGCCACCATAGGCGTGGTGGGCTATCTGGTGATCGCCTTCGCGGCGCTGGGCAGTTTCGTCGATACCCCTGACAGTGTCTGGTTCGGCGAGGGCAACACCCTGGCGGCCTTCATCGGCGAGTCCTGCATCCTCTGGGCCGTGCACCTGCTGGTGGCCCGCGGCGTGCAGCAGGCGGCGCTGTTCAATCTGGTGGCGACCCTGGCCAAGAGCCTGCCGCTGCTGCTGTTCATCCTGTTCGCCTGCTACTGTTTCGATCCTGTCACCTTCGCGGCGGATCAGCAGGGCAGCACGCTGGCGGTGCCGGTTTCCGAGCAGGTGCGCAACACCATGCTGATCACCCTCTGGGTCTTCACCGGCATAGAGGGGGCGGCCGTGCTCTCGGCCCGGGCGCGAAACAAGCGGGACGTGGGCACGGCCACAGTGCTCGGTGTGGTGCTGGCGCTGCTGCTCTATGTGCTCATCTCTGTGCTGGCGCTGGGGATCTTGAGTCGCCCGGAGCTCGCGGCCCTGCCCAACCCCTCCATGGCGGGGCTGATGGCCCAGATGACGGGCTCCTGGGGCAAGGTGCTGATCAGTGTCGGTCTCATCGTCTCCGTGCTCGCTTCCTACGTGAGCTGGACCCTGTTCTCGGCCGAGGTGCCCTTCAGCGCGGCCCGTCACGGCGCCTTCCCGGCCATCTTCCGGCGCCAGAACCGCAACGGCACCCCCATAGCGTCGCTCTGGCTCACCAGCCTGACGGTGCAGGGCTGCCTGCTGCTGGTGTGGCTGCTCGGCAAGGGGTACACCAACCTGCTGCTCATCTCCACCTCCATGATACTGGTGCCCTACCTGCTGATCGGCCTCTTCCTGCTCAAGCTCTCCTTAAGCGGGCAGGGCAATGGCCTGGTGCGGGCGGTGGCCCTGGTGTCGAGTGGTTACGGTCTCTGGCTGCTCTATGCCGCCGGGGTGGAGTATCTGCTGCTCTCCTTGCTGCTCTACGGGCCGGGTCTGCTGCTGTTTCTCTACAGTCGCCGTCAGCTCGGGGCGGAGCAGCGGCTCAGCCTGCGCGAGCGGCTGCTGGCCGGGATAACCCTGGTGAGCCTGGTGCCCGCCATCTGGTCCTTTGCCCACGTCTGAGGGACCTGACGATCAAATGCAAGAGAGCGCCCAAGGGCGCTCTCTTTTTTGTGGCGTGTGGCTCAGGTGTTCCCCGGGCCCGCCGGTTTGCCAAACAGCACCTTGAGCTTCTCTGACCAGGGCAGGCCGCGGGCGTCGCGCAGCATGTCGCGCCACTCGTGGAAGGTGAGGGTGAGGGGATTGAAGCTGTGGACGGGCTTGGTGATACCGAAGCGGCAAGGCTCGCCCAAGTCTTCCTCCACAAAGGTGCCAAACAGCCGATCCCAGATGATGAGCACCCCGGCGAAGTTGCGGTCTATGTATTTGGGGTTGCTGGCGTGGTGCACCCTGTGGTGGGATGGGGTGTTGAAGACCCGTTCCAGCCAGCCCAGCTTGCCCACCACCTGGGTGTGGACGAAGAACTGAAAGCCCAGGCTCAGCAGCACTGTGGCGACCACGGCCTCGGGGGGGAAGCCGATGAGGATCATGGGGATCCAGAACAGCCACATGCCGGAGACAGGGTACATCAGGCTCTGGCGAAAGGCGGTGGAGAGGTTGAGCCGCTCCGAGCTGTGGTGCACCACGTGGGAGGCCCAGAGCCAGCGCACATGGTGGCTGGCAAAGTGGAACAGCCAGTAGCAGAGATCCTGCAACAAGAAGAGCAGCAAGAGGCTCCAGAGGTTCAGCTCTATGTCGAACAGTCGCCAGCCCCAAAGACCCTCATAGAGGTAGGCGATGGCGATGGCCGCCAGGGCATCGCCCCCCTGGTGCATCAGGGCCAGGGCGGCGTTGGCGAACAGGTCCCGCCACTGGTAGGTGGCGGTGGGAAAGGCCGCCCCGTGTTTGCGCAGATAGAGCATCTCCCAGCCGACGAAGGCCAGAAAGAGGGGGGAGAGGTAGAGCAGCAGCAGTTGCACATCCATGTGAGCCATCCGGTTGGACCAGTTGGGTTCCAGCATACCGAATGAATTTAAAATTTCATTAACATCCTTGCTCCGTCCGTGCGGCGGATCGTCAGATGGCGAGAGCCTGTCGCAGGGGAAACGTCAGGGGCGCTGACCCGGGTGATCATGTCGGGAATGTAAGCAGAAGAGGGAGCCATGGGCTCCCTCTTCTGCTTTCTACGGCTGTCAGCGTCAGAGCACCTGGCTCAGGAACTGGCGCAGACGCGGGGAGGGGGGATTGTCGAAGAAGTCGGTGGGCTTCTCGTCTACCAGCAGCTCGCCGCTCTCCATGAACAGCACCCTGTCCGCCACTTCCCGGGCAAAGCCCATCTCGTGGGTCACCACCACCATGGTCATGCCCTCTTTGGCCAGGCCCTTCATGACGTCCAGTACCTCGCCCACCATCTCGGGATCCAGGGCGCTGGTGGGCTCGTCAAACAGCATGATGCGCGGCTGCATGGCGAGCGCCCGGGCGATGGCCACCCGCTGCTGCTGGCCGCCGGAGAGCTGGGACGGGTAGCTCTGGGCCTTGTTGGACAGCCCGACTTTCAGCAGCAGGGCCTTGGCTCTGTCCTCGGCCTCCTTGCGCGACAGCCCCCGCACCTTCTGGGGGGCGAGGCTGATGTTGTCCAGCACGTTCAAGTGGGGGAAGAGGTTGAAGGACTGGAACACCATCCCCACCTCTTCCCGCAGCTTGTTGACATCCCCGGGCTCGGTCAGGCTGATGCCATCGACCTCGATATGGCCGTCGTTGATGGTCTCGAGCTGGTTGAGGGTGCGCAGGAAGGTGGATTTTCCAGATCCGCTCGGGCCCACTATCACCACCACTTCACCTTCCGCCACCTGGGTGCTGACGTTCTTGAGGGCGTGCACCTCGGTGCCGTAGAACTTCTCTACACCGCTCGCTTTGATAATCGGATCAGTTGCTTTTCGCATATTTCACCTCGAGACGGCGTACCAGGAAGGCGCGGGGCGTGCCGGTGATGGCAGCACTTCTCGACACAGGTTGAGCCTTGATAATGGGATCAGTTGCTGCGCGCATATTTCACCTCCAGACGGCGTACCAGGAAGGAGAGAGTGCCAGTCAGCACCAGGTAGAGCAGGGCCACGGTGAACCACACCTCGAACGGGCTGAAGGTGGAGCTGACCACCTCCCGTCCCGCCTTGGTGAGATCCGTGATGGAGATGACCGAGACCAGGGAGGAGTCCTTGATGAGGTTGATGAACTGGCCCGCGAGCGGCGGCAGCACCCGCTTGAATGCCTGGGGCAGGATCACGTAGCGCATGGTCTGGGCTGCGGTCATGCCGAGGCTTCTGCCCGCCTCCATCTGCCCCTTGTGGATGGAGCTGATGCCGGCCCGCACGATTTCGGCCACATAGGCGCCGGTGAAGACAGCGAGCGCCGCCACCCCGGCGGTGAAGCGATCCAGATTGAGTACAGTGCCGATAAAGAAATAGACGATGAAGATCTGCACCAGCAGCGGGGTGCCGCGAATGAGCTCCACATAGGTGACCGCCAGGTTGCGCAGGGCGGGATTGGGGGAGAGTCTTGCGAGGCCCGCCAGGGTGCCCAGCAGGATGGCGAAGACGCCCGCCACCAGGGAGAGCTTGACCGTGACCCAGACACCCCAGGCGATGGGACCGGCGGTCCAGCTCAGTTGCACATCCAGGGTGTCACCGAGGAAGACGGTATCCCCTTCGGCAACCTGGGCGCCCGTGCTGGCGATGGCCTGGCGACGGTTGGGGTCGAGATCGTCTTGCAGGAAGAGTTGCCCCTTCTCTGCGGCTGTGGTGCCGGTCACCACTGTGCCGTCAAATTCTGCGTACTGTTTCTGCTCGGCCTGGTAGGCGATGTACTGGGGAATGCGTTCCCAGCGCCAGGTGTAATCCACTGCCTGCACGGCCTTGTAGATGCCAAAGATGGCGGCCAGCACCATCAGCAGGAAGACCCCGTGCCAGAGCAGCAGGTTGGGCTGTTTTTCCATCTGTCTTGTGATTTTGGGGTTGATCACTGTCACAACCTCTCTTGTCGTTATTGTGTGGGAGTCTGCGTGAAGGGGCGGCGAGCCGCCCCTTGAGAGGTTATTTGAGCTGGTTCAGCCAGGCGTTGGATTCGAACCACTTCTTGTAGAGACGGTCGTAGCTGCCGTCGCCCTTGATCTGGCGCAGGTAGTTGTTGAACCAGTTGAGGGTGTCCTGATCCCCCTTGCGGATGGCCCAGGCCAGCGGCTCGAAGGTGAACGGCTTGTCCAGGTGCACCACGGCGCCGGTGTTCTGGGAGGCAAAGATGGCGTTGTAGGGCAGGTCGTAGACGAAGGCGTCGACCTTGCCATTGATCACTTCCAGCTTGGCGTCGTCCTGGGTTTCAAACTGCAGCAGGGTGGCCTTGGGGATCATGCGCTTGACCGCCTGCTCGCCTGTGGTGCCGAGCTTGACCGCGATCTTGTACTTGGGATCGTTGAGGTCCTGGAAGGATTTGATCTCGCCCGCCTTGTCCTTGCGCAGCACTATGGTCTGGCCCACGACGATGTAGGGATCGGCGAAGTTGACGCGCAGGTTGCGCTGGGGGGTGACCGTCATGCCGCCCATGATGACGTCGAACTTGTCGGTCAGCAGGGCCGGGATGATGCCGTCCCAGGCGGTGTTGACGAACTCCACCTTCACGCCCATCTCTTTGGCGACCATCTTGGCGAGATCCACGTCGAAGCCGATGTACTGGCCCTGCTTGTTGGTCATCTCGAAGGGTTGATAGCCGGCGTCGAAGCCGACCCGCAGCACACCGCGCTCCAGCACGGCATCCAGGGTAGAGCTGGGAGCGGCATTGGCGAGCCCGCACAGCAGCAGGGTAGAGAGAATGAGTTTTTTGATCATAAGTGACGTCTCTGTCGTAAGTGTGTTCGGCCTTGAACCTGCTCCCGTGCGACTCCGTGGCACAAGAGACTGCTGCATCCGGCAACAGGCAAGACAGGATTATTGTCTTGATTGAGGCAAAAGCCCCATATGGGATTCTATTCTTCGTGGGTTGAGTGAAAAATGTACCAAAATCCGATTGTGTCAGACGACTCAATAGGTTAGTGACGTTTTTTCCTCGTGGCACGGCTCATAAAACCACATGAAAACAACATATCTATCTAATGGCGCGGGTTCAAGTGCAAAAATAGTTGGCAGGCATTTTGCTGTATGACAAGCGGGAAATCTGGGGCCGAACGAACCTTAAGTGCATGACATCAGGCTGGGTGGCGGGGCGGCCAAGCGGAGACCCGGAGAATATTTTATTGCGCCAGAAGGCTCCCTCTGTGTCTTGTCATGGGCTTCCCATATACTCAGCCATCCCCATTGGAAGGTTCGGGAATGGACGCCTCAATTCTGCTCAATCTGGACATATTCACGCTGATGTTCATGGCTCTCGGGGGCTACAGCCTGGGATTCATCACCCTCTCCATCATCTGGTCGACCCACAGGGAGATCCCGGGCCTCGGACTCTGGTGGTGGTCCAGCCTCTGTGCCCTGGCGGCCCAGTCGCTGTTCTTCCTGCAGGCGTTCGCGCCGCACATGGCGGGGATCTGGCTGGCCAACCTGCTCATCACCCTCTGCATCGCCCTGATGCCACTGGCGCTGCAACGCTTCTTCGGCGAGTCGCCGAACTGGCGGGCATTCGCACTCTTCATGCTGATCTACCTGCTGTTCCTCTGCTGGAGCGTGCTGTTCAACGACCATATGGCCCCCAGGGTGTTGCTGGCCTGCCTGAGCTACATGGTGCTGGGGGCCGTGGTGGTGGTGCTCATCTGGCGTCATGGCTATCCGGCCTACCTGCCGGCGGTGCTGGTGTTTACCGTGGTCAACATTCTGCTCTATGGCTTCAACCTGGTGCGCATGGGCTCCCTGCTCAGCGGCGAGGCGCGGGTGCTGATGGACAAGCACGTGGTCAATGTACTGCCCTTTCTCTCCATGTTGATGGGCAACTACCTCTCCACCTTCGGGGTGTTGCTGCTCTGTACCCAGTACCGGGCACTGGCCCTGCGTCGGCAGGCCAGCCAGGATCCCCTGACGGGCCTGCTCAACCGGCGTGGCTTTATGGAGCGCTGTGTGACTGCACCCAAACAGGGGGCGCTGGTGGTGCTGGATCTCGATGACTTCAAGCAGATCAACGATCGTCACGGTCACGAGGTGGGGGACAGGGTACTGGCGGCAGTGGGTGCCTATCTGGCTGGTCAGGAGGATCTGGTGGCCAGTCGCTTCGGCGGCGAGGAGTTCGTGCTGCTGCTGCCCGAGGGGGATGCCCTGGCCCAGCAGGCCCGTTGCGAGCAGATCCGTCAGGGCATAGCGACGCTGCCCCTGGACGGCATCCAGGTCACCGCCAGCCTGGGGCTGGTGCCCTATGCCCGGGGCTGGCATCTCGATACCCTGTTCGGTCAGGCGGATCGCGCCCTCTATCAGGCCAAGCGCAGCGGCAAGAACCGGGTCTGCCTGCCGGCCTGAGCTGTTGTGATCAGCCCGGCTCGGTGACGAGGGCTCGCGGTGCTTGGGCTTTTAAGAAGGGCAGCAGCAGCAGAGCCGAGACCCCGGCCGCCACCGAGATCACCACGAAGAAGCCGTTCCAGTGCCAGATCTCCATCACCTTGGCGAGCGGGTAGCCCGACAGCGCCGCCCCCATGTAGGCAAACAGTCCAACAAAGCCGGTGGCTGCCCCCGCCGCGTTTTTGTGAGAGCACTCCGCCGCCGCCATGCCGATCAGCATCTGGGGGCCAAACACGAAGAAGCCGATGGTGAAGAAGCAGGCCGCCTGCATCACGTAGCTGAAGAAGGGCATCAGCCACAGCGATCCCACCGCCAGCAGGATCCCCACCGCAAAGATAAGGTTCATGGGCCCGCGGTTGCCGTTGAACAGCTTGTCCGATCCCCAGCCCGCCACCAGGGCCCCGATAAAGCCCCCCACCTCGAACATGGAGATGGCCGAGTTGGCGCTCATCAGATTGAAGCCGCGCTGCTCGGTCATATAGAGATTGCCCCAGTCATTGATGGCGGTGCGCACCACATAGACCAGCACGTAACAGCAGGCAAGCAGCCAGATATAGGGGTTGCCCAGCACATATTTGCGCAGGATCTGGCGGTGGGAGAGCCCCGCATCCTGAGTCTGCTGGGCCAGCTCCATGGCATCATTGCGCCACACTCCCACTGTGGGTAGCCCCATGGCACTCGGGGTATCCCGCAGCCGCCAGCAGAGGAACAACCCCGCAAGGATGGCGATAACCCCTGGCACTATCATGCCGTAGCGCCAGCCATGCTGCAGGGCAATGGTGCTGACGATGAGGGGGATGAGTGCCCCGCCGACGTTGTGGGCGGTGTTCCAGGCCGACCACCAGACCCCGCGCTCGGTGCGCGAATACCAGCTGGTGAGCAGCTTGGAGCAGGGGGGCCAACCCCAGCCCTGAAAGAAGGCGTTGGCGACCCAGAGGGCGGCAAACATCCAGAGTGCCGACGAGAGGCCGAACAGGATATTGATGACGCCAGTGGCCATCAGGCCAATCCCCATGAAGTAGCGCGGGTTGGCGCGGTCACTGATGATGCCGGAGAAGAACTTTGAGCAGCCGTAGGTGATGTAGAACAGGGTCCAGAGCATGCCGATGTCGGATTTGTCCAGCATGCCGCTCGCCAGCATGTCCGGCATGGCGAAGTTGAAGCTCTTGCGGGTGAAGTAGAAGACCGCATAGCCCAGATACATGGTCAGCAGCAGGTGCAGCCGCCAGTGGCGATAGGTGGCATCGATCTCGGCCTGATCCCGGATAAGGGGCTGCGGCGGCGCGCTTCTCATAAAACTCAGCACAGGCTGGCCCTCTGGTGGTGATTAGCCATGATTCTCCTCCCGTCTGCGACTGGGCAGGGTGACCGTCAGCTGGGTGCCGTGGATGCAGGAGAGTTGCAAACTGCCCCCGAGCGCCTGTACCCGCTCGCGAATGCCGAGCAGGCCATAGCCCTGCTGCGGGCGACTCTGTGGCAGGCCGCGGCCATCATCTTCCAGCACCAGTTGCAACTGCTCGCCGCTGGCCCGAGCGCGAATGGTGACCGAGTGGGCGTTGGCATGTTTGACCACGTTGTTGAGCCCCTCCTGACAGACCCGAAACAGGGTGACCCGCTGGGCATCGGAGAGATCCCCATCCGCCAGCTGCCACTCCAGCCGGGTAACGATGCCGCGGCGCTCCAGCTCCAGTTCCCGCAGCAGTGCCCGTACCGCCTGTTCCAGGGTCATGTCGTCGAGCTGGCGCGGGCGCAGTCGCCCGAGCAGGCCGCGCACCGCGTCGTAGATCCCGAGCGACAGGGTGTCGATCAGGGCGCTGCTCTGGCCTACCCTGGCGTTATCGGGGGCGAGCCGGCGCACTATGCCCGCCTGGGTGCGAATGGCGGTGATGGTCTGGCCGATGTCGTCGTGCAGCTCGCGCGCCACCTCCTTGCGGATGCTCTCCTCGGTCTCCAGCAGCCGCTCGGTGAGCTGGCGATTGTGGGCGAGCTGGCGGGTCAGCGCCTGATTGAGCTCACGCTGGCGCTGGATCCCGGCGCCGAGCAGCAGGCCGGTGAGGCTCTGGGCCAGCAGGGAGAGCAGCAGGTCGAGGGGATGATCATGCCAGGCCTGGCTCGCCAACAGGGCGATGGTGTTCATCAGGGTGGCGATCAGCGCCCCCTGCCAGCCGTAGCGCCACGCCATGGCGATGATGGGGATGGCGAGACAAAACGGCGTGAAGCGCACCAGCGAGTTGGGCAACCCCAGTTGCAGCCAGAGGCTCAATACGAACAGCAGCAGGTACCAGACCAGATGGCGAAAACGCCAGTCCACCGGTTGATCCACCAGCGCAGGCCCCAGCGGCACCCAGGTGGCGCGGGTGAGGTAGTGCCAGATCAGCATGCAGGTGGAGGTGAGGGTGAGACCGCCGGTCAGACTGAGCAGCAGGGCCGAGAGGCCATCCTCCCCCGCCAGATGCCAGAGCAGGGCTTGCAACAGCGCCGCCGCCGTGACGGTGGCGAGCAGCAGCAACAGTTGTTGCCAGTCGTTGCGCACCTGCTGGCGACGGGCAATGAACAGCGGCAACAGGGTGAGCAGGCTGCCCGCGACCAGCCACGGCCAGTGGGGCAGCCCCACCTCCTGATTGAGCCAGTAGAGCAGCAGCCCTTCGCACAATAATAGCGGCGGCCAGTAGTGGCCGGGACTTTGCAGCAGCAGCCCGAGGCGCAGGCCAAAGGGGAACAGCAGCACCGCCAGCGCCGGGCCACCCGCCAGATGCAGGCTGATGCTCCAGAGGCAAAACCAGCCGGCGGCAAAGATGAAGCTGGCCGCCAGCGCGATGGCGACATAGCTGGCCAGACGGGAGATCACCAGCTATCCAGCATGCGGTGGGCCAGCTCGACGTTGTTGCTGACCTTGAGCTTGTCCATCAGGTTGGCGCGGTGCACATGCACCGTCTTGGGGGAGAGACCGAGCTGCTCGGCGATGCTCTTCACCTCCAGCCCCTGGGCCAGCAACTGGGCAATCTCCCGCTCCCGATTGGTGAGGGGATCCCGACTGCTGTTGGCCAGCTTCTGGGCGATATCCGGGGTCAGGTAGCAGCCCCCCTGGGCGGCGGTACGCACGGCGGCGATCAGCTCATCCGGGCTGCAACGCTTGGAGAGAAATCCCTTGGCACCGGTCTGCAGCGCCTGCTCGATGAGAGCCGGGCTGTCGTGGACCGAGAGCATCACTACCGCGAGGCCGGAGGGGAGCTGCTTGAGGAGCTCCAGCCCCGATTGGTCGGGCATCGAGATATCACAGACGCAGACCCGGGCCCCGCTGCCGGGCAACCCGGCTAGGGCGTCGGCGGCGGAGCCAAATTCGGCGACCACCCGCAGATCGGGTTCGAGATTGAGCAACTGGGCAAAGCCGGAGCGGACGATCTGGTGATCGTCGATGAGGGCAATCTTTATCATGATGTCAGCCTGAAATCTGCGGCCAGGGCGCTGGCGCGGCCAACAAGATACTCCCGCTCGCCACTTGGCTCAAGGGGGAGGAGAACGTCTGAACAGGATGAGGCGGCGATGCACGCCCCGTCTGGGCATGGGGCGCGGGCGGCAATACACGGGCGGCAATAAAAGGAAGAGCACGCTCTGCTCGTCTCGGTGGCGGGCAGAGCGTCCCAGGCCCGGTCAGCGGTGCAGCTCGCCCGCGCGCTCCGGCTGATAGACCACTTCCAGGATCTCCACCTGGATGGTGCGCCCGGCCGGGCCCGGCCAGGCGATGCTGTCACCCACCTTCAATCCCAGCAGGGCGCTGCCGACCGGTGCCAGCACGGAGATCTTCGACTCGTCCCCCTGCACGTCCTTCGGGTAGACCAGGGTCAGGCAGAAGTCGTTGCCGCTGTTCTGCATCTTGAAGCGCACCGTGCTGTTCATGGTCACCACGTCCGGCGGCATGTCGGCCGGGTCGCGGATCTCGGCGCGGTCCAGCTCCTCCTGCAGGGCCAGGTGTTGCGGGTGGTTGCCGAGCAGTTGCTCAATGCGATCCAGATCCAGGCTGGAGATGACGAGATGAGGCTGTTGCATTGGGTATTCCTTATCAATGGCTGACAGGACCAGGATGACGGGCAAGCTGGTCGAAAAAGGGTTCGGATTGTGAGAATAGATCGCAAACGCGATGCCCCCGAGCGACTCGCGGTCAGGGGCGAGGGCGGGGGCTCAACGGGGTGTGAGCAGGCTGGAAAAAATCATGAGCGCTTTCATGGGGATACCATAACCATTCTGAATGGCTTTGGCAAATGCCCGGCCGGTGTCAGGGCGCCTGATAATCGTACTGCTTGAGGATGCGTGCCAGGCTGCCATCCTCGCGCATTCCCTCAATCGCCTTGCGCCAGCGCAGCGCCTCTGCCGCAGGAAACAGCGGGCTGGCGGCCAGATAGAGGGCGCTCTGTTGCAGGGTGTCACCGCGCACCAGATCCGCTAGGGGCAAGCCAGCCCGCTGCTGGTTGTAGCGGGCGGTATTCCAGGCCACCGCCCAGCCCTGGATGCGACCCCTCGCCAGCTTGCTGGCGTTGCTGACCTCCTCGGTGACCAGCTCCCGGGTCACTCCCTCCAGAGGCTGGATCAGGCTCTGACCATGAGAGCCGCGCAAGGCCCCCAGGGTCAGGCCGGCCACCTCCTTGACGGAGAGGGGGGCCGGGTGGTGCTGGCGGTGGCTGACCAGCACGAATGCCTCCTCCAGCAGGGGGGCAATCCAGAGGAACAGGGGCTCGCGCTGGGCATTTCTGGCCGGCGGCAGCAGTAGCACATCCGGTCGGTGGCGGGTCTGGCTGAGGGCGCGGGCCAGCGGCATCAGCTCGATCTCCAGCGGCTCCTGAAGGCGGCGGGCCGCCTCTTCCAGCACCTCGATGGCCATGCCGCTCGGGGCCCCCTGCTGGGAGCGGATGACATAAGGGGGGATCTCGGCTGCGATGACCACCACAGCGTGGGCACGGGGGCCCGGGAAGAGGGTGGCACAGAACAGCAGAAACAGTACGGGAAGGCGCATAGGAGACCGGGTCAGGGATGAGTACACAGAGTGTAACATCCCGTTACCCCAAGTCAGCCAACCCATTGGGGGAAGAGGGTGGGTCAGTCGAAGAAGTCGCGCAGATCCAGGGTCTGGTAGCCGTCGAGCTGTTGCCAGGGCAACTGCCTTGGCAGGGGTTTGAGGGTCACCTCCATCCGGTAGCTGCGGTAGCCGTCGAGGCTCGCCGACTCCACCACCAGCGGCAACTGCCAGCGGCTCGACCAGAGGATGCGGGTGCGCTGCTTGCCCTCGCGCTTTTCGTACCAGCGGGCCTGCTCGGGGGCCGCCTCGTCGAGGGGGGGCATCTCCTGCAGCAGGGCCGGGTTGACGAGGTAGCGGATCCGCTCCCAATCCGGTTTGAAGGCCACCTGGCCATACTCTTCCGGCGGCACCTCCACCAGCTGGTTGTGCCAGGCGTCGGCGTAGCGCAGTTGCAGGTCGCCCCCGTCATCCAGGGTGACCCAGCGCGCCGCCATCTGGTGGGTAAAGTGCTTGTGGCCGGGCGTGGCGTCGTGAGTGGCGTGATAGGCTCGGGCAAGGGGCAGAGGGATGAGCCGCTGGCTCCACACCTGGTTGCCCACTCGCAGCCACTTCTCCTGCCAGTGGCTCTCCCGGGCTATGCCATCGCTGCCGGTGATCCTGTCCTGATAGCGGATGCGGGCAGCCAGATCGGGTGCCTCATCGGCCAGGAGGGAAAAGGAGAGGGTACAGCCAAGGAGCCATATCGAAAGTAACAATCGCATCATGCTTGATCGCTCGTCAGGAGAGGGCCCGGCGTGACACCGGGCCCTGTGCCTTACAGACCGAGCGCCTCCTTGAGCTTGCCGAACACCAGGGTGTTGTCCAGGGTGCCCTTGAAGCGGCCGCTGCCAGCGCCATCCGCGAACAGCATCACATCGCCGCCGCCGTGGGTCTCGGAACCGAGCTTGACCCCGGTCTCCTGCAGGTAGTCGTCCGCCATCACCTGGTCGCTGGTGAGGGTGGGGCGCACGTCCGCGCGGTTCGGACCGTTGCCGAACACCAGCGTGGTGAAGGGTTTGCCATCCACGTCGTGCTGGGTGGAGCCGTCGCTATTTTTGACCAGATCCAGCACAGGGTTGCCCTTGGCGGCGTAGCCGTTGATGGTCATGGTGTGGTCGTGGTCGGCGGTGACCACGACCAGGGTATCTGCCAGATCCACCTTGCCGAGCGCCGTCTTGACCGCCTCATCCAGTGCCACCGCATCGGTGAGGGAACGCTTGGCGTTGGTGGCGTGCAGGGCGTGGTCGATGCGGCCTCCCTCCACCATCAGGAAGTAACCCTGGCTGTTCTGGCTGAGCAGATCGATCGCCTTGGCGGTCATCTCGGAGAGGGACGGCTGGGTATTGGCCGCCCCCTTGGCGACGCGGTCCAGTTCGTAGTCGAGGTGGGACTTGGCGCTGAACAGACCCAGCACCTTGCCGCTCTCTATCTTGGCGAGATCGCTCTGGGTGGTGACGTACTGATAACCCTGGGCACCGAGCTCGGCGGTGAGATCCCGGCCATCGGCGCGGCCCCCCTTGTTGCTGGCGCTGTAGGGGGTCCAGTGATTGGCACCGCCCCCCATCAGCACGTCCACCCCGTCCCCGAGCGCCTGGTTGAAGCCGGCCCCGCCCGGCACCGCCTGCTCGGCGATGGCGTAGGCGGCATCCCGGTGACAGATGTGTGCGTACGTAGCCGCCGGGGTGGCATGGGTCAGCTCGGTGGTGGTGACGGCCCCGACCGATTTGCCCGCCGCCTTGGCGAGCTCGAGTATGGTCGGCACCGGGGTGCCATTGTCGCCGGTGCAGTTGTTGATGCCCTTGTTGCCGTTGGCATCCTTGGACGGTGCCACGGCCTTGGTGTCGCTGCTCATGGCGATCACCTCGTTGTTCATCTTGACGCCGGTGGTGTAGGCCGCCATGGAGGGGGCCGAGTCCGTGGTCTGGGCGTCGTGGGAGAAGGTCTTGATGCGGGCGCTGCGTGGCAGCGACATGATCTCGAGGTTGCCTTCTTCTCCCACCTTGAACAGGCGGGTGGCGGTGAGCACGCTGGGGCCCATGCCGTCGCCGATAAAGAGGATGACGTTCTTGGCGTCGCTGGCCTGGGCCTGGGACAGGCCGCCGAGGGCGGCGAACAGAGCGGTGCACACCAGGGTTTTGTTCATGATTTTTCTCACGGGAATGATCCTCACAGCTTGGCCGCAGCCTTGACCTTGCCGAACACGGCGGTGTTATCGAGTGAACCGTGGAAGCTGTCAGCTCCCTGGCCTATGGCGCCGAGGAAGACGTCGGTGCCGCCGTGGGTCTCGTTGCCGATCTCGCCCACCTTGACCACCACCTCCTGGTGATAGTCGTCGGCCGAGACGGTGGCATCGTCGAGCGGCGCCACGCTGCTGCGCGGGCCATCCACCCGGTTGTAGCCGTTGCCAAAGCCGATGATGGTGTAGGGCATGCCGTCGCTGTCCTTGCTCGGCTCGCCTGTCTCGTAGTTCTTCACCAGCCCGAGCACCCCGGGGTTGCCAGCCGTGGTCTTGCCGGTGCGCTTGGCGTAGCCGTTCAGCACCAGCGTATGGTCATGGTCGGCGGTGACCACGATCAGGGTGTTTTTCAGCTCGGGGTCGGTTTTCTTCACCTCGTCCAAGGTGGCCTTGATGGCGTCGTCGAAGGCGAGGGTATCTTGCAGGGCGCGCTTGGCGTTGGTGTCGTGCAGGGCGTGATCGATGCGGCCCCCTTCCACCATCAGGAAGTAGCCCTTCTCCTTGTCCTTGAGCTGCTTGATGGCGGCCAGGGTCATCTGGGCAAGGGAGGGCTCGCTGGCGGGCCTGTCGAGGTCATATTTCATGTGGCTCGAACCAAACAGCCCCAGCAGCGGCTTGCCCGCCTCGGCCTGGTTCAGCTCGTCCAGGGTGCTGGCGAACTGGTAGCCCTTGGCCTGCATCTCGTCGATGAGGTTGCGGCCATCCTCTCGCTTGCCCTTGTCGGCGGTGGGCAGGAAGAAGCTGCTGCCGCCACCGAGCACCACGTCCAGCCCCTCTTTCAGGGCGCCGTTGTAACCGGCACCGCCCGGCACCAGCTGGGCGGCGATGTCGGCTTCCAGATCCCGGTTGCAGATGTGGGCATAGGTGGCGGCCGGGGTGGCATGGGTCACCCGGGTGCTGGTGACCACGCCGGTGCCGCGGCCGTCGGCCTTGGCCAGCTCCAGCAAGGTGGTGACCGGCTTGCCGGCGCTCTGGCTGCAGTCGCTCTCATAGGTGGCGTCGCTGTCCATGCTGATGACGCCGTTGTTGCTCTTGACCCCCGTCATGTAGGCCGCCATGGAGGGGGCCGAGTCGGTGACCTGGGCGTCGTGGGAGAAGGTCTTGATGAAGGCCGTCTCCGGCAGGGTGTCGATGGTGAGGCTGCCCTCTTCCCCCACTCCGTAGATGCGGGCGGCGGTCAGGGTGTTGAGGCCCATGCCGTCGCCGAGGAAGAAGATGACGTTTTTGGCGCTGGGCTCCGGGGTGCTGCTGTCATTGTTGGAGTTGCAGCCGGCGACCAGGGTGGCGCCTATCATCACTGCAAGTCCTGCCATGTTTCTCATTGGGGTTCGCTCCTTGTAAAACCTGAGCGCAGCCTAGAGGGGGCAGATGACACTTTTAGTGAGTCTGGATGACAATACGGTGAAGGCACAGTGTAAATGTTATGTTGTATCAACCACTTATTGATTGCTGCCTGCCCTTCTGCCCCAGGCCGTTGTGGTGGCACCGGCGCCGCGGCCGTGCACGCCTGTGGCCACAATGGCCTGTCAAATCGGGGCCGCAGCAGGTAAAATGCGCCCCCTTGCGATGAGTGCCAGCGGTTTGGCGCATCACCAGGCGCCCGCAGCCCCCAGCGGGGGCCAGCATCCCCAATGAGAGAGTAACGGATATGTCCATCAACTGGTTCCCCGGCCACATGCACAAGGCCCGCAAAGAAATTGCCGAGGTCATGCCCCAGGTCGATGTCATCATCGAGATGCTCGATGCCCGCATCCCCTTCTCCAGCGAGAACCCCCTGGTGCCCGAGCTGCGTGGGGATACCCCTGTCATCAAGGTGCTGAACAAGGCGGATCTGGCCGATCCGGCGATCACCGAGCTGTGGGTGGCGCACATGGAACAAGAGAAGGGGATCAAGGCGTTGCCCCTGACCCAGCAGGAGCCGGAGAAGATCAAGGCGCTGCTGACCCTGTGCCACGAGATGCTGCCGGAGCGCAACTTCGACCTGCGCGGGGTGCGGGCCATGATCATGGGCATCCCCAACGTGGGCAAGTCCACCCTGATCAACACCCTGGCGGGGCGCATCATCGCCCGGACCGGCAACGAGGCGGGGGTGACCAAGTCCCAACAGCGGATCAAGCTGGACAACAACGTCATCCTGACCGATACCCCGGGATTCCTCTGGCCCAAGCTCAACCCGCCCTCCTGCGGCTACCGGCTGGCCATCACCGCGGCCATCAAGGACACCGTTTTTGACTACGCCGACATCGCCATGTTCGCCGCCGATTACTTCATCAAGGCCTACCCCGAGCGCATCAAGGCTCGCTACCAGATAACCGATCTGCCCGAGACCGAGATCGAGCTGCTGGAGATGATCGCCCGTCAGCGCGCCTTCGTGCGCAAGGGCGGCCTGGCGGATCTGCACAAGGCCTCCGAGATCCTGGTCAACGAGTTCCGCTCAGGTATGCTGGGGCGCATCTCCCTGGAGACCCCTGAGATGGTGAGCGCCGAGATCATACTGGCGGCAGAAGAGGCTGAGGAGAAGGCCAAGGAGAAGGCCGAACGGGAAGAGGAGCGCCAGGCGCGGGCCCGTCGCAAGTACGCCAAAAAGCGTCAGAAATAGCCGATGTTGTGGCAGCTATAACGAAGAGGCGACCCCGGGGTCGCCTCTTCTGTTATGACGCCAATGGCCGGGCCGGGGCAAAACCTGGCTGTGGCTCGTTCAGTGCCGATTGACAATGGCATTGGCGGTGGCATGATGCGCTCGCATTTTGCCTCTCCCCAGGGTTTTATCCATGACCACATACTCCCGGCCAGTGCAGTTATTGCTCTGTGGCCTGCTGCTGTTGACCCTGGCCATAGCAGTGTTGAATACCCTGGTGCCGCTCTGGCTCGCCCATGACAAGCTGCCGACCTGGCAGGTGGGCATGGTCGGCTCCGCCTATTTTTGCGGCAACCTGCTGGGGACCCTGCTGGCGGGGGCGCTGATCAAACGCGCCGGGTTCAACCGCAGCTACTACCTGGCCTCAGCCCTCTTCGCAGCAGCCTGTGTCGGGCTTGGGCTCACCCTGGGGTTCTGGAGCTGGCTTATCTGGCGATTCATCGCCGGCATCGGCTGCGCCATGATCTGGGTGGTGGTTGAGAGTGCGCTGATGTGCAGCGGCAACGCGCGCAACCGGGGGCGCCTGCTCGCCGCCTACATGATGGTCTATTACATGGGGACTGTGCTCGGGCAACTGCTGGTCAGCACGCTGCCGACCGGTCTGATGGATGTGCTGCCCTGGGTGACTGGCCTGGTACTGGCCGCCATCCTGCCGCTGCTGTTTACCCGCATTGTCAACGAGCAGGGCGAGCAGCAGGGGGCAACCCGGGTGTGGCCCATGCTGCGCCTGCGTCAGGCGCGCCTTGGGGTCAATGGCTGCATCATCTCCGGCATAGTGTTGGGGTCGCTCTATGGCCTGATGCCGCTCTACCTGAACCATCAGGGGGTGAGTGATGCCGGTATCGGCTACTGGATGGCGGTCATGGTGAGCGCCGGCATCCTGGGGCAGTGGCCTGCCGGCCGTCTGGCAGACAGGTTCGGTCGCTTGCCGGTACTGCGGCTGCAGGTGCTGGTGGTCATCCTGGGCGCCTTGGCGATGCTCGGCAACCTGGCGATGGGGCCGGCGCTCTTCATCCTGGGCGCCGCCGGTTTTACCCTCTATCCGGTGGCCATGGCCTGGGCCTGCGAGAAGGTCGAGCAGCATCAGCTGGTGGCGATGAATCAGGCGCTGCTGCTGAGCTACACCATAGGCAGCCTGCTCGGCCCGGCCTATACCTCGCTCTTGATGCAGCACTACTCGGATAAGCTGCTGTTTATCATGATCGCCAGCGTGTCCTTCATCTATCTGCTGATGCTGCTGCGCCCCATGGAGGAGCATCCGACGCCGGTGGCACATGCCTGATGGCGAGTGTCTGAAGGAAAGAGGCGTCGAGAGCCATGGATGACGCCCTGCCCTGTCTCTGGTGACAGGTGCTGCAAAACGCAGCTGTGCCCTATATAAGAAGAGGCGGCCCCGGGGCCGCCTTGTTGTTCTCAGGGGCTGGAGAGGGGGAAAGGGGTGCTAGCCATAGCGCTTTTTCGCCTCTTCAAACAGAGAGAGGTGCAGCGGGATCAACTGCCGCCAGTCGCGCCGATAACCACCTCCCGGTACGGCGGCAATGGGCAGACCGTGGCTTATCGCACAGTCAAACATCATGGCGTCCCGCTGACGCACCCCGGCGTCGCTCAGGGAGAGGTAGCCGAGCTCGTCGGC